>Ga0066639_10002784_pt1 | contig 15213 bp, 19 predicted proteins | sample CryGeyCG2114_010_2_FD_59504 | JGI IMG/M metagenome (GOLD analysis project Ga0066639, IMG submission 59504) | Groundwater microbial communities from aquifer - Crystal Geyser CG10_big_fil_rev_8/21/14_0.10 | ecosystem: Environmental > Aquatic > Deep subsurface > Groundwater | place: USA: Utah...
ATCATTGATGTTTTAACAAAAAAGGGTGCGAATACTGGAATAGATGGGAGGATGGCTATGAAAATTTCATCTCCAGAATTGGTGGAAACTTTGATGAACATATCTAAGGACATGATGATATTGCCAGCGCACATTTTTACTCCGTGGTATGGAGTTCTTGGTTCTATAACTGGCTTTGATACAATAGAAGATTGTTATCAAGATCAAGTCAAACATATTCATGCTTTGGAAACTGGTTTATCAAGTGACCCTTCAATGAACTGGCGACTTTCAAGATTGGACAAATTCTGTTTAATAAGCAATTCTGACTCTCATTCTCACTGGCCTTGGCGTCTTGGTAGAGAATGTAATGTCTTTAATCTAGACAAAATTACCTACTCAGAGATTTTATCTGCAATTAAGAAGAAAGACAAGAAAAGATTTCTTTTCACTATAGAAGTTGATCCTGCTTACGGGAAGTATCACTGGACTGGACATAGGAATTGTCAGGTTGAGATGTCACCCAAAGAAGCATTAAAGGTCAATAATGTTTGTCCAAAATGTGGAAAAAAACTCACTGTGGGAGTAGAACAACGGGTAGAAGAATTAGCAGACAGGCCAGAAGGATTTAAACTCAAAGATGCTATACCATTCAAAAAATTTATTCCACTCTCTGAACTGATTAAGACTGTATCAGGAATTCAGACACTCTATTCACAAACAATCTGGAAAGAATACAACAAGTTGATTCATGAGTTCAATAATGAGTTTAATATACTTTTAGATGTCTCGCGAGAAGACCTAAAGAAAGTTGTTGAGGGAAGACTAGTAGATTTAATCATGTTAAATAGACAAGAAAAGATCAAGATTATTCCAGGTTATGATGGTGTTTATGGTGAACCAATATTTGAAGAAAAAGAAGATGTGAAAAAAATAAAAAAATCAGGACAAAAACAATTACTAGACTTTAAGGGTTCATAGTCTAATGGTTTAGGACATCTCCCTCACACGGAGAAGAAAGGAGTTCAATTCTCCTTGGACCCATTAACTCGAAGGAGATCCAATTACAGTCACTTCTTTAGTATCTCTGACAGAATAATCATAATCAAGGTCTACATCCAATCTTAAATTTTTCCATGAATCTATTCCAGATGTGTCTACAGTACATCTTACTTGTCTACTTTTTCCTTGTATCAACTTAATATTACCCTCTTCATCACAATTGAAACCTTTTGGACTTATATTTACTATATCATCTTTAGGTCTTCCATTCCCTTGATTTCTTATATCTAAAATTACTCTGAAATCTTTACCTGCATATACAGTTCCAGATCTTACTTTAATTTCTGTTTGTATTGGTCCACCTTCTGGACTTTTTTGTATTTGACCTAATTTATTCATTTCATCTTGTTGATTATCTTGGGGTAAACTTCTTATCCAATCCCTTGTTGCTACACGAACTAAAGCTTCAGTATGGGTTTGATAATGATAATTAACAACAGATTCGACTGGATATTTAATTGTTGTCTGGGAAGGTGGCGCAGTTAATGACCATTCCACAGATGCAATTTCACCCTCTAGTCCTTGCTCTGGTGGTAATAATTCACCTATATCATTTCCACCTTTTGTTTGTGGAGTTCCCCATTGAACTGGTAATCCAACTAAATCTGCCGTTACTCCAGTTGCTTTAGAACCACCAACATTTTGAATATCTAAAATGAACCAAACAGTTTCCCCCCCCTCAACTTGTGGTGGGTCAATAATAAAACTTTTAATTAGAATACCATCGCTACTTGAAGTAGTCCCACCACCAGTACATCCAGAAACAAAAACAATACCTAACACCAAAAGAATCATTAATAATTTTTTCATAAATTATTCCTCTATTTCTTTATTTGTCTTTATATCTATTTTAAGTTTTTTTCTTTTAAATCTTCTCATTATTACAAAACTTATTAGACATAATATCAAAGATTCAATTAAAGTAAGAATTAAGAAAGCAACAGCAGAATCAATCCAAAATTCCCCTGGATATAACTCAATTAGTGTGGCTTGGGAATCAAAACTCCATGATCCTTGAGGAAATATGATTTTATGTATCGAGGTAAACAATATATTAAAATTCAAATAAACTGACACGAACAGAACTATTACTACTGTAAGAGTGATCAAAGACCCAGAAAATATATATTTGATTATGCTATATTTTCTTTTCGCAGATAAAATGGCAAAAAGTGTTAAGTAAACAAAAAGGATAGATGTTACTCCTCGAGTTAAAAATAATCTGTTGTTTAGTGTTTTAACATCGTTTAAATGACTAATTTCTCTTTGAGTGAATAGATCAGTTGTATCTAAGGTTGATACATCAGTTATTCCTTTGATATACGCTAATACGCTTCTGCTCAAAATACTTCTTTCTCTGAGTGTTATTTCTTTAGGTTTTGGAAAATATTCTTTAGAGTATTCCCATTCCAAATATTTGGGACTCGCAAGTAGAAGAAAGTTTGTTGAAAACAAGATAATAGGAATTAGAAAAATAACAAGTGTTTTTGAAAGTATTGCTGTTATATTTTTTCTTTTCATGACTAGTTTATATTTTTTCTAGATAATATTTGTTCATGTTCTTGGTAGATTTTTTTTACAAGTATTTTGTTGAGCCTATTCAGTTAGGATACGGTTATAATACTGTTAATACTTTGGTTTATGCTTTGCTTTTTGTTTTTTGTACTTACCTGATTTTTAAATTTCTGAAAAAGATGAAGATTGGAATTGATAGAACATTTATTTTATCGATAACGCCTTGGATTGTGTTTGGGATATTGTTAAGGATTTTGGAAGATATGGGTTTGTTGAGTGGTTATCTTTTTGTCACGCCAAATATCTGGTTGTTGTTTGTCTTTGTGATAATCTCACTTTTGGGAACATCTAAATTTGTTGAGAAAAAATATGGAATACCTTATTTTAAGATAATGTTTATCACTGGAATAATCTTCATTGCCCCTATTTTAGGAATGTTGGCAGTAAAGAATCTTCTTGGTTTTGGTTATGTTTTACTTTGGTTTGTTCCTTGGGTGATAATCTTTTCGTTGGTAAAATGGCCGGTTGAGAATAAAATTGTAAGTCTGCTTCATCTTTTTGACGCGACTGCTACTTTTGTTTCTCTCCAGTATTTTGATTATTTTGAGCAGCATGTATTGCCTAGGGTTATAATTGAATCAACTGGAACACCGTTTTCTTTTGTTGTTGTCAAACTTGTTGTTATTGTAGCTGTTCTTAAGATTCTTGACAAATATTCTGATGATAAGGAATTTACTAATTACCTGAAAATTATTATCGGAATTCTTGGACTTGCTACAGGATTGAGAGATTTGTTAAGGTTGGTATTGCTGGTTTAACGTGGTTTAATCTCAACATTACTTATAACAAAATTACCATCAGTCGCCTCAAAAGTCATAGTGTTTTTTCCTACATCTACATCTTCCTTGTCAAATTCAATTACTTCAATTTCACCCTCTGAGTAACTTGGAATAGCATGTGGATGTTTATTCCCAACAGTATCTGTTATTGTGACCAAAAGATTTCCAGTATAGTCAGTCTTACTAATGTAAAAATTTATTGTACCTTCCAAATTATCATTATAGTCAGAACTACCAACAGTAAAATCAAATGACCTAGATTTTGCTGCAGACTCTTCTCTGATTATTGTCAAGACACTATTTTCAATATCATAACTTGATCCACTCTCAGCAGTGAAAGAAACTGAGTTAAGACCACTTGTCAACCCAACATTATACTGGTCAAATGACTGATGAAAGTCAAGGCTTGGTTGCCCTTTGTAGATTCTGTGATTGTTAACGTTTATAATCAAATCCCCGCTGCCAGAATAATCTTTTAGTTTGAAATAAACTTCAGCAGATTTGAAATCTCTTAATTCTTCAGGATAAACTTGGAACTCTTCTGCCTTTTCAAGATTGCCATAAAAGTTTACACCAAAATCAACTTTATCCAAATTATAGAATGGTTTCACCCAGAACTTCCACCCAGAACTTGAGATGCTTATCTCAACAATATTATAATCTTGTAAATCACCTTTTTCTATTGGTATTTCTACTTTTCCAACAGTTACTTTTTGATTAAACATTTCTTTTTCATTGAGTTTTACAATTAAACTACCTTCTTGATTTGTTTCTTTAACGTAAATTGTCAAAAATCCTCCAGTAACTAAATCAGGATCTTGTTCTATTTCTCCAGACATTGAAAATTTTTCTTTTTTAATAACTTTAACATCTCTTTTTGTCCCAATGACCTCAGAACCAACAGCATAACTAACTTCAAAATCACCAAATGGTATTTGTCTAGCAACATCTTTTGGAAATATTCCTATTGAAAATGGATTTTTCATCTCTATAACACTATCAGTAGTATTTCCTCCTTCTGGTGGTATTCCCCATGCTATAAGCAAGATTCCAATCATAATTAACCCAGCCAGTAGAACAAAGATGAATTCATCCATATTTACACCTAAAAGAACATTTGTTTTTTTAACTAATTATAGTTTATTATTTAGTGATGATATGAAAATAATCAAATCTGATTTAAAACATGGAATAATTTTTGTCAAAGTTGAAGTGGAAGAGGATTTATGGTATCTGAAGAATATTATAACTGTTGGAGACAGAGTTAAGTCAAAGACAATGAGGAGTCAATTCATCGAGAGAAATGGACAAAAAATAAAGATAGGAAAAAAACCCATGTTTCTTAAATTGGAATTAGAAAAAATTGAATTCAATGAAAATGTTTATAAACTCAGATTAATGGGAAAAATTCTTGAAGGTCCGGATGATGTTCAACTAGGATCATATCATACAATAGAAATAGGTATTGGAGATTTACTAACAATAATCAAAAATAAATGGAAAAAATATGAAATTGACAAAATAAAAAAATCCCAGAAAAAAGTTCCAAAAACACTCCTGACTGTTGTAGATAATAACGAAGCAACTTTTGGTGTTTTAGGTGCATCTGGAATAAAAATAGTTTCCGATTTAAGAAACAAACATTCTATTCAATATGAAGAGAAAAAAACACCAGAATTCTACAAATCTGTTGCTAAAGAAATGGAGAGATTATCTAAAGATTCTAAAAAAATAATTCTTGCTGGTCCAGGTTTTGCAAAAGAACATGTTAAAGAAATACTTGAAAAAAATTATCCGAAAATTAACGAAAAAGTTATTTTCGATTCTACATCTTCAGCTACAAGGTCTGGAATAAGTGAACTTCTAAAAAGAGGAAATTTGGAAAAAATAATTCAAGAGAATGAAATACTAAAAGAAACAAAACTAATCGAAGAATTTTTTTCTCACTTAAAAAAAGAGGATGGACTTGCAACTTATGGTGTAGTTGAAGTCAAAAAAGCAGATGACATGGGTGCGATAGAAATAATTTTAGTCTCAGACCAAAAAATCAAAGAACCTGAAGTAGAAAAATTACTCAATTCTATTGAATCCAAAGGAGGGAAAGTTGAAGTAATTTCAACTACACATGATTCAGGAGAGCAGTTTTATAGGATGGGTGGACTTGGAGCAATGCTGAGATTTAAATTATACTAAATGAAATAATTACTTGGTGTAAGTTTGACTAAAATTCTGGTTAAAAAAAAGAAAGGATATGTTGAAGATTTTGATATTAGCAAGATTAAAGAATCACTTCTAAAAGCTGGGTGCAAATTAGACGAGGCAGAAAAGATAGGAAAAGAAATAAGAGAATGGGCGAAAAAACAACCAAGAAGTATAGTTCATTCATTTGAAATAGAGAAGCAAGTTATAAACCATACAAAAGATAAACACAAAGATGTTTTGATATCATTTCTGTTCTATGCAAAAAATAAAATAAAACCAATGAAAAGAGTTTTTAATCAGAAGGATATAGCACAAATGTTAACTTCACTTTTTGTGATAATCCAGATATATGTAATCGAATCAGTGACTGTTTCTTTTAATCAAACTATTCCCGTCTTGATCACAAGCCTGATTACATGTTCAGCAATACTGTGGTTGATAGAAGGGAAACAAATGTTGAAGCATTTAATCTTCGGTTTCATTCTTGTATCTCTATTGTCATTGATAGTGGGAAAACTACTTGATGTTGACAAACCCGAAATTTTATTAGCTATTTCTGCTGGCTTGCCAGTAGCAGCGATGGTTGATGTCATAAGAAATAAGGAGTAGATTAAGGAGTGATTCTTTTAATAGAATAGTAAGTAACATCCCCCTCTGAATCAATAATAGCCCAAATCATCTCAGTTCTAATATTCTGAGCAAGTCTTACTGCACGGGAAAGTTCAGAAAAAGAACAAGTGAATTCTTCTGGAATAGCATGAACTACCCATTTGGTGTGCTCATGTGCTTGTTTAGGACCTTTTTTAATTTTGACTCCACGATCATATACCCTGAAGTCACACCCAAACTTGAACCCGGTTTTAACAACAAATCCTCTCTCGCGCATATCTGTGTAAACAACCAACCTGGCATGAAAATTATGTTCAGTCTCTTCACAGTACTTGAGAAAGTCATTTTTCTTCATTTTTTTCTTGTCTTTTTTTACTTCTATTTTTTCTTTGTTAACAAGATACATTGCTTCTACTAGTGATAATTCTAGATTGTCATCTACTAATTTTCCATAACCAGATTCTGCTAGACTATTCCCATCTTCTGATTTTTCGAAGACCATTACTCTTTGCTCGATTAATTCTCCTTGAAGCATATCTCTCACTTGTTGTAAAAGTATTTAAAAGTTTGTTTTAAACTCAAAAGAATGGGGTGGGCGAGATGTGAACTCGCGACACCACGGTCTTCAGCCGTTTAAACTATGTTTTTGACATATGTGCTCTCCCAGGCTGAGCTACCACCCCACAATTACTATTTATTATTCAATTAAATTCTTAAATTATCCTCCTTTCGAAAAAATAAACCTTGTTCTAACTAACCTTTCATATATTTTTAGATTTATTCCAAATCTGTACTTGAATCCTTCTTCAACAATAAAAATAAAATTACCTAAAAAAAATCTAATACCAGTTTTAATATCTCTCTTTTCTGGATAGTGAACTTTTACTGAAACTTGTTTTATTTTTAGATTATTTTCTATGGCTTTTGAAAGCATCATGTTATCAATAATATAACCACCATAACTACCTTTAGAGATTATTTTCATTGCTTTTCTATTCAATCCAATATAACCACAATTACTGTCGAGTAGATTTACCTTAAACAAAAAATTAAATGCTTTTCTCCAGACAAAGTTTCCAATTCTATGTCTAAATGGTACATCTCTTTTCCAATATCTGAAACCAGTAACATAATCACCACCTTCTCTTAAAATCTTAACCAATTTAGTAGCGTCTTCTGGGTCATATTGAGAATCTGCATCAATAAGAATAACATATTGAATATCTGGATATCTTTTAAGAATTTCTTTAAATCCAGTTACTAATGCTTCTCCTTTACCCTTATTTACTTTATGATTGATAACTTTTATCCCAAATGATTTTGCTATCTGTTTAGTCTTATCTCTTGAACAGTCGTTTACCACTATTATTTTTGCTTCTAATGATTTTTTTAATCTTCTGATAGTCTCTCCTATGTTTTTCTCTTCATTATATGCTGGAATGATTACTCCTATATCTGTTGTCATAAGAATAATTGAGGATTTAAGAATTTTAAATATCTTAATTAGTTAACATAAAGAATATAAACATGTAAAAAAAGTTTTTAAGGAAGGTGTTGTATTTGAAGAAAAAAATAATTAAAATATTTAATCTAAAGAGCAAAGATAAACTCGAAAAGACAGAAGGGTTTTGTATACTTTCAATTTTTACCGGAGCAGCTATTTTGTCTTTGGGCATAGGTTTAAGTATTTTAAACACGAAAGGGATTTCTGCTATATTGACTATGTTAGGAAGCCTTCTAGCATTCCTATCGACTTTGGCGTTGATAATTGTGTGGTTAATAAAAGAATGGAGAAGTGAATAAATGGCAAGAATTTATGCAAGAAAAAAAGGAAAATCCGGCTCAAAAAGACCAATGGGTAAAGGTTCACCTAGATGGGTTGGTTACAAAAAAGCCGAGATTGAAAAACTAATAATCAAATATGCGAAAGAGGGTAAATCTTCTTCAGAAATAGGTATAATACTTCGTGATCAATTCGGTATCCCACTCACAAAAAGAGTAACTGGAAAAGGTATTTCTGAAATTATGAGAAAAAATCAAGTTTATCCAAAGTTTCCTGAAGATTTATTTAATCTTTTTAAACGATCTGTTAATCTAAGAGAACATCTCACTAAAGACAAGAAAGATTATACATCTAAACGTGGTTTAGAGCTATTAGAATCCAAAATAAGAAGGCTTGGAAAATATTATGTTAAAAGAAAGGTTCTTCCAGAAAATTGGAAGTATGATCCTGATAGGGTTAAACTACTAATACAACAAAAGTGATGAAATGGCAAAGAAACTTAGAGGAAAGGAATGGTATTCATTAGTAGCACCTAAATTATTTGGAGAAAAAGTTATTGGAGAAACACCTGTTGGAGATCCTGAGACAATCAAGAATCGTGTAGTTTCTGTGTCGTTAGTGAATCTAATAAATGATACTAACAAGTATTATTTTAAATTTAGTTTTAAGGTTAATGATGTCAAGGAGAATAAAGCATTCACAGAATTTTGGGGGTTTGAGTGTTTAAGGGATTATATTTCTAGAATGATTAGGCATGGTGTTTTGAGAATAGATAATATTATTGATGTTACGACTAAAGATGGTAAGAAATTGAGGGTAAAAACTATCACATTAACAAGTAAAAAGGCTAAAAAAGAAATAGAACTTTCACTGAGAAGATTTATTAGAGAGAGATTGGAAGAAAAAATTCCTAAAATGAATTTAGATGATTTCATTCAAAGAGTTTTAGATAATTCCATAAAAGGATCAATCATTGATGAAGGAAGTAAGATTTACCCCATTTATAAATTTGAGTTAAGAAAAGTAGAAAGATTAGAGAAGTCCTAGTATTTCTAAAATACTTCCAAAACCGATTAAATTAAGGATAAGCAGACCATAAGTTATGATAGATAAAACTTTAATCATCCTCCTAGAAAATTTCTTTTTCTTGGTTGTTTTTTCAAATATAGCCTGCCACATAATTCCACCATCAAATGGTAAGAATGGAAGGAGATTAGCAACAGCTACACCAATACTAATTAAAGATACCCAGTCAATAAGACCTTTAAACCAGATAATAATAGATTTTTGGGAGTTCGAATATACAGATTTAACTTCATAAAAAATATTTGGGTTGATTTCAGTTATTCTAGTCAAAAAGTTTGGTGATGCAATTGATACTCCAATAAAACCTTTTCCTGGTATATCAGGATGTTCTATGAGTGTTATATTGTAGACTTTTTCATAAGTTTTTATTTGTATGTTATCTCCAGGATTTGTTTGGTTTAGTATGATTTCAAAATCTTGAATATTTCTTATTCTATTTCCATCAATTTCTGTTATTATTCCTGTGAGATTAACTTGTTTTGCAGGGTAATATGTGTTGTTGATTTGAAATACATACACACCATTTTCTTCATAAAAAAGGTTGGTCATCGAAACACTTAGAATTATCAGAAGAATAAAAACACAAACATTAGTAATACTTCCTACAGAAGCAATACGCATTCTTTTTTTTGGACTACTTTTTTGGAATTGTTTTTCATCAGGTTCTACAAACCCTCCAGGAAAAATTAGAAAAAGAAATAAACCAACAGATTTAATTTTTATTTTTTCAAGTGCGAACAAAAAACCATGAGACAGTTCATGCGGTACAAGTATTATGAAAAGTCCGATAACCCAATACCATAAAGGCATGAAAAAAACAAATTTTTGAACACTTTCGCTAGCCTCTCCCGGAAAGACTTTTGGTAGGATTAATTTAACACCGGTCCCTTTGAATAAATAAAAAAATCCAAATATTGAAAGAAGAATTGCAATTACCAATCCAACATTAGCAAATGTATTAAAGAATTTTTTATGTTTTTTTGCAAACTCTTTTATTCCTTTTTCACCTTTTTTTGTTCTTCTCATCAGAATTATGCCGAACTCAATATTTTTTCTATCTATAATTACAAGAGTCGCGAGTATACCAAAGAATGCTAATATTGACAGGATTTCAAAATTCATTCAATCACAGTTAAGTTTAGGAATAATACGATTAATAAATTATTAAAGTATAGCAGATAAATTAATGTTAGATTGATATGGCTACAGAATATATTTCAAATGCTTGGAGAGTTTATAAGAAAAATGCTCTTAGTTTTATTGCTGCAGAATTAATTCCTGACTTAATAGCGGGATTATTAATTTTTCTAGGATTTATGATATTTTTGACTTCTTTGTTACCAGAACTAAACTTGGATATGATTATGAACACTACAGACGAAGAACTTATGAAAGAATATTTTACAGGGTTATTTACTAATAAAGAATTTCTCACCCAACTAGTTAATGGTGTTGTAGGATTTAGTGGGTTCTTTCTTATAGCAATTCTGATCTCAACTTACTTTGGCATAGGTCAGATTGGAATGGCATGCGAATCCCTAAAAAGAAAAACTAAGATAAGGACTATGTTTAGGGTTTCTAGAAAACTTGGTTTTAGATGGATAGGAACCACTCTTCTCTTATTAATTTTTGCTCTTATCGGATCGATTCCTTTGTTGATTATTGGTATTCTTACATTAGGTTTAGGATTTTTTGCGGTTTTTTTAGTAATACCTATAATTGCTTTAATCGCCCCAGCAATGGTTATTGAAGATTCTTCACCTATTCAGTCGATCAAGAACGCATTTAATACTGCTAAAAAAAATTATTTGCATTTATTTGCTTTACTGTTGATTTATATTGTTGGTTCAGTATCTATTTCATTTCTTGGGACATTTCTTTCATATGTTCCTTTTATCGGTGGATTGATTAACATGTCTATTAGTTTGTTCATAACTTTTGCTATATCTCCTATGATGAGAATTTCTTTTGCAGGTTATTATGTAAAAAATAGAAAAGGTTCTAAAAAAGAAATTTAATAACAGATTTCAATTAAAAATACAGAATATTTGAGTTGTTATAATAAATTATAAATCTAAAAGAAAATATTAATAAAACCAAATTAAATTTTGTCGATTTAGGGGTTTTTGACTTTAAATTTAATGACTTTAGAAACTATAAATAATCTGTGATACAAAGTTAAAATATTAGGAGTATAATAAATCCCCATATTTTGATAAATTCCAACTCGACTTTCAATCAGTCCAGCTGGAGAAGTGGTTGATATACCACTAATACCAATATCATGGAACGAGGAGGAGGAAGAGGACTTCTTCAATGACGAACAGTATTTGGGTTGAAAAGAATTGGGGGTGAAAAAAAATGGCTCCAAAAAGAAGAGGCGCAAAGAAGACAACAGAAGAAATAGATGATTAACGCTTATAAAATTTTTTGTTTCATTTTTTTATTTTATTATCTTAAAAGATTCATTTCTTGTGGTCTTGTAGAAATCCCATAGAAATAATATGAAGTTATATAAGTTTTTCCAGAAATTTTTCATTCGACTATTTGAGAAAATACTGATTCAGACTATCAGATAATTCTATGACCTATTAAGTTGGATAATTTTTTTTGGTCATAGTTTTTGCGAATTTCTGATAACTTACTTGAAATTTTCTGAGGATTTTTAAAGGTCTTTTTTGTTTTAACCTTATATTTAGGATTTGTGTTCCTTGTTATAACAAGTATGCAGGGGGTATGTTTGTCAATTGTAGTTAAATCTATGGATATCAGTTGTTTGGATTAATTATCCTTTACCGTATAAGAAGCAACCAATGATAACTGATGTAACGCTTATTATACCTAAAGTATTGGTGATTATTATTGGAGAATTTCTAATTTCGATTCCATATAAAACCCAAATTATACAACTAATCAAAATAATTGAATAGGTCAAGATAGAAATATCTTTAGCACTTTTTCTCTTAAAAATTTTATATACTTGCAGGAGATTAGCTAACCCATCAATAGTTCCAAAAATAGTTGCTAATACTGACAATAAAGACATTCAATCCTAAAAATTATAGATTTATGCGAATAAAAACTAATTTAATATCATTTGATTCTTCATGTGACTAACAGATTTAACTGCAGAAGATATGCAGGGGATGAGATTCGAACTCACGAACCGACTAACGGACAGGATATCTTATGAATATCTTAAGTCCTGCGCCTTTGACCATACTTGGCTACCCCTGCGTCTAGTAGTTAATATTATAGGATTAGTTATTTAAAATCTGTGTTGAGTTTTGGTTTTAACTTTCAAAATGGAGTTTTTTTAAGTTTAATACTTTATTATTTTCGTGTGTTTTCATGGACATAAGCAGATGGCATCCAAGAACAAGATAGTTGGTAATCAAATATAGTCCGGATGAGGAGTGTATGATGGACAGTGTTCATTGGGATGCTTGGAAAGAACATTCTCCTGAAGATTCTGAAAAACAATACTTGTTTCATTTAACAAGAATTTTATCAACTCGACTTGATGGTGGTTTAGAAGATTGGCGTGATGGTAAAAGAAATGGTGATGATTTGATAAAACAAACTGAAGAAGTTTTAAAAATATACGAACATTATGAATCGATTTTAGGAGGTCTTCCGGATTATATGTCCACAATCGTAAATCAATTTAGGTTGAATTTATCTTTTTATAGAAGATATAGAAGAGGACTAAAATAAACAATTATTTTAATCTTCCCACGTCAATTGTAAAATCTTTTAACTTTTCTTGTAGAAATTCAAAACTTTTCTTTACGACATCTTCAGCACTTAATCCACAAGCACTTTCAACAACAAAAGTAAACTTATCATTTTTAGCACCAGAAATCTCATAACCAACTATTGCTCCTTGCCATTTAGCATGCTTCTTTCCCAAACCTAATTGAGCAGTTGCTTCAAACTCTAATTCTTGACCTTCTGCTAATTCGGTAATAGGAATTTTATCATAAACAGGTTTTACATTTTTATCAGATGATTTAAGATCTTCAGAATAGACCGTACATGGACCTTTCTTTTTTAATACTAAAGTAACTTGACATTGACCACAACTTTTTCCACCACATTTACAAGTATCTTTCATATTATATAATTTAGGATCAAAAACTAGAGGTATTAAACCAAGTCTATTTGCAATCATTTCATCCCAAAGAACTGAATCGTTCTTGTGAAAGTCCACCCATTCTATGGCCATTGTTGGAATTTCAGAAATCATGATTCTTCTTAATTCTCCTGCTAGTGCTGGAGTTAATCCTTCTATTTCAAACTCAATTCTTTCTTTGGATTTTTTTAACATATTTACTTTCAATACATTCACCTAATAATTAATTATTCTTGGAATTTAATACTAAACCCTTCTCCCACGTCTTCCTCCTTTTTTCTTTGTGCTGTCTGTTGGAACCGGAGTTGTATCTTCAATCAACCCTATTCTCAATCCTGCCCTTGCTAAAGCACGAATTGCAGGTTGTGCACCTCTACCTGGAGCTTTTTTGTGATGACCACCTTTACCTCTTACTCTTATATGAACTCCCAATAAACCTTTTTCCTTTGCTTCTTCAGCAGCTCTATCTGCAGCTTTCATTGCTGGGAATGCTTCACCTTTTTCTCTGTCTTTACTGGTCATCATTCCTCCAGAATATTTAGCAATAGTTTCTGAACATGTAATATCTGTAATGTGAACAATAGTATTATTAACACTTGAAAATATGTGAGCAACTCCCCATACACCTTCTCTTCGGAATTTCAGTTTGTATTTTTTTTGAATCGGTTTCTTTTGAATTATATTCTTCTTAACTATTTTTTCTTTTTTTTTCTTTGCCAATTACTCACCTATTTTATTCAGTTTTAGTTGCTTCTTCTTTTGGAGATACACTTTCAGTAAATTCTTCTTTTTTGGATACCTCTACTTTTTCCTCTTTAACTTCAGATTTTTCCTTTGGTTCTTCAGGTTTATCAGTTTTTTCTTTACTCATTTTTTCTGCTGATTTTTCATTTGATTCATCTTGAGATTTTTCCTTTTTAGGTTTAGACTTTTCTAGTGAAAAAATACCATAATATTCGATTTTATTTTCAATATCACGAGGTACAAGATAACTTGGAAATACATTCTTTTTTTCTTCAACAGTGATATGACCATGAGTTATAACTTGACGAGCTTGTAAAAATGTGTTTGCAAGACCTTTTTCAAAAACAATTGTTTGTAATCTTCTGTTTAGAATATCATTTACTTTTAGACCAAGAACAGCACCTAGATCAACATCTCTTGTTTCAAGAACACCCATCTTATAAAGTTTGTCAAGTAGAATTTTTTCACCTTCTTTGTCATTTTTTGCCGAGATAATTCTTGCTCTTCGTCTGTATTTTCTTAGAATTGATTCAGATTTCCATATTTCTCTTTTTCTTCTTAGACCATATTTTTCCAAGAGTTTTCTTTCTTCTTCTATTCTATCCTTATCCCATGGTCTCAAAGGGGTTTTAAGTTTTTTTCTTATTTTTCTCATTCAATCACTATTTCTTTTTAGCTGGCTGGTTCTTTTTTCTAACCACACCAACAGTCTTACCTTTTCTAAATGAACTCTTTGTTCTCTGGCCTCTAACAGGTAATCCAAACATATGTCTAACACCACGATAACTCCTTTTTCTTATCATGGATTTGATATCCTCCTTCTGTCTGAATGGTAGGTTAGGACCTGTCATGTGAATATTTTTCCCGGTTTCTGGATCTTTCTTTCGATTAAACATCCATTCAGGTATTCCTGCTTTTACAGGATCAGCAAGTATTTCTTCTATTTTTTTGATTTCTTGATCTGTTAATGTTCCTACTTTTTTGTTTCTATCAAACTTTCCAATTCTGCAAATAGCATTAGCTAGATTAGATCCCACACCTTTTATTCCTTGGAGTGAAACGTAAAGATTCCGTTCTCCTTTCATATCTGAGCCAAGGATTCTTATAATACCTCTTAACTCTTGTTTTGGTTTTTCTTTTTCCATATAATATTCTCACATTTATTTACAAGTAAAGGTTTTTAAAGGTTATAAATTCTTATGGACCAATGGGGATTTGAACCCCAAGCCTCTTCCATTCAAGTTTGTTAAATTACAAAT
>Ga0066639_10002788_pt1 | contig 15205 bp, 14 predicted proteins | sample CryGeyCG2114_010_2_FD_59504 | JGI IMG/M metagenome (GOLD analysis project Ga0066639, IMG submission 59504) | Groundwater microbial communities from aquifer - Crystal Geyser CG10_big_fil_rev_8/21/14_0.10 | ecosystem: Environmental > Aquatic > Deep subsurface > Groundwater | place: USA: Utah...
AACATATTCCTCATTGATCGCGATCTTTATATGCTCCAAAGACAATGCTAAATTGTACTTCTCGACAATTTCATGGAGTAACTGATCTGCATTTGTAGACTTTGTCTCAAGCACTTCTTGTGATATTCCAACAGATTCTCGGATTGAAGCGAAATACATCATTTTAACTTTCATTTGTAAATTCCACCTATTTCATTTTTTAATTTACTAAAATCTTCAGGAGTGTTTGCATTTTTCAAAATATTTTCTTCAACTGGTTTTAACAATTCTATTCTTGAATTCATTAAAACTTTACGAGGACAAGGCTTACCCAAAGCTAAATAACTTCCTAATTTTTGTGCTGCTTTGGGTTCATAAATCGCATATAAAGGCTCAGGCCATTTTTTTTCTCCATTATAATAACAACTGGCCATTGCAAAAGGATTTCGTTTTTCTAATAATTCCAAAATAGAATTCTTACTAAGAAATGGCATGTCACAAGCAAGCACTATCCAAGCAGCATCTGGGTCTTCTTGAAAAGCACTCAAAATTCCACCAGTAGGTCCAAAATCAATGAAACGATCTGAAATAGTTTGAAAAGGTTTAATGTAACTTAAATGAGTTTGATCAAAACGACAGGAGACAAAAATATTGTCAACTAATCCTTCAAGCAGATCATGCAAATGAGCAATTTGATTTTTTTCATAATACTCGAGTGCTCCCTTATCAGTACCCATTCGACTCGATTTGCCACCAGTTAAAATAAGTCCATTTAGCTTCCGTTGATTTATTTTATTTTGCCACAAATCTTCAATAAACTTTGTTATTGAATCCAAATCATCCCTCTCAAAATAAGGGAATTCGGAACAAGGAGAAGTTTTTTGCGTGCCGACAATTGCTAAGAGCTGGTGTTCTGGATTGGCCCTGTATTTTGCGAGCAGTTCTTCGTCTTTTGCTCCTCCCTTCCATAATAGTATTTTGTTTGCCAAGGAATCTTTATATCCTTCAATCAATACAATGTCAGAATCGAGAAAGATTTGTCTAAGGGCCAATTCGTTAAAACTATTTTCGAATATAAAAGCTGACTTTAGAGGTGAAGAGATGGCGACTTGCTTCGCTCCAGAAGCCTTTGCAAGATAAGTATCTTTTCCTTCTCGGTCCATTTCAAAGCGATGAGCATCATGTTTAATATATCCTACATCAAATCTCTTTGAGAAATGAGATATGAGCTTAGTGATCAATGTTGTTTTACCACTATTTGAATGACCACAAAGAGATATCTCAAAAGGGTGGAAAACATATTTAGTTTTTATAGTCACTCTTACCACCTGTCTTCTCTAATAATTTACCACTGCGAATCTCCATGTCATGACCAAAAGCTTTGCACATATCGTAGATCGTTAAGGCCGCGACTTGTGAGCCTACAAGTGCTTCCATTTCTACTCCAGTCTTACCAAAAGTGTTTACACTGCAAGTAATAACTGCATTTTCATCAATCAATTCAATAACAATTTGAGAGCCCTCAATATTTAAAGGATGACAAAAAGGGATAATCTGAGACGTTTGTTTAATCGCCATCGTTCCTGCAATTATTGCAGTTTGAAAGACAGGGCCCTTTTTTGACTGAATATCACCATTTTTAAACTGATCTCTGATAACTTTTGGAAGCCAAACTTCAGAAGTTGCCTTGGCATAACGAACTGTTTCTTTTTTGCCTGCAACATTCACCATACAAGGGTTATTACTTGCATTAACATGACTAAAACCACTCATTTAGCCTCCAATTTGGTTCATGGATTGTGAAACTTCATAAATTCTCTCGATAGGTTTCAATGCCATCGTTTTCAAAAGAATTTCTAACATTTCTTCTTGTGTTTTATTCTTTAAAGAAATTCCTTCATTTTTCATTAAGCAAGGACGAAGCTGACCGTCTGCAGACAGTCGCAGTCGAGAACATCCTCCACAAAAAGGTTTACTTTCCGATGCAATAAATCCGATTTGAGCACCATTATCTAAAATATAATTAAATGAAGTTGAGTCAATGGGAAGCTCGACTGGAGTAAGATGTGAATCATTTTGAAGAATACTCATAACTTCCGATGCACTTATAAAATGCTTTTCAAAGTGATCTCTTGCTTCTCCAATTCTCATTAATTCTAAAAAGCGAACTTCAATATTGTTTCGACTTGAAAATTTTATGAAATCATTCAATTCATGATCATTTATGCCTTTCATCAAAACAACATTAAGTTTAATATAAAACCCTAATTCCTGTGCTTTAAATATTGAATGTAAAACTTTATCAAAATGAACTGAACCAGTAATCTTTTCAAAACCAGTTTTGTTTAAACTATCTAGACTAAAGTTTATATTTTTTAACTTTGTTTGTGCCAGCTCAGGCAATAAATCACAAATAGAAAGACCATTTGTAGTTAAACCCAATTTGGATAAACTTAAATGAGTTAGATCTTGAACAATATTGAGAAAATCGGATCGCAATGTCGGCTCTCCTCCTGTTAATCGAATTTCGTCAATTCCAAAGCGAACAAGAGTCGAAGCAATTTGGAAAATTTCATCCCTCTTCAAGAGTCTATCATTTGGCATAAATTTAGGATTCTGTGGCATGCAATAAATGCATCTAAAATTACAGGCATCTAAAAGAGCTAGTCTAAGTTTATGAATATGTCTTCCATGAGGATCAATTAATTTATTCATAAATTAAGACCACTCCATGAATAAAAAGGAAATAAAGCCCCAGCCTTATGAACATTCTGCTCAGCAGGCAATTCTATAAAGCCATCTCCCAGACCTAAACTATAAAAATCTCCAGAACCATTTGAATCTATCGCTCTGGCCACCTTAGAACCATCTGCTTGGTTCTCAATATTCACAGCTTTAAACAAAGTAAGATCTTTTTTAAAAACAATATCCTCACTAAGTTTTACAAGTCTAGAGTCTCGCGACATTTTAAAAGAATAACAGAGGCTCTGAATAACATATCTTCTCATGCAAATCAGTGCCGAAACAGGATTTCCAGGGAGTCCAAAGACAATTTTACTGTCCTTATTTTTTCCAAAAAACATTGGTTTTCCTGGTCTCTGCTGAACTTTATAAAATACTTCTTCGACACCAAGATCATTCATAACGGATTGAACAAAGTCATATTTCCCCATAGAAACCCCACCTGAAATGATAAAGGTATCACAATGATTCAATAACTCCGCTAATGTAGAAAAAATGAGGTTTTTATCATCAACTAAGTGTACCATTTTGATATTTTTCTCTGGCACACCAAAGGCCCTCAACTCAGCTTGAATAGCAATTGAATTTGATCGCCAAATTTGCCATGGCTCACAAGGTTTACCTGATTCAACTAATTCATCACCAGTACTTACAATCGCTATTTGAGGATATTTAAGAACCTCGGCATGCGTGATTCCCTGACTCGCAATTACGGCCAATGATGCGGAATTTATTCTATGTCCCGCTTCAAACAAGATTTTTCCTGCCAAATAATCACTTCCTTCGAAGTGAATATTTTGTCCTTGTTCGATATCTATACCAGGACGAATTTGAGCTCGTCCATCATTGATCACAAGATGCTCATAAGGAATTACTGTGTCTGAATTCATTGGTAGAACAGCACCTGTCATGACTTCAAGTGCATGATTATTATCTTCTAAAAAAAGAGGAGGACTCCCAGCTTTCTGAATGCCACAAATGTTGAATTTTTTTCCTAAGAGCTGATCAAATTGTATGGCAATTCCGTCCATCGTAACACGATCAAATGGCGGTTGCATTCTTGTTGCACGAATTTCTTTTGACAAAACTCGACCATATAAATCTTCAAGTTTTACCAATTCAGTAGACAGCTTAAGAGAAAATAAACGAACTAGCTCATCGGCCTTTCTAACTTCAATCACATTCCCCTCCAATTTCGGGAAGCATAGTCGTTTCCAACATATGCCGTAGCGTCTTGAGCATCATAGAAAATCCTTAGATGCTCAAGATAAGGAATCATTACAGTTGCCATTGTAGATTAATACATATCAAGAGTTTATGATAAATATCATATTAATTTATGTAATAGATAAGCGTTAAAAACCTTCATTTTTATAACAACTTAGGCCACAAGAGTACAATTCGAAAAAAAGGATGAATTTATGCAAATCAAGGCCATAAGAAAAGTGAAATTCGATGCAGGACACAGAATTGTTGGTCATGAAGGAAAGTGTCAAAATAATCATGGCCATGAGTATTGGGCCCATTTTTATGCTGAATCAAATAGCTCACTAGATCAGTTGGGAAGAGTCATTGATTTCTCCATCATTAAGGAAACTATCGGACAGTGGATCGACGATAATTGGGATCATAATATGATTATTTGGGAAGAAGATCCCAATTTACCTTTATTGAATCAATGCATAGGCACTAAAAAGCCTTTTGTATTGCCCTTCAATCCTACGGCCGAAAATCTTGCCATCTATTTGTTAAAAACAATTTGTCCAAAGCTCTTAAAATCAAACTGCATTAAGATTACAAAAATCAAGCTGTACGAAACAAGTAATTGCTATGTGGAAGTGTCTCTCTAGATTTTTTAATCATATTTGCTGATTATCATTAGATTTCGCCATGTGAGATAAGTCATATTCATTTGCTCTCAGTTGTCTCAACATTTTAACAAACAGGAGAAAGAAAATGAGAAATCAAGAGTTGGAAAGTGTTGTGATCAGGTTTTCAGGTGATTCAGGTGATGGGATGCAATTAACCGGATCACAGTTCTCTAACACTTCTGCCGTTATGGGAAATGATGTTTCGACCTTTCCTGACTATCCAGCAGAAATTCGCGCCCCTTCTGGAACGATTGCAGGAGTTTCGGGATTTCAAGTGCACATTGGTGCAAGTGAAATTTTATCCCCTGGAGATGAAGTCGATATGTTGATTGCAATGAATCCTGCTGCTCTAAGGGCTAACCTGCATTCCCTTAAACGAGGTGGAGTTATCGTTGTTAACGTTGACGCCTTTACAGATCGCAATATAGAGAAAGTTGGTTTTGAAAAAAATCCACTTCAAGATGGTTCGCTAGATGAGTATAAATTAATTCAGGCACAAATTTCATCCCAAACAATTGAATCACTCAAAGAGATTGAAATTGATAGTAAATCGAAAGAACGATGTAAAAACTTTTATGCTCTTGGGATGTGTTATTTCTTTTATGGTAGGTCACTAGAGCAAACGGTTAAATGGGTAAATTCTCATTTTTCTAAGAAGCCCGAATTAGTTAAAGCAAATACTTTGGCCCTGAGAGCTGGATTTAATTTTGCAGAGACCCTTGAAACAGTAATTTCTACCTATACTATTCCAAGCGCTCACTTATCACCTGGTACCTATCGTCAAATCAATGGAAATCAAGGTGCAGCATGGGGCTTCGCTCAAGCTGCTCAATCAGCAAATTTAACATTATTTTTAGGCTCTTATCCAATTACACCTGCCACAGATATATTGCATGAACTCTCTAAGCTGAAAAATTTTAATGTAAAAACTGTTCAAGCCGAGGATGAAATTGCTGGTATTTGTAGCTCTATCGGAGCTTCGATTGCAGGACATTTGGCCATCACAACTTCTTCAGGGCCAGGAATTGCCTTGAAAACCGAAGCGATTGGACTCGCAATAAGCTATGAAATCCCTCTTGTCATTGTCAATGTCCAGCGTGGAGGTCCAAGCACTGGATTGCCAACGAAAACAGAACAATCTGACCTCTATCAAGCAGTCTTTGGTAGAAATGGTGAATCTCCCTTGATTGTTTTGGCGGCATCACGACCAAATGATTGCTTTCATATGGCCTATGAAGCTTCTCGCTTGGCACTTAAATATATGACCCCAGTTATTCTTTTGACGGATGGATACATTGCCAATGGAGCAGAACCATGGAGAATTCCAAATTTAAATGAGCAGTATGATTATATCGAAACGAGAAAGCTTAATATTGAAAATATTGATACCTCAAAATTTAATGCATTCTCTAGAGATGAAACAACTTTAGCAAAGTACTGGATAACTCCCGGAATGAAAGGACTAGAGCATCGAATTGGTGGATTGGAGAAAGATATAACCACAGGTAACATAAGCTATGATCCTGTCAATCACGAAAAGATGTGTCATCTACGCCAGCAAAAAATCAATAACGTTGCTAATGATATTCCCGATCAAGTCATTTTAGGAAAAGAAACAGGAAAGCTCCTCGTTTTATCATGGGGAGGAACTTATGGAGCGATTCAAACCGCTGTAAGAAAAATGCAACGTCAAGAAAAGTCAGTGTCACACATACATTTGAAATATATCAATCCAATGCCAAAAAATTTGGCCACTATTATTAGTAATTTTGAAAATGTCATTATTCCAGAGTTAAATTTGGGGCAATTAAAGACAATTATCGATGCAAAATTTCATATCAACTCAATTGGATATCACAAAGTCCAAGGACTACCTTTTAAGGTTTCAGAGTTAGAAGAAGAGTTCTCTAAATATTTATAAGCTAGGAAGGAATATATGTCTGAAAATTGTATGTACACAAAAAAAGATTTTACTAGTTCTCAAGAGGTCAAATGGTGCCCAGGTTGTGGTGATTATGCTGTTTTATCAAGCCTACAACTTGCACTTACTAAGTTAAATATTAAAAAAGAAGAGGTTGTCTGCGTCTCAGGGATTGGGTGCTCTTCGCGATTTCCTTACTATATGAACACTTATGGTTACCATACTATTCACGGCAGGGCACCAGCGATTGCAACAGGAATCAAAGTGGCAAACCCAGAGTTGCAAGTGTGGATGATCACGGGGGATGGTGATGGATTATCTATTGGCGGAAATCACCTTATCCATATTTTAAGACGAAATGTTGATCTCAATATCATGCTTTTTAACAATCAAATATATGGACTTACTAAAGGTCAATACTCACCAACTTCAACGAGAGGGAAAGTGACAAAATCTTCTCCCTATGGATCAATCGACAGAAGTTTTAATCCATGTAAATTGGCCATCGGAGCGGGGGGAACATTTATTGCGAGAACTTTAGACACAGATCCTAAGCATATGATTGACTTGTTTAGCAAAAGTGCAGGATATAAAGGTAGTTCTTTCATCGAAATTTTTCAAAATTGTGTCATTTTTAATAATAAAACCCATGATAGCTATACCAATAAATTAACAAGAGAAGATCACACTATCCAACTAGAGGATGGAATGCCTATGCTTTTTGGCAAAAACAAAGAGAAGGGCCTAGTGTTTAATAATTTTAAATTAGAAATCATTAATATAAACAACGAAGACGATATTAAAAAGGTACTCATCCATGACTCTTCAAATGAAGTACTTGCAAATATGTTAATTGATTTGACGATCGCAGATGACATGCCGATAGCGATGGGAATCATATATAAGCGTGATGATATCGTTTATGAAGAGGAACTTATAAATCAAATAAAGCATATTACCGAGGACAAGGGTATTGGCAATATGAATGAGCTACTCCATTCTGGTGAAACTTGGACGGTTAGTTGATATGAAAGACATAATTGAAATCCTCTGCAATGAGCATCGAATTATTGACGAAAAAATCAAACAACTCGATGAATTTACAAATCTTAAAGAGATTGATCTTTATCAACCGTTGCAAGAGATTCTTCAGTTCCTGAAGAATGAAATAACCGAAAAACACCATCGACGAGAAAATGAAGTTTTGTACACATGGATGGTTGAACAAAATAAAAATGCTGATACAGAGCTTATCAACCGTATAATTAGCGAACATAATTACATAGATAAGCTCATACAAGAATGTCTAAATATAATGAATAAGCCTCAAGATAACTACATTGCATTAAAAATGAAGATTTTAGATCTCACGACTTCATATAAAGCACATATGGAAAAAGAAGAAAAATTTATTTTTCAAATAGCAAATGCATTAAAATGTTCAAATCGAAAAAGTAAAGAATTGCTCAACAAGCTTATCAAGATTCCAAGAAAAGCTTAAGAATCAGTAATTAACAATAGTGTAGGTTCACTGAGTTCTAATCTTAATACTGTTTGAATATAATCCATAGTAGACGTCAAAGATTTGGTACACTGTGCGCACGCGCCTAAATAATTGATAACGATCATATTGCCATCAATAAAAAGGATTTCAACATCTCCCCTATCTCTATAAAGAAATGGGCGAATATGCTTTGCAAAAACTTGGTTTAAAAAATGACTTTGTTCCTGTATTGAAAGTTCAAGAAATGAACCGTGAAGACTTGAGTCAAAAATTAAAGGATTAGATGCCACGTAATCATCTGCAATTGTCGGAGAAAGAGCAACTCCTGCCCTATAGCCTCGACTTTCAGTAAAGACTCTTTGAAGAGTCGTAATCGTTTTTTCGAATAGAGGATAATACTGGATTCCGTTATCAGGAAGAGAAGGAACAATATTTGAATCTCTTAAAAAATTTTCAACTTCCCTAAATTTTAAAAATTTTAAAGTCTGTTCATTTTTATTGAGACAAAATTCGAGTAATACATCAATAAATCCCGTTTTCTCTTTTGACAACTCTGATACGAATTTTAAATCTATGATTGGACTTTCAGGTTGATTTTTATCTAATAACCCGAAAACTACAAATGACCAACTTCCAACTTTAACTTCACTATGAAAACATCCAGGTTTTTCTGCTTCTATAAAATGATGAAGCTCTTCTGTGCTGGATAAAAATAGCGGATTCAAAACTCTTTCATCAAAGAGTTTTGAAGAAAACTTTTTATCTTCATTAAATGACAACTTATGCTCCATTTTTTTTATGTCCACCATCAAGCAAAGCTCTCAGAGAAAACTTCCCATCTCCACTCCAAACAAACGTCATAAGCATGACTAAAACTAAAATCGTAAACTGAAGATCGGATCCCGAAGCAAATAGGCCAGTTCCGTTATGAACAAAGAATATAGCGCCAAGGAGTACTGGCAAGTTGAGGAAACTGGCAATTCTAGTTCCTACCCCGAAGGCTATCGCAGCTCCACCAACAATATGGGCAAAAATCACATACCAAGCTGTAATGTCACCAAAACCTCCTAACTGACCAGTTATCTTCTCAACTGTATCCATATTCATAATAAAGAAAATGCCCTTTATGGCGAGAGCAGTTCCTAAAAAAGTTCGAAGAAGGTCCAACGGACCAAATTGATGAAAGAGATTTTCCATACGTGAAGAAAATACTGCAATTGCACTCGGAGGAGTTGCTTTTCTTAATCGTGACTCTTCCTCAACAGCTTTCTTCAATTCTGCCTCCGCATCAGTCTCCGCAGCACTACTGAATCTAATAAGCAAAGAAGCAAATGATAAAACCATTACAATAATGCCTAAAATAAAAAGTGCCTCTTGGTAAGTAACGTTTGGTGAGCGAATCAAGAATCCAGCGGCAACTGCTCCCATATTCCCACCTGCTCCTACAATTCCTGATACTGAACCAAGAGCTTTTTTGTTGATAAAAGGAACGACAGAAAATGTTGCTCCTTCCGACATTTGTGTAAATAAACTGAAAATGATCATGACTCCTATTGCGACTGGTAAAACTGTCATTTTTGAAAAAATGACAAGTGCTACGCCTTCGATGAATATGGTCAACCACAACCACTTAACTCTACCTTTTAGTCCCCATTTCTCGCCAAATTTATCTCCAAAAATCCCACCTGTGGTTCGAGCAAACAAATTCATTAGACCAAAAAGCCCTGCAACTAATCCCGCGGTTTTTACACCAAGACCAAAGTAGTCCATAAAATAAAGAGCAGCTATGTTATTTATTGTAAGTTCAATACCAAAACAGGCGGCGTAGGCCAAAAAAAGCATCCATGAACGAGTATCTTTTAAGGCATCTAGAAAAGAACCTCCAGATTTACTTTCTTTTTCTCGCTCAGCATGGATACCAAGATCAGAAAAATTTCCGTCAGGCAAATCAGTTGTTAACTTATAATAAGCTATCCCTGTCAAAAAACAGACGGCACCCGCAACTAGCATTGTTAATCGCCAAGACCAAAAATGAGAATAACCTAAGCCCACAAAACCCGCAAAGATGAGAGGCATAATCATCTGTGTAACACCTCCGCCGAGATTTCCCCAGCCTGCAGAAGTTGCGTTTGCAGTACCAACGCAATTAGGGGCGAACATTACTGATGTGTGATATTGAGTAATAACAAAAGAGGCCCCAATTCCTCCAATCAACAACCTAAAAAATAGAAATGTCTCATAGCTATTTGCAAGCCCAATCCCCATAACTGGAAAAGAACCAATTATGAGTAACCAAGTATATGATTTTCTCGGGCCAATTTTATCACACAACCAACCAATTAATAATCGTGCCAATATAGTAATAGCAACCGAGGCAATGATCGTATTTCCGATCTGAGCTTTGGTTAACTGCAATTCATCTCGAACAATTGCCATTAGAGGGGCTATTCCAAACCATGCAAAAAAGCAGAGAAAAAAGGCAAACCATGACATATGAAAGGCACGCATTTGTGGAGTCGAAAAATTAAAGAGATTGATTGACGTTGCTTTGTTTCTAACTTCCATTTAAAACACCTACTAAAAAAAAGGAGATCTTCATATTCCTATGGATTCTTGTACTCTGCCTTAGGACCTAAGTAATACCACCAATTTAAAAATGCGCAAAAAGCATAAAATAGAGATAATCCATACAAAGCAACTTCGGGAGTCGCCGCTTTTATCTGCTCACCAATGATTTCAGGAACTATAAAAGCACCGTACGCAGCAACAGCAGCTGTCCATCCGAGCACTGGACCTCTCTGTTCTTCACCAAAAATCATAGCAATTGTTCTAAATGTAGAACCATTACCAATGCCTGTGGCAGTAAAAAGAACAAGAAAGAGAAGAAAAAATGGAGTGAAATAAATCTCTGGCGTTGCAGATGAAAAGGCCAATTTCATATTATAAGCAACACCAATTGAAGCAATCACCATGATAATAGAGCAGATGCCAGTAACCAATGCTCCTCCAACCTTATCAGAGATCCAACCTCCAACCGGTCTAATAAGTGCACCAATAAAAGGGCCTAGCCAAGCATATGAGAGGGCGCTAGGACCGTTTGGATTACTTATCGTGTGTGTCATTACTCCACTTGCATCAAGTACATGTTGAAATCCAAAGATAACTTTAATGGACAGTGGAAATGCCGCGGAAAACCCAATAAATGAACCAAATGTCATTGTATAGATGACTGTCATAATCCAATTATGCTTACTTGAAAAAATTTTAAATTGTCGATTAAGCGAGGCCTTTAATTCTCCTGGCGTCAGAAATTTCATCGCCATAACAGTAAGAAAAATAACAATTGGTAAAACAACCCACTTCGAAAGTGAAAATTTATTCAACAGGACGAGACCAATAATTGAAGTCATAATACCTAAAACCAGAAGCCAAGTGATTTTGGATAGTGCTACCAAAGTTGATCCGACATTTGGAGAGACTTTCTCAGTTTTGATGTTGTTCATTAAAAAGTATCCAAGGAATATCAAAACGATCAGAAATGGTACCCAAATAAAGCCAGAATTTTGAATAAATGATACTTCCCCTGCAGGAATCTTTCCAATCAATGAGCCGCTTGGTTTAATTAAAGTCATTGAGGGGCCACCAAAAAGGCCAAAGGTCATAACCAGAGGCAACAATATCTGCATAGTTGTAACACCAAAATTGCCTAGCCCTGCGTTCATTCCCAAAGCGTATCCTTGAATACGTTTTGGATAGAAAAAGGAAATATTACTCATTGAAGAAGAAAAATTTCCTCCACCAAAACCGGAAAGAAGTGCTAATGCTTGAAAAATCCAAAATGGAGTTTCAGGATTTTGCAAGGCAATCCCTGTTCCCAATGCAGGTAATAGTAAAAGCCCTGTCGTAAAAAAGATGGTATTACGTCCACCACATGGTCGAATAAAAAAGGTGCTTGGAATCCGCAAAGTTGCCCCTGCTAAACCAGCAATTCCCATTAAAGAAAACAATTGCGATTGTTCAAAAGGAAATCCAAGATTGAGCATCTGTACCGTTATAATGCTCCAGTACAACCAGACGGCAAAACCGCATAATAGACTTGGAATTGAAACCCAAAGATTGCGGTTTGCAATTTTCTTGCCTTGGGATTCCCAAAAGTTCTCATCTTCGACATTCCAGTCCGTTAAATTCGTTTTTGACATAATGTTTTCCACCTTTAGATTATTGCTCTAAATAAATTCCTTCTTCCAAATAAAGATCATTAGCGGGAATCAACTTTCTCTTACTTAGTCTTCTAGACAGAACTAGAATAAATAAAGCACCAAATCCCAAGGCCATTCCTATTTCGATCCAGTCAATCATTGGATTTTCAACATGAGCATGTTTAAAAATGGGTGGCGCAATCATGACGTATAAATCTAGCCAATGCCCAATAATCAAAACGATACAGACACGTTTTAATATAAAACTCCGTCTCTTTGATTCTCTAGTCATGAGAGCAAAGAAGGGGATGAGCCAGTTGATAAAGAGATTGGCATAAAACAACCAATCCCATGTGTTGTGTTCGCGAAGATAAAAATAGACCGTTTCTTCAGGAATATTAGCATACCAAATGAGGACGTACTGAGAAAACCAAATATAGGCCCAAAAAGTGCTAAAACCAAAAAGAAGCTTCCCTAAGTCGTGGTAATGATTTTCATTAATTTCATGGGCCAAATAACCTTGTTCTTTAAGCAAGATAATGGTCAGAGTTAAAACGGCAAGAATATTTACAAAAAGACCTGAAAATGTGTAAATTCCAAAAATGGTGCTAAACCAATGTGGCTCCAGTGACATGATCATATCAAAACTAAAGAATGAGTAAGAATAAGCGAAAAAAATAAGAAACAAGACAGAGAACAAAGTTACTTTTTTGAGAGTGACTCTCTTGCCATTATCCTGGCTTTCAGAAAAATGGGACAAAAGCTTTCCAAGTAAAATCCAAACCACAAAAAAGGCGATTGTTCTGGCGATAAAGAATGTTGTGTTTAAGTAGAAAGCTTTTCCTTTAAGAATAGGATCATTCATAACGACTTCATGATGGGACCATTCAAAGAGGCTATGAATACCAAGAAATAAACCTAAGGTAATCAAAAAGGAAATGGGTAAAAAAGAACTAAAGGATTCAGTAATTCGAGACATAGGTCTCGACCAACTCGAGTTTGTGACATTCTGAAGTGAAACAAAAAAAAGTCCACCAAGCCCTAAGGATACGAAATAAAAATTGTTCAAAAGCAAATTTAGCCATGCCCGTTTTGGATCTATATAAAGTCCAAGACCAAAGCACAGGAGTCCAATAAAAACTCCCCAAAAACAAGTTGTTTTTATTTTTCCATTTAACACAAAATTTTCATTATTCATGACTGGCCCCAATTATTTTCTACCTTGAAGTTGCTTCAGATAATGCACAAGGTACCAACGATCTTTCTCTAAAATTTGAGCTGAATGAGAAGGCATATCCCCAGATCCATGCGTGATAATATGAAAGAATCGACCATCCTCATAAGTAGATATCTTTTTAGAAGTTAAGGATGGAGGATTTGGAAATTTAGGAATCAAAGGGCCATCCCCATCACCTTTCTCTCCATGACATATCAAACAATAATTATCATAAATATGTTTTCCTCTTTCTAAATTCTTGTTATTCATGACAAAAGGATTTCGAAGTTCTTTTCCAGCTCTAATGGCTTCACTCTCACCTTTTTCATAGCGAAATGGCTTGAATCCTCTAGGAATACTATCGCTAGGAGGGGCCAACATTGATTTTCCATCGGGTGTAACTTCGCTCTCAGAATAAGCTTCATAAGCTTGTGAGTGAACCATATCAGGAAAAATTTCAACTCCCGTCTCATCTGGATTTCGGGAACAACTATTCACAAACAATCCTAGAGATAGAGAGACAATCAGAACTACTGGGTGCATTCTTGCCCTCCCTTTATAATGACTTCAACAGCCCCGTGAGATTTAAAAACATCTTCGATCATAGAAAGATCAACACCTACGTTTTTGTCTTCAACAACAATTGAAAATCGGTCATCTGTGACTCTGAGACATGGTGAAAAATGTTGGTTCCCCCAAAAAAGCTTTCCGCGAAACAAAAAAGCAGCGACTGTAATTAATGCTCCAAAGAGAACGGTGATTTCAAACGCAACGGGAATAAAGGCAGGAAAAGAGTTGAAGGGCTTTCCTCCAACATTCAAAGGCCAGCTCACTTTCGAGGTCCAATACTGAAACCACAAAGCAAAGACTAAACCTATTGTTCCCCCAATAAAACAAACAATCGGCAAGCGCGATCTTTTTATTCTCAGCAAATGATCAATGCCATGGACTGGAAACGGTGTATAGATGTCATATATCTCAATATTTGATTTATTGATCATTTCTGCGGAATGGATCATAGACACTTCATCGTCAAAACTTCCAATGAGAAACCTTTTTCCCGTTGTCGAATTTGACTTGAAGAGATCTGCAAATAGACTCATTTATGCCTCCTCGCAAATTTAAGAACTGTCTTAACTTCCGCAACATTTATGGTCGGTAAGAATCGAACAAAAAGTAGAAAGAGTGTAAAGAACAGACCAAAGCTTCCTATAAAAGTTAGGATTTCAATTTTGGTTGGAGAATACATGGCCCAACTTGAAGGTAAATAATCTCTATGAATCGAAGTAACGATGATAACGAATCGCTCAAACCACATACCAATGTTAACAACAATTGATAAAATGAATACTAAAGCGACATTTGTTCTAACTTTTTTAAACCATAGGAAGTGAGGAGAAACAACATTACATGTGACCATAGTCCAGTAAGCCCAAGCATAAGGACCAGTCGCTCTATTCATAAAGACAAAACGTTCATATTCATTGCCACTATACCAAGCAATAAAAAACTCAGTCATATAGGCCAAAGAGACAGTCATTCCGGTTAAAATGAGTACTTTGCACATAGCTTCAATATGACTAATTGTAATCAAATGCTCAAAGTTCATAACTTTTCTAGTTATAATTAGAAGAGTTAAAACCATGGCAAAGCCAGAAAAAACAGCTCCACAGACAAAGTAAGGTGGAAAGATCGTTGTATGCCATCCTGGAATAACTGAAGTCGCAAAGTCAAAACTTACGATCGTATGGACAGAGACAACTAATGGGGCCG
>Ga0066639_10002789_pt1 | contig 15202 bp, 16 predicted proteins | sample CryGeyCG2114_010_2_FD_59504 | JGI IMG/M metagenome (GOLD analysis project Ga0066639, IMG submission 59504) | Groundwater microbial communities from aquifer - Crystal Geyser CG10_big_fil_rev_8/21/14_0.10 | ecosystem: Environmental > Aquatic > Deep subsurface > Groundwater | place: USA: Utah...
GCCCGCGAAGGGATCGAACTCGCGAGGAACATGAGAGACTCGAACTGGATAGCGCGCGGAATATGGGATACCGGTTTGGAAAGCGGTAGTGACTACACGGCGGTTTTGCTTTTTGATCCAAGCTCAAACACCTGGACCCTTGATTTCACCGCCAATGATGTTGCCCACAATCACACGCGTCTTTGGCGTTCCGGAGGCGTGTATTTTCAGTCGACGCAGGATACGGTTGACGGCGCGACACTAACATCGTATCGGCGTCTTTTGCAATTCGACGAGATCTGCCAGGATAAAACAGTCGTTGGCAGTGGATCTGCTTGTTCCGGGCTGAATCCTAAAATAGGAATACGCGTTCAATCCACTGTCCAATGGGAAAGCAAGGACAATACGCGCCAGTTGGTTCTTGAGGAGCGATTGTTTAATTGGAGATAGATATGCATAACCGTACCAGCTTAATCCGAATGTATGCGAAAAACGCGGCATCTGGCCCGCGTGTTTCTCGCATGTTTTTATATAAACTCCCTATTGTCGACCGATCAGGCTTTACGCTTGCCGAAATGATCGTGGCTATGGCCATTTTTCTTACGGCCGTGACAACGCTCTCGAGTATTTTTATCTATTCCAACAGAACACAGCGCAAGACGCAGGCGATACAAGAGACGCAAACCGATGCTCGTTTTGCCATGGAGGTTATGGCGCAGCAGGTGCGCCGCGGCGTTATTGATTATGATTATTATGGCGGAACTATTGCGAGCGATCCGCAGGACATACTTGCGCTTGTCGACGGCAACAACAACCATATTCAATTCCAGAAGGCGACAGCGGGAAGCAGGGGCGTATTGCAGATATCGCAGGACAACGGCGCAAGCTGGTCTGACCTGACGCCAAGCTCTATTTCGATCAGTGCGCTTTCATTCTATCTTTCGCCGGCCACTGACCCGTTCGCAGCGAGCCCCGCAACAAACCAGCAGCCGTTTGTCACTATCACGCTCCATACAACCAGTACATCAACCGAAGGCGCAACTCTGCGTCCGACGTTTTTGCAGACCAGCGTAAGTACAAGGCAATATTTAAGATAAATGCAATGAACAGCATCGCTAACTCAAAACAATACCAAAGCACTATTGTTTCAGATCGAAAACCGCGCGATTTTTTGAGACTTTGGACCTGGTGTTTCTGTAAAAATTTCATGTTGACTCGTGAAATATTCAAAGATCAAAAAGGTTCGCTTCTTTTGATGTCCATGCTTATTCTTTCCGGCATTGTGACGGCCGCCAGCACGATAGGTATCGTTACTATGCAAAATCTCCGGCAGGCCGTATTGGTTGACGATGGGATTGTTTCATTTTATGCCGGAGAGAGCGGCATTGAGGATGGATTGTACGAAATACGCAAGAAAGAGACTGCTGTATCTTCGATGGCATTGAGTGGAAGCCTTTCCAATACCGCTCAATGGAATAGATCCATTACCACAACGGTTGAAAACATAACAAAAGATATCGCAAAAAACGATTTTTGGGAGATTGATCTCTATGATCCGGACGCGTCATTGTCCGCTCTCGGAACCGCGATTCGTTCACTGCGGCTTTCGTGGACCGGCGGCGCGGGAGAATGGATCGAGGTACAGGTGATCCCATGGGGAATAAGCGGCACGCTCGGAACTCCATCTGCGCAGTTGTTCAGCGGTGCGTCTAATCCCGCTATTGTCAATCTGCAGGACTCTACCGCCACGCTGTATCGCGTTCGGATCACAGCGCTGTATGCCGGAGTGGCAAACATGGTCATTGAGGCATACAATGGTTTGAATGCGGGCGGCGCTCAGGTTGCGATACCGTCCAATATAACAATGATCTCGACGGGTTCATTCAAACGAACAGAGCATGCGTCGCGCGCCACCATGATCCAGCGGCCGTCGTTGTCCGGCGCATTCGGATATGTCCTGTTTGCGGAAGACAGCTTGATTAAAGGATAACTGGTGATTATGTCCGACTCTGAGATGGAACAAATTAAGAAAGTCGCTATTCATGCCGCTCAGGACGCAGGTAGCATACTGGAGAAAATGTATCGCGACCGGGTTTCGTATACAATGAAAAATGAGCGTGACATTATTTCTGAAGCTGATTTGGAATCAGAAAAGATTATTCTCGGACATATCAGAAAACAGTTCCCTGATCATGGAATTCTTTCCGAGGAGCAGGGCGAGAGCGGTAGCCATGAGTTCAGATGGATTGTCGATCCGTTGGATGGCACTATTAATTTTGCAAAAGGAATTGATGAATTCTGCGTTTCAATTGCCGTTGAACACAAAGAATCTGTAGTGTTCGGCTGCATCTTTGATCCGATTCGGCATAACCTATATACTGCTGAGAAAGGCTGCGGAGCTTTTCTCTGGGAAAAGCCAATGAAGGTATCGGACGAAAAACAATGTATTAACAGTCTGCTCGCCATGGACAATACCTCTAACATTGACGCTCGAAATAAAAATTTTGCCCTCTTGAGCCATGCGTGCGCCGCATTCCGGCATATTAGAATTTTTGGAAGCAGCTCATTGCATCTTGCGCGGATCGCAGAGGGATCGCTTGACGCGTACTACAAAATAAAGATCAACTACTGGGACTGCGCTGCGGGCATATTGTTAATACAGGAGGCAGGCGGCAGGGTGACGGATTTTTCCGGCAAAGAGGTTGGTGCGGCGCCTCGCAATATTATCGCATCAAATGGCCGCATACATAACGAAGTCAGGGATATATTGAATAAGTGATTTGATTATGACCAAGCAAGAAGCACAGAACAGGATCAAGGAATTGTGCCGTGAGATTAATCATCACCGGTATTTGTACCATGTTTTGGATACGCAGGAGATCAGCGACGCGGCGCTCGACTCGTTGAAACATGAACTCGCGCGGCTTGAGGGTCAATTTCCCGATTTGACGACCAAGGATTCACCGACACAGCGCGTGTCCGGCGAACCGCTGCCGGAATTCAAAAAAGTAACACACACACATCGGATGTTGTCTCTTAATGATGCTTTTTCATTCGAAGAGGTAGAAGAATGGATGGAACGCATGGAACGATTTTTGAAGACAACGGTAAAACCGGAGTTTTTTTCGGAGATCAAAGCAGATGGCTTAGCCATGAGCTTGATATATAAGGATGGCGTGCTTGTTCAAGCCGCAACGCGAGGCGACGGGTTTGTCGGCGAGGATGTCACCAAAAATATCAAAACCGTCGAGGCGGTGCCGCTCTTGCTTGAATCGCATTCAGCGAAGCCGTTTGATGGAGGATCAGTGGCACGCGTACGAGACGCTGTGGATAGGGCGCGGCACGGGACGGTTGAGATCCGCGGCGAGGTATACATCAAGAAGAAGGATTTTCTCGCGCTGAATAAGCGTCAGGCAAAAGCAGGGGAGAAGCTGTTCGCGAATCCGCGCAATGCGGCGGCTGGGTCTATCCGACAGCTGGACCCAAAGCTCGCGGCATCTCGGAATCTGTCGTTCATTGCGTGGGATGTGGTGACTGATCTTGGACAGGAAACGCACGCGGAATCACACGCGATTGCAGAGAGTCTCGGATTTCCCGTTGCGCGAGTGAATGAATTCTGCAGTTCAGTGAAAAAACTGAAGGCATATTTTCAGAAGATCGACAAAAAGCGCGCGTCGCTTGATTTTAACATTGACGGGATCGTGGTGAGAATGAATGATAACGCGACATATGAAAAGCTCGGCACAGTCGGCAAGGCGCCGCGCGGCGCGATCGCGTGGAAATTCGCGGCTGAGCAGGCGGCCACACGCGTTCTTGATATTGCGGTTCAGGTGGGCAGAACCGGCGCGCTCACGCCGGTTGCGATTCTGGAACCGGTCACGGTCGCGGGCACAACCGTCTCTCGTGCCACGCTGCACAACGAAGATGAGATAAAACGCCTTGATATTCGTATTGGCGATACGGTTATTATAGAAAAGGCAGGGGATATTATTCCTGACGTCATTGAAGTGTTAGTGCGCCTGCGTCCCAAGAATGCGCGACAGTTCAATATGCCAAAGACATGCCCTGTCTGCGGAGAGTCGACCGAACGAAAAGAGGGCGAAGTCGCGCACTATTGCACCAATCATTCGTGTCCGGCGCGACATCGCGAAGGCTTATATCATTTTGTATCAAAGAAGGCGTTTGATATAGACGGGCTTGGGCCGAAGATACTTGATCAGTTTTTGGATGTTGGCCTGATCAAAAACGCGGCTGATTTATTTACATTACAAAAGGACGCTATTAAGGAGCTTGACCGGTTTGATGAGAAATCGGCTGACAATGCGACGAACGCGATTTCAGGAGCCAGACATGTGTCGTTGGCGCGTTTCATATACAGTCTTGGCATCCGACACGTGGGCGAAGAGACGGCGCGCGCGCTGGCAGGCCATTTTTTGTCACTTGAAGGAATCAGGCACGCGCCGCAGGATGATCTGGCAACAGTGCCGGACGTCGGGAACGTGGTCGCGGAAAGCATTGCGCACTATTTCGGCGATGAGAAGAACAATGCCTTTGTTGATCAATTGATTGAGAATGGTGTTGTGATCAAGAATCAAAAAAAACAAGCCAGCGCAAAACTCGCAGGCAAAACATTTGTATTGACCGGCACGCTTGCGTCGCTCTCGCGCGATGACGCGAAAGAAAAGATAATTTCTTCCGGTGGCAGTGTATCGTCGTCTGTGAGCAAAAATACGGATTATGTGGTAGCAGGGGAGAGCGCGGGATCAAAATTGGAAAAGGCGGAGAAACTGGGAGTTCGGGTCATTGATGAGCAGGAGTTTTTGAAGATGCTATAAAAAAATCCCCTGAAGCGTTTTGCTTCAGGGGATGAATGTATGGTCGGGGTGACTGGATTTGAACCAGCGACTGACCTCGCACTCAAGGCGAGCGCTCTGCCAACTGAGCTACACCCCAATCTTAAAAGAGCTCATTGACCTATTTTTTATATTGTGTCCGTATTTTTTTTGATGCCGCGACAGCAACATTGATAACGCTTTCAAGCAAAACACGCAGGTTATTTTTTTTGTAGTGATTCAGACCCGCTTCTGTTGTGCCTCCTTTACTCGCTATTCTTTTAATTAATTCACGTATTGTATAATCCTTCGCGTTTTCGCGTAGATACAAGGTCGTGCCTTCAAGCAGCACGACAATACTTTCCTTGGTTTGTTTGTCAGACAGCCCGAGTTTCTTTGCTTTTTTATTGAAAACATCCATCATTTCAAGCACAAATGCAGGGCCACTTCCAAAGAGTGCTGTAAAAAGATCGAAATTTGCTTCATTTAATTTGATGGTTACTCCTAAACCAGTCATATCTTCTATAACTTTTTTAGCTAAGTGTAAACTTTTTTTATCGGTTACTGCTTGGTCGTTCATGCTATAGGCAGTGACTGATTTTTTATATGCGATAGCCAGATTTGGCATGATCCTAAGAATGGCCATATCGCAACCGGCATTCTTTTCAAGGGAGTGTATCGTTCTTCCGGCAACAGCGCTGACAAGCAGTTTGTTTGACATGTCAATATCATTAAGTTGTTCTGTTATCTCGTTTGTGTTTTGTGGTTTGACACAGAGCCAAAGCACATCAGCAAAAGAGGCCAACTCTTTCAAGTTTTTAAAACGCTTTATTCCCTTATGCACACTGCTTTTTGATATGTATCCGAATGCGGTATGTTTTTTGTCTTTGAGTCCTTGGTGGAGCGCCTGCGCCAGATTGCCAAAGCCTATAAATCCGTAGTTCATAGAGGTTATGTAAATTTAGTAAAAAGTGTCTTTTCTTTCATTGCATTGGTCAGAAAATTTTTATTTTGAGCATTGATAATCCACATCTCAATATCATTTTCCTTGCAGATGGCGGCGGCATGCAGTTTAGATGCCATTCCACCAGTGCCGAGTTTTGATTTTTTTTCTTCAGCATACCTCGCTATCACGTTCAGATCGGTTACTTCTTTGATGAAGCGAGCGTCTGCGTGTGCATGAGGATCTTTATCAAAGAGTCCGTAGGTGTCCGTCGCAAGAACCAGTAGATCCGCATCAATAAGCGCCGCAACGAGCGCTGACAGCTTATCATTATCGCCAAGTACGATTTCTTCCGTTGACACAGTATCATTCTCGTTGATAATAGGAATGTAGTCGTGAAGAAGAAGCATATCAATGGTGGTGCGTGTATTTTTTCGCGACGCCGCGTTTTCAAAATCCCGATAGGTCATGAGACATTGCGCGGCCTTAAGCCCGAAGTCATTAAATATCTCATTGTATATCTGCATAAGCAATGGTTGTCCGATCGCCGCCATTGCCTGTTTTGATCGAATTTCGGCACCCCACTTATTGACGGCTATGAACTGACGCGCGGCCGCAATAGCGCCTGACGAAACAAGAACGATATTATATTCGTTTTTAAGCGCCAGAATCTGCCGAGCAATATCCTCAATTTTTCCGTGAGATATTCGTTCTGTCTGCGCAGTAAGCGTTGATGTTCCTATTTTAAGCACAAGTTTCTTTTTCATAGATGTGTTGATCATATTCGAACTTGCCCATTACCGGAAATAAACCATTTATTAGTGACTAGTTGTTGAGCCCCGAGGGGTCCGCGCGCGTGGAGTTTCTGCGTACTTATCGCGACCTCGGATCCGAGACCGAATTCTCCTCCGTCTGTAAAGCGTATTGAAGCGTTGTGATATACAGCAGCGCAATCAACGTTTTGCATGAATCTTTTTGCAGTAGCGGTATTTTCTGTGATGATTGCGGCAGAATGTTTGCCGGAATACTCGTTGATCAAACATACTGCTTTGTCAACATCATCAACTAACCGAACCGCAATATCAGCCGACAGAAATTCTTTTTTCATAAGCTCGTCGGTCTCCATATAAACAACACTGTCGCTGATACTGCACAATCCCTTGTCTCCGTGTATCATAATTTCCCTATCATTCAATTTTTTCATCAACGTAGCGAGCTTGCTGATTAGGTTAGGAAGGCTCTTGTTTACAAGAATTTTATCAAGCGCGTTGCACACACTTAGTCTTTCTTTGCCATTCAGGATGATATTCTCTGCCATAGCAAAGTCCGATTCGTGGTCAATATACAGAAAATTGTTTCCTCTTCCGCTTGCAATGACTGGCACCGACGATTGTTCTGTTACAGACCGGATGAGCTTTTCTCCGCCACGAGCAATAATCAGGTCTAACTGCAGGCTATTTTCTCGTATGAGTTTTTGTAGTAGTTCGCGGTTGACATCTAAATATCCAACATACTCCGTATTATAGCCATGCTTCCTTAACGCCATTTGCCAAAGTTGCGTGAGCACAAGATTCGTGTGAACAGCTTCTTTACCCCCTTTGAGAATTATTTTATTACCTGCTTTGAAAGCGATCGCGGCAGCCTCTATAGTAACGTCTGGGCGTGATTCGTAGATCAAAAGGACGGTTCCTAGCGCAACTGATCTATTCTCGATGATGAGGCCGCTGGAGTGATGATGGATCGATAGTACGTTATTCTCAGGATCATCAAGGGCGATGATCTGGTTTATTGCGCTGATCATTCCAGAGATTTTTTTATCGTCAATCTTAACTCGATCATACAGGACGGTATTTTTTTGATCACAGCGTGAAATATCCTGATGGTTCGCATCGATTATTTTTTGTCTGTTATCAGACAATAGCTCTGATAGTGATTTAAGCACATTGTTTTTTACTGTTGTATTCATATGTTTTTGAATAATACAAAAAACCGCTCCAGGAAGCTGGAGCGGTTTTTTGATACCTACAAATTATCAACCTTAACCCAACTTCCTAGAGAGCAAGCTCGGCGGGGTCGGCAGGGTTGTGATTATTCGATAGTTCATAGATAGAAATATATTAGCATAAAAGGAGAATTCGTCAAGTTACTTTTCTGCTTTATTTTAGGGCATGTTTTTGCTATACTCCAATAGTATTTATTTGACGTATGGCTCAAAAATTGACCAAACAAGAGGTAAAGAAAATAGCTGATCTGGCACGCGTTGCGCTGACGGATCAGGAGATCGAGAAGTTTTCCAATGAACTTTCCGATATTTTAGAATACGTACACCAGCTTCAGGAAGTGGACACCGCCTCTGTCCGCGCTACTAATCAAGTAACCGGCCTTTCGAACGTGCTGCGCGATGACGTGGTTGACGCGTGTTCTGATCCTGAAAAACTGATTGCGCTCGCGCCTGAGCACGAGGATAATCTGGTGAAAGTAAAAGAAGTATTCGACAACGGCAGTTAGGTATTTTAACGTTTTTACATGCCTTTGAACCCACAACAATTGACTATTGCCTCTGCGCGCAACGGGCTGCAGCAGAAGAAATTCACTTGTATAGAGCTGATTCAGTCCGTGTATGAGCGTATCCGCGCGCACGACGGCGCGATACATTCTTTTTTGACGCTGACAGAGCAAGACGCGCTTCCGCAAGCTGAAGAGGTTGACCGCAAGATAGCGCGCGGCGAGCCGCTTGGCGCTCTTGAGGGGATTCCAATTGCGGTTAAGGACGTTATTTGCACCAAAGGCATCAGAACAACGGCGTCATCAAAGATTTTGGAAGAGTACTATCCGCCATATGACGCAACGGTGGTCAGCAAGCTGAAAGAGGCAGGGGCGATCATCGTCGGAAAGACGAACTGTGATGAGTTCGCGCACGGCGCTTCAACGGAAAATTCAGCGTACGGCCCTTCGCACAATCCATGGGATATGGAGCGGAGCCCCGGCGGATCGTCAGGTGGCAGCGCGGCGGCGCTTTCTGCGGGATTTTGCCTTGCTGCTCTTGGCACTGATACCGGCGGATCAACGCGCCAGCCGGGCGGTTGGTGCAACTTGTACGGTTTGCGCCCCACCTATGGGAGGATCTCGCGGTATGGACTGATTTCAATGACCAGCTCGACGGATACGCCCGGGCTGTTTGCCAAGACTGCCGAAGACACCACGCTGCTGCTTTCTGTGCTTGCGGGCGAGGATCCACACGATGCCACGACACTGCCGTCAGCCGCGCCGGATCAGGACGCGCACCTCGGGCAGTCAATTTCCGGCATGACGTTCGGCCTGCCTGAAGAATTCTTTGAGTCTGATGTTGAGCCGTCAACCATGCAGGTCATGGACAGCGCCATTGAACAGCTGAAATCGCTCGGCGCAACATTCAAAAAAGTATCACTACCGCACACCCGATACTGCGTGCCGGTGTACTATGTGTTGACTCCCTCGGAAGTGAGCTCCAATCTAGGACGTTTTGACGGCATTCGATATGGCTACAGTTCAAAAGAGGCTGATTCGTTGCTTGAGGTATACACACGCTCGCGCGGTGAGGGATTCGGTCCTGAAGCAAAGCGGCGGATCATGATAGGCACGTACGCGCTTTCAAGCGGCTATTACGATGCGTATTACAAGCAGGCCCAGAAAGTACGGACCATTATTGCGGATGAAGTGAATGCCATTTTTCATGATGTTGATGCGCTTTTGACCCCAGTCTCGCCGCACACCGCCATCAAGCTTGGAGAGAAAGTTGACGATCCGGTTGCCATGTATCAAGAAGACGTGTTCATGGATACATCAGTCCTCTCCGGTATTCCGGCACTTTCGGTCCCTGCCGGTTTTGCGGACGGGTTGCCGGTCGGCATACAGCTGATGGCTCCACAGCTTGAAGAAGCGCGCCTGCTATCGATTGCGCACCAGTATGAGCAGGCAACGGAATGGACGAGGCGAGAGCCGAAGATGTAGCGCCCTCTCGTTGCTGATTATACGTCTAGCGTCGTGAGAGCGCGGCGAAGACGGGCAGATAGTTTCTAATCGCTCTGCGTAATATCCCATGACCCAATTTTAATGCCAGAAACTATTGGTTATTGGCGCTTAGACATTATTTAGATATTGGAGCAATTAGAAATTTCTACATATGGACCCCCAGCTGCAAAAAACAAAACGTTCCCCATGGAAATGGATTGCTATAATTGCCGGATGTTTGGTGTTGGGATATGTCCTGTTGATTGTCGTTGATACCGTCAGAGTGCATAAGCAGCTTTTATCCGGCACCTATAATTTCAATGCGTATGGACAGGAAACATCGGGTAAAGGCGGGTCTAATGTTGATCTGGTGCATATCTATGACGTGGCTACATCAGATGACCCTGCGATCGGACCGGTCGGCGCGCCGATTGAGATTGTTGAGTTTGGCGATTTTGAGTGTCCGTATTGCGAGCGTTCGTTTCCGATCATCCGTTCCCTGGTGAGCCAGTATGGAGACAGTGTCCGTTATCAATTCAGGGATTTTCCGCTTACGGATATTCATCCGTCAGCTGAGATCGCCGCGCGCGCCGGATACTGCGCGGAAGAGCAGAAGCGATTTTGGCCCATGCACGACAAGCTGTTTCAAAATCAGGATCGGCTCGCTGAAAGCGATATCATAAGATACGCAACCCAGATTGGGCTTACTGTTGATGATTTCAAAACGTGCTTATCGTCTGATGATTCATTGCGCGAGATCGCGGAAGACTACCAAGACGGGGTCGCGGCAGGCGTCCTTGGAACACCAACGTGGTACATTAACGGCATCCGGATCGCCGGCGTTATTCCGGAGGATGTGTTTAGGCAGATAATTGAGGATATCATCAGCAAATAATTTCTAATTGATTTTTCGGAATACTCTGCATAGGCTCTGTTTTAAATAATCCGAATTTCACGGCGTTTAATATTGCATGTCACCCTTTCGCGGAGGGGATAAGCTCCAATAGAGGTTCAGAGAAGTATCCATCGTTGACGCCATAATTGTTAGATTCTTGTTCTCGCGGGAAGGACAATCAAGAGTTAAATCATTGGGGCTTACCCAGAGTTTGTCCCAAGTATGCCCGAGGAGCCAACTGGGAATTTAGAGTAATTAGAAATTATTACATGAAAAAATTCGCGCCGTATCTTATCATTTTCGCCGCGCTTCTCTGGAGCCTTGACGGGCTTTTGCGAAGGAATCTTTATAGCCTGCCTGCTGAAACAGTCGTATTCCTTGAACATTTGCTTGGATTTATCGTCATTGCTCCTATCGTATTCAGAGAAAAGATAACGGTCCGCCGTCTTCCGAAAAAGGTGTTGACGTCTGTTGCGTTCATTGCGCTTTTTGGAGGAACAATCGGCACTATCGCGTACACGGCGGCGATCGGGAAGATCCAGTATATTCCTTTTTCCGTTGTGGTGCTCTTGCAGCAACTTCAGCCGTTTTTTGCTATTGCTCTTGCCGGCATTGTGTTAAAGGAACGGATCACGCCGCGATTCGCGGGTCTTGCCGTGATCGCGGTCATTGCGGCGTACGCGGTTTCATTCCCTGACTTGCGGGTGAACATGACGCACGGATCAGAGACCGCTGTCGCGGCGCTTCTCGCGGTCACTGCGGCATTTTCATGGGGAGCGTCGACGGTATTCGGACGCTATGCTCTTGCGTCAATGTCGTATATGCACTTATCAGCGTTGCGGTTCGGCCTGACCACGGTGTTCGCGTTTCTTTATGTCGCGGCTTCGGGCCGATTGGGATCCATTGGCGCGGTTACTGGCTTGCAGTGGTGGTATATTGTTGCCATTGTGTTTTCAACGGGCATGGTCGCGCTCCTCATCTACTATCGAGGCCTTTCGCATGTTCCAGCTCGCATATCAACACTGCTCGAGCTTAGTTGGCCGCTTTCCGCTATCGTGGTCGACGTGCTGTTCTTCCACACAACATTGTCAGGAACACAGTGGATCGGCGCAGCGGCCCTGTTCGCGGTGATCGTCGGCCTTTCGCGAATGTCCGCCCGCCAGCCCCTCGAGGAATTATCAGGACCGCATTCATGAAGCATTTTACCAGCCGCGTCATACACGGAGACAAACATGGAGGAAGCATCGGATACCCCACGGCGAATCTGGAGCAGAACGAATCCCTGCGCACTGCTTTGGGAGTATTCGGCATTTATGCGGTTTCCGTCCTTTATGACGATTCCGTGTACCCGGCCGCGCTGTTTTGGGGGCATCGCACGCTTTTTCGCGACGAGCAACCGGTCTGCGAGGTGATTCTGCTTGATTTTGAAGGGGATATCTATAACAAGGAGATTCATGTTACAATACAACAATACATACGCGACGTCGCGGTTATTGACGATGAGTCCCAGCTTGTAGAACTCATCAAAAGCGACATCAAGCGCGCGCGTGAATTAATCAATTGACAATATGATCTATCTTGGAGCCGACCATGGCGGCTATGCAATGAAAGAAGATATAAAAAAGTGGCTTGACCGCCGCGGCGTGGGATATGTTGACTGCGGCGCGTTGTCATTTGATCATGGTGACGATTATCCGTCTATCGCGGACGCGGTCGCTAAAAAGGTTGCATTACAGAAAAAGAATCGCGGCATTATTCTGTGCCGCAGCGGGAATGGCGTTGCCATTGCCGCAAATAAGACGCGGGGAATACGCGCAGCCGTATGCTGGAACGCGCCGAGCGCGCGGAAGTCGGTTGAAGATGACCATGCGAACATTCTTTCGCTTCCTTCGGATTATGTCACAACCGCTGAAGCGAAAAAAATAGTTCGCGCATGGCTCGACGCGCGCCCATCGACCGCGGACCGGCATGTTCGCCGCGTGCGCGCAATTAACTCGCTTCTAAAATAATATGGTTGAGGTTCTTCCGGGCATTCTTGAACACACATTTTCAGGCGTTGCGGAGAAGGTATCCCGTCTGCAGGGCATTGTCGAGCGCGTCCAGCTTGATGTCGCGGACGGCGTGTTCGTTCCCGAGAAAACATGGAACGAACCGGACGATCTCTCAAAGATTGAGAGCAATATGCTGTTTGATATACACCTTATGGTCGATCGGCCGGAAAAGGTCTGCGAAGCATGGAATATTTCTTCTGTTTTCAGAATAACGTTTCACTTTGAAGCAACATATGACGTGCGGAGAACAGCAGGGCTCGTATCATCGTTCGGCAAAAAAGTTGGCCTCGCGCTCAATCCCGAGACGCCGATCGAATCCGTTTATGATGTCATCGACGGAATTGACGTGGTGCTTATCATGGGTGTTGCACCCGGGGCGCAGGGCAGGGCATTTGATCCGAAAGTCGTGGACAAGGTGCGCGCATTGCGGGAGCACGACGAGCACATAGCGATTGGCGTTGATGGCGGAGTCACGCCCATTGTCTCGGATACGCTTATCTCATCGGGCGCGAATATGCTCGTTTCCGGAAGCTACCTGTTTGGGTGTTCCGATATAATGGAAGGAATGAAGACACTAAGAGGAGGGCGAGAGATCTGATCGTCTAATAGAGATTTTTATGTTTGAATCTATTATTGATATTGCTAAACTAGAAAAAACGGCAAAAACCGTTCGTCAGGATGTCATCAAGATGCTGGGCGCCGCAGGTTCCGGGCATAGCGCCGGATCGCTTGGCATGGCAGACGTGTTCACGGCGCTATATTTTAACGCCATGCGGCACGATCCCAAAAAGCCGCATTGGAAAGATCGTGATCGCCTTATTCTTTCAGCCGGCCATATTTGTCCGGTATGGTATGCAACACTCGCGGAGGCGGGATATTTTCCCAAAAGAGAACTGTGGACGCTTCGCAAGCTTGGGAGCCCCTTGCAGGGGCATCCGCACATTAATTCCGCGCCTGGTGTTGAGAACAGCGGCGGTCCGCTCGGCCAAGGCGTTTCAATCGCGGCTGGCATCGCGTACGCTCTGCGCACGTTCGAAAAGAGCGGCGCGCACGTGTATTGTGTTTCGAGCGACGGCGAGCATAATGAGGGGCAGGTGTGGGAAGCGATCATGTTCGCCGCGAAGCATAGGCTTGATAATCTGACATTCATCATTGATCGCAATAATATCCAAATTGACGGCACGACCGATGATGTGATGCCGCTGGAGCCGTTTTCGCGAAAATACCAGTCGTTCAATTGGAAAGTTACGGATATTGACGGCAACGATATGAAAGCGATCGTCGCCGCGTTCAAAAAAACACGGACCCGTTCCGGAAAGCCGAATTGTATCATTGCCCATACGGTGCCGGGCAAAGGCGTCTCGTTCATGGAAGGGAAGCGCGAATGGCACGGTAAGGCGCCAAAAGGAGAAGAGGTGGCAGAAGCGATACGAGAGTTAAAAAAGAAATAGATCGATTCCTTGTTGTTATCCTATGAAGCTTGATCCAAAATCAAAACTTATCCGCGGCTTGTTCGGCAAGAATATAAAACAAGCCCCTGTCCGCAGCGGTTACGGGGATGGTCTTCTTCTATTGGGGAACACCAACAAAAAAGTGGTGGCTCTGTGCGCTGATCTGGCAGAATCGACCTATACTGAGCCGTTCGCGAATGCGCACCCGGGGCGCTTCATTGAAGTCGGCGTCGCGGAGCAGAATCTTGCGGGTCTTGCCGCCGGCGTCGCGCATGCGGGGTATATACCATTTATGGCTTCTTATGCTGTTTTTTCGCCGGGCCGCAACTGGGATCAGATTCGCGTTTCGATCTGCTATTCAAACGCGAATGTTAAGCTTGTTGGCTCGCACGCAGGCATATCTGTCGGACCGGATGGCGCGACTCATCAGGCGCTTGAAGACATCGCCATGATGCGGGTTTTGCCGAACATGACGGTTATTGTTCCCGCGGACGCGCTGGAAGCGAACAAAGCCACCATTGCCTCGGCACAGCATGCTGGTCCGGTGTATCTGCGGCTCGGGCGTGCCGCGACTCCTCTTTTTACCACACACAAAACGCCGTTTGTCATCGGACGGGCGAATGTGCTGACGGTTGGAAAAGACGTCACTATCGCCGCCTGCGGGCCGCTGGTATACGAGGCGCTTGCTGCTGCCCGTACTCTCGAGCGGAAACACAAGATCAGCGCCGAGGTTATCAATAGCCACACCATAAAACCGCTTGATGAGAGGACAATCGTTCGTTCCGTGAAGAAGACAGGAGCGGTTGTCACTGTTGAAGAACACCAAGTGCACGGCGGCCTGGGCGGCGCTGTCGCGGAAGCGCTCTCATATTTTTACCCGGTTCCTATTCGTTTTGTGGGTATGCCTGACTTGTTCGGAGAATCAGGAACTCCGTCCGAGCTGCTCGAAAAATACGGCATGTCAGCACACGCGATCGTCGAGAGCGCTTTGGATGTTGTAGCAAGCAAGAAGTGACGATTCCCGTTTTTCTTTATATAAAATATGGGTCTTGCCTAGCAAA
>Ga0066639_10002792_pt1 | contig 15193 bp, 12 predicted proteins | sample CryGeyCG2114_010_2_FD_59504 | JGI IMG/M metagenome (GOLD analysis project Ga0066639, IMG submission 59504) | Groundwater microbial communities from aquifer - Crystal Geyser CG10_big_fil_rev_8/21/14_0.10 | ecosystem: Environmental > Aquatic > Deep subsurface > Groundwater | place: USA: Utah...
GCAATTGGAGTTTATGTTACTGAAGAAGATGGAAAAGTACTTGCGAAAATTAGTAAAAGAATTGGACAGTCAACCAATAATGAGGCTGAATATCGGGCTGTTATTGAAGCTCTGAAGTGGATCATAGAGAGTGCAGGGGGCAAAGTGCCCGCTTTGCCGCGAGGCGAGCAGAGTGTAAAATTTTTTTTAGATTCAAAATTAGTTGTCAATCAGTTAAATGGAATTTTTAAAATAAAGGAAAATCGCTTAAGGAATTTATTAATTGAAGTGAGAGGATTAGAACAAGAAATTGGCGGAAAAATTATTTATAATCATGTCCCACGGGAAAAAAATAAAATGGCAGACTACTTAGTTAATGCTTCATTTTCAGCCCTATAAAACTTTTCACGTTGCCCACGAAAATGTCATAACAGACCTTGTCATTGTTAGAGATTTCTTCTAAAATATTTTTAATGCCCAAAACAGATTTTAATTTAAAAACTGAATTTAATTATTTTTCCAATGTTTTAATTATTGATAACCTTGGGGAATTATCAACTCATTTAGTAGATGCTTTGCTAAGCCGCGGATGTTTCGTTTATTATTTTGGCAAAGAGAATAAAGAAAATTTTTATTACCTCTTGGGAAAAGGAAATTTTTGCTTTCTTAACAACTTATTGGAAATTGATCCTCAAAAGATAATAGACTATGTTTTTTTCTTTCCCGGCAGCAGTCAGATTAGTTTAAACCAATATTTACCCTTGATGCAGTTTCCCCAAAGCAGAGTTCTTATCAGCTTAGCGTCTGATTTATCTAAAGACTTTCAGTTGAGAGATGTTTTCAAAACAAGCGGGTTAAATGTTAGATTAGTTTTTTTTGATGCTCTTTATGGACCGCGAATTAAAAGTAGTTTGTTGGGAAAGATATTTTCTTCTCTTGATAAAGAAAAGACAATTACTATTTCTGAAGACCCTCAAAAAGAAATCTATCCTGTTTCTGGAGAGAAATTGATTACGGAAATAATCAGAATTATGTTTTCCCCGGATTCAAGAGGGAATGCCTACTTCCTGCAAACAAAAAAGACTGATTTACAATCCTTTACGCAATTGGTAAAAAATTATTTACCGGACAAAGACTTTGCTTTTTCCGGTCACGACACTATTTCTCAGTCTGATCTAAGCTGGATGGAGATGGTTGAGGTGATTGATGATACGGAAGAGAAAGTCCTGGAAACAATTACCTGGTTTCAGCGAAATTTTATTAACAGCAGAAACGAAGAAGTAATAAAAAGAGAAGCGGCTCTGTCGGGTTTAATCCGCCCCGCCATAGATTATGATATTCCGAAGATAAAAGAACCTGCCGAGGTTGAACCCGAAACGATCAATCAGAAGATCCAGAATAAAGGCAAGCTGACTTTTTTATTTTCGGACAAAAGAAGTTCTGCTGAGCCGTTAGTTAAGGAAAAGACGTCTCCTTTCAAGAAAATAGTGTTTGGGGCATTTTTGTTTTGCCTGCTTTTTTTGGTGTTTTTTATCGGGCCGTTAATTTTATCAGGCGTTTTAGGAACAGTTGGTATAAAAAAATTAGTAGAGTCAAAGCATTATATAGATAGAGGTAATTTTACAGACGCCAAAAATCAGGCAAAATCAGCTGAGAAATATTTAAATATCTCCCAAAAGATTGTTTCTGCTTCAGGGCCGTTTTACAGCTTGATTGGGATGGAAAAGTCGGTAGGGGGGCTGGGTGAAGTTTTATTGTTCTCCCAATACATAAATGACTCAATTCGTTTATCTCTTGAAGCTAGCGGGAAAGTCGTTGAATTAACGAAGGCCTTTGTAAACGGGGAAGATGCCAAATGGCTAGAGGCCTTAGGTCCGGTAAAGGCAAACCTTTCTCTTGCTTACGAACAGGCTTCTTTAGCTCAATCGTCACTGATCGGCATTGAGACAGGGTTTAAAGTTCTTAAACAGAATCAGGTTTATGACAAATTAAAAAAATATCTTCCCGAAATGAGAGATATTATGTTAAAAGGCCAAACTATGATTAGTGTTTTGCCTAAAGTTTTAGGGATAGGGGAAAGAAAAACATATCTTGTTCTTTTCCAAAATAATATGGAAATTAGACCCACAGGTGGTTTTATCGGCTCTTTCGGCATTGTTAATTTAGAAAATGGGAAGTTTGTCTCTTTTGAGGTTTTTGATGTTTATCAAGCAGATGGGCAGTTAAAGGGTCACGTAGAACCTCCCGCTAAGCTTAAGCAATATTTGGGAGAAGCAACTTGGTATTTAAGAGATTCTAACTGGGATCCTAAATTTTCTGTTTCCGCCAAAAATGCTCAGTGGTTTTTAGATAAAGAACTACAAGTCACGGCAGATGGAACAATCGCCATTACTTTAGAAGTGATTAAAAACGTACTAGATGTTTTAAAAGAGATTTACGTTCCTGAATATAATGAAAAAATAACCGCTGGCAATCTTTTTCAGAAAGCTGAATATTACTCTGAATTAGGGACGTTTCCCGGTTCAACCCAAAAGAAAGATTTCTTGGGAAGCTTGGCAAAGGCGATTTTTGAAAGAATAAAAGTTTCTAAAGAGGCTGATTTGGTAAATATTGGCGGGGCATTATTTTCTTCTTTGGAGCAAAAAGAAATTCTCTGCTATTTTAACGACCAAGAGGCGCAGTCAGCTGTTTCCCAATTAAATTGGGCTGGAGACATCAGGGGTTACCAATCTAAAGACGATAAAGGACAGGCTTTTGCTGATTATTTATTCATTAATGAAGCTAACGTTGGTATTGATAAAGCAAATTATTTTGTCAAAAGAAAAATTGATCACCAAATTACACTTGATGCGTTAGGTAAAGTAAAAGGCAATTTGGAAATTACCTATGAGAATCAAAGTCCGTCTGAAAACTGGCCGGCTGGACCATATAAAAACTACCTTCGTCTTTATTTGCCGCAGGGAACATCTATAAGTTCTGTCTTGGTAAGTGACCTAAGCAATTCAGATCTTTGGATTCCTTATGATCTTAATTTAGTGGACAGTTCGGATGAATACGGGAAAAGCGTTTTTGGCCTTTTGATAAATGTACCAATAAAATCAAAGAAAAAAGTGGCGGTGAGTTACGAGTTGCCGAATCAGTTAGACCTCTCTAAAAAAATAAATTCTTACCTGCTTATGTTGCAAAAACAATCCGGAGCCTATCCTTCAGACTACTCGTTGGTATTTAATTATCCGGCGAATTTTATTCCCTTAAGGGTTATTCCTTCGGCGGTGGTAGGGGATCAACAACTCCTTATTTCTGACAAGTTGACTAAAGATCTGATTTTTCAAATTGATTTAGCCCACTGAATTTTTACAAGTCATTGGTTTAAAGTCTTAGCAGCCGGTTTAGTCATAGTGTTAGGTCATAAGTAAAAAACCCAAGACTTAGACTTAAAACTAAACTGGCGGCTACGACCAACAACCTAAGACTATTGTTCAATAGATTGCAAACATAGGTAGGTTCTGATAAAATAGGCAAATGCAAGAAATAAAGCTTACGGCTAAAACAAGAAAAATTGTTGGCAGGAAGGTAAAGAACCTAAGACAACAAGGATTAATTCCTGCTAATATTTACGGGAAAAAGACAAAATCGCTGGCCGTCTCGTTGGAAAAAAAGGAATTTGAAAAAGTTTTTAAGCAGGCAGGGGAGACAGGCATTGTCAAATTAACGGTTGAGGAAGAAAAAGAAGAAAGACCGATTCTTATTCAAAATGTCCAACTTGATCCCTTATCAGACGAACCGCTTCATGTTGATTTTAGGCAGATTATTTTGACTGAAAAGATTTTGGCTAAAATTCCTGTTGAACTTTCAGGCAAATCTCCGGCTGCTGAGCAAAAATTGGGGATTTTAATTCAAACAGTTTCAGAAATTGAAGTAGAAGCCTTACCAACAGATCTGCCCGATAAATTTGAAGTTGATATTTCCAGGTTGGAAAAGGTAGGCGACGAGGTTAAGACTTCAGATCTCAAAGTTGACCGCAAGAAAATTGAGCTCAAAGCGGCCGATGATTTAATTTTAGTGAAGATTGAACCATTAGCGGCTGAAGAAGTTGTTGCGCCTAAACCTGAAGAAGCAGCTGTTGAGGGCGAAGCTTCTGCTGCAACTGGTGAAACGCCGGCTGAAGGTGCTCCTACTAAAGAAGAACCCGGAAAAGAAGAGAATAAGGACTAATAAGACTAATCTCCAATAAGTTTTTCAAAGGAAAGAATAGTTTGGTTGGTGGGATCTAAACTTTTTGCCTGTAAAATTGCATCTTTAGCTTTTCCTTTATTGCCTAATTTGTAATAAATAGCCGCCAGTTGTACCCAACCATCGCGATAATCAGGCCTCTCAGTCAGGATTTGCTCCCAATCATAAATGGACTTTTGGTCAGTTACAAGTTGTGTTTGTGTTCCCAAAACTCGCTGATTAATCCGATAATCTTCACTTTTTAGTAAAAACAGAGAAATAATTAAAAAAACCGACGCAAGGATAATATTTTTGGGAATTTTTTTAGCTTTTTTATCTAAGTAGCTAAAAGGATTCCATCTAATTTTTGTAGGGAAGTAAAATTTGATATTTTGTTTGTTAAGAATTTTACGGGAAGCCATGAATTTATTATAACTCAATTTTGGTCAGAAAATAGACCAGATACCATGCCTTATGACCTAACTCGCCGCATTACCCAAACCCTAACCTTTTCCAATATATTTCACAACTTACACTGTAAACATTCATTTGATACTCAACTATTAGTCAAAGGCCATTCGGAGATAATCAAGGGTTTCTTTTGGTCTGGTAATATGGACCAAATTTTCTCGGTAATAAAAGGCATAAAAGGATGCAAGAGTTTCAGAGAAGTACAGAGAACAGAAGACAGAACACAGATAGCAGATTGATCAGAAGACAGACGGGGTTTGACCATTTCAATGTATTTATCGCAAAAAGAATGCCAGAAGAATTCATAGATTGTTTCTGCCGCCTGGCCAAAGTGGTAAGACTCAATTTGTTGGGTGACTGTTTTAACTGTTTTGTCTAACTCCGAGAGGATCCAGAGGTCGTCGGGGTTATCAGATTTTCGCGGATCAGAGAGCGGATTTTCGCGGGTATTATCTGTGAGAATCTGTTCAGAATCTGTGGAAATCTGTGCGAGCGTAAAGCGAGCAGCGTTCCAGATTTTATTGGCGAAATTTCTCATGGCGATTATTTTATCTTCGCCGACGGAAAGATCGTTTCCGGCCGCAGTTCCGTAAACTAAGGCCATTCTCAAGGCATCAGCTCCATATTTATCAATTACTTCAAGCGGGTCAAAGCCGATTCCGGCAGTCTTGCTGAATTTCCGGCCTTTTTCGTCCCGAACCAATCCGTGAAGATAAACTGTTTTAAAAGGGACCTGACCCGTCATTTCCAGACACATCATGATTTCTCGGGCAACCCAGAAGAAAAGAATATCGTAACCTGTTTCCCGGATATCGGTCGGATAAAAATAGTCAAAATCGGCGGTTTTATTTGGCCAACCAAGAGTTGATATTGGCCATAGACCGGAGGAAAACCAAGTATCCAAAATGTCGTTTTCTCCTTCTAATGGAATTTTATGACCCCACCAAAGCTGGCGGGAAATACACCAATCTTTGATGTTTCCCAGCCAGTGAAAGTAAATTTTTTCAAAATGCTTGGGAACGATTTTAATATGACCGTCTTTGACTGCCTTTATTGCTTTTTCGGCCAGGGGTTGGATTTTAACGAACCACTGAGGAGAAATAAGCTGTTCAGTGGTTGTTCCACACCGCTGGCAATGGCCGATCGAGTGAGTGTGGTCAATTATTTTTTCAATAAAACCGCTATTTTGTAAATCTTCAACTACTTTTTCTCTGGCTTCAGTGATCTTAAGACCCGCATATCTTCCAGCAACGTTAGTTAATTTTCCATATTGGTCGATTCCTTGAATTTTTTCTAATTGATGTTTTTCACCAATTTCAAGATCAAGTTCGTCGTGTGCGGGAGTAATTTTTAAAGCACCAGTACCAAAATCGGGATCGACTAAATCATCTTCGATTATTGGTATTTTTCTGTCGGTTAAAGGCAGAGGGACTAGTTGCCCAGCAAGATGTTTATATTGTTTATTTTGAGGATTGATGGCCACGGCCGTATCAGCGAACATTGTTTCCGGCCGCGTTGTTGCAATAATAATGGGACCATATTTAATATAATAAAGTTTACCGGTTTCTTCCTGGTATTCATTCTCCAAATCAGAAATGGCAGTCTGGCATTTGGTACACCAATTAACCATTCTCTCGCCTTTATAAATAAGACCTTTTTCGTAAAGCCTTTTGAAAGCCTCTTTCACCGCTTTCGAGCGGGATTCATCCATGGTATAGGCTTCTCTGGTCCAGTCTAAAGAAAACCCGGTTCTTTTTAATTGCTCGCGGATGTAATCGCGTGATTTGTCGGCAAATTCATGCGCCCTTTTTAAAAACTCTTCCCGGCCGAGTTGTTTTTTGTTTTTTCCTTCCTTAATAAGCTGTTTGTTGACTAAATATTCAACGGCGATAGAGGCGTGGTCAAATCCGGGCAACCAAAGAGTAATCTCGCCTTTCATTCGGTGGTAGCGAACCATAATATCCTCAACCACATACATAGCATGGCCGGCATGGAGACTACCGGTAACGTTTGGCGGAGGAAGGGTAATCACAAAAGGCTTTTTATTCTTATCTATCTTTGGGGTGAAATAATTTCCTTTTTCCCAAAGAGAATAAATTTCAGTTTCAGTTTGTTTGGGATCGTAAGTTTTATCCATTAGACCTTATTTTACCATTCGAGGCATATTTGTGCTACAATTTATCGAGAATGAGAAAGATACCCAAAACTCTTCAACCCTTTCTTTGGTCAGTTAAAACAGATAAATTAGACTGCCAAAAAGACAAAATCTACATTATTAATCAGATTTTGGCTTATGGGGGACTTAAGGAAATTAAATGGTTATTCAAAAATTATCCTTTAAAAGTGGTTAAGGATGTCTTTTTACAACATCCAATAAAGACTTATCGTCCTCAGACTTTCAATTTTGTTAAAGAAATCCTTCTTAATATTAAGGACAACAACTTAATTAAAGAAAAATATGTTACCAATACACCTCGAATTATTAGATAAAGAAAGAAAAGAAGCTTTTGAGAAGTTAAAAATTTTTTCAAAGACAGCGACTTTAGGCGGTGGAACTGCTCTATCTTTGCAAATTGCCCACCGTCTTTCTTTTGATTTTGATTTGTTTTTAGAGAGACCGATAAAAAGAGAAGATCTTTTGAAAGTAAAAAAAATTTTAAAGATAGCGCTGGTTCAAATAAATACTTCCGAACAATTGACGATTATTACCGATAATAATGTGGATGTTACTCTATTTTATTATCCTTACAAATCTATGTTTCCTAAGGTTGTTACTTCCTCTTTGCCTTTCTATGCAGTTGAAGATATTGCAGCCGATAAAGCCTATACTGTTGGCCGTCGGGTAGTTTGGAGAGATTACGTTGATTTGTTTTTTATCTTAAAACGAGATTTGGTTAATATCTTTGAATTGGTTAAATTAAGCGAAAAGAAGTTTGGAATTGAATTTAATCCAAAACTCTTTTTAGAACAATTAATTTATTTCGAGGATATCGAGGTTTCGAAAATGTCTTTTGTCAGGGAAGAACCCTCAGTTTCAGAGATTCAGAATTTTTTAAAAGAGCAAGTAGAGAAATTTAAAGAAAAGGAATTAAATTTTTAAAAGAGATTTTCAGATATTCAAAGTGAAGATTGTTTCCTGGAATGTTAATGGCTTAAGGGCTGTTTATAAAAGAAACTTTCTGCCGTGGCTTGAAGAAATAAACGCTGATATTGTTTGTCTGCAGGAGATAAAAACACAGTTACCACAACTTCCACAGAATTTAATTAATATTAAGAGTTATTACCCTTATTTTAATTTTGCTTTTAAAAAAGGTTATGCTGGGGTAGCTGTTTATACTAAAGAAAAACCAATTAAAGTTGAGCAAAAATTGAATTTACCAAGATTTGATCAGGAGGGGAGGTTGCTAAGGCTAGATTATTTAGATTTTACTTTGATAAATTTATACCTGCCTCATGGCGGAAGAAAAAAAGAAAATCTATCTTACAAACTGGAAGTTTATGACCGTATTCTTGATTATTTAGAAAAAATTAAAGATAAAAATGTCATTTTAATCGGAGATTTTAATATTGCCCATCAAGAAATTGATTTAGCGCGTCCGAAAAATAATCAAAAAAACATTATGTTTACCCCGGAGGAGAGAAAAAGGCTTGATGAAATTATTGATTTAGGATTTGTAGATTCTTTTAGAGAACTTCATAAAGAAGGGGAAAATTATACTTGGTGGCCTTATTTTGTTAATGCCAGAGAAAGGAATTTAGGCTGGAGAATTGGTTATTGCCTTGTTTCAAAATTATTAGCTAAAATACTAAAAGATTCTTTTATTCTTAAAGAAGTTTACGGTTCAGACCATTGCCCTATTGGAATAGAATTAATGAACCAAATCTAACCTGCACAAGCAATACCATCTCTAATAGTGCGTGCCAACTTTGAAAGATTTGGTTTATACCCAGGAGCTGAAGGAGATTGATCTGCTAAAGTATTCCGATAGTGAAGATCAGTTAATAAACGTTGGAAAATCTTTTCTTTTTTTTCATCACCCTGTCCCGGTCTTGTTTCTACAAAACTCATATTACCTCCTATTTTACTAATTTGATTGTAACACTAAAGTCAAAGGTTTGGTTCAATGCAAAAAAATATTACCCTTGACAGCAGGATAAGACTTAATATAGGATGGGTTTCAATTACAGAAAACCGCGCCTTTAGTTATTTATTAATACCAGTCTTTTGTGGAAGAATATAAGATAAAATTTATTAATTTTTTGTTAAATGCCGGCGCATTAAAGGTTGGCAGCGACTTCGCTCTAAAAAGCAAAAGAATTTCCCCTTGGTTCGTAAATATAGGAGATTTCAATGAAGGAGAATCCTCGGCAGTCTTAGGAGAATTTTATGCAGACTCCATCTTAAATTCAAAAGAAAGTTTTGATTTATTATACGGCATTCCCGAAAAAGGCAATGCTTTAGCTGTTGCAACTGCTATCGGATTGGCAAAAAAAGGCAAAAACGTTCCTTGGTTTTTTACCAGAAAAGTAGCTAAGGAGTACGGTGAGGCGACTAATCTTTCTCCGGTAGAAAGAATAAAATCTTTAGTGGTTGGAAGGGCTCCTAAAGAAGGTCAGGCAATTGTGCAGTTGGATGATGTTTTTACGGCCGGAGATGCGAAATATCAAGCAAGAGAAGTTTTGCTATCTTTAGGAAATTTTAAACTTCCTTTGTTGAGTATTGCCGTAGATAGACAGGAAGTCGGAATTGATGGGAAAAGCGCGATTGAAGAATATGAGAAAGTAACCGGGACAAAAGTTTCTTCTGTAGTAAATGCTCTTGATATTTATAATTTCTTAACTAAGAACGCTCCCGTAAAAACCCCAAATGGGGAAATAAAAAAAGAAGAGGTTGAACGAATGGCTAATTATCTTAGAGTTTATGGAACTGATTCTGTAAAAGTCGTTTTTAGCAAACTTGAACAGAAAATTGTCAAGCAGGAAAAAAGCGTTATTCCTGCCTGCGATGTTTCAACCTTAGATGAATTTGAGAATTTGGTGAAAGAAACAGCCTCGGTTAAGGGTATTGGCGGATACAAGATTGGTTTTGAATTAGGATTAGGTTACGGGCTAGGGAAGGTGGTTAAAACTGCCAGGAAATATACCAATAAACCAATTATTTATGACCATCAAAAAGCCGGAACAGATATTCCAGATACGGGAAAGAACTTTGCCGAAGTTTGTAAAAAAGCAGGAATTGACGCGGTTATTTTCTTTCCTCAATCAGGTCCGGAAACAGAAAGAGCCTGGCTTTATCATGCTTTAGATAAAGGATTGAAAGTTATTGTTGGGGGAAGAATGACTCATTCTGCCTACACGGTGAGTGAAGGCGGTTTTATAACTGATGAGGGTGCCCTGGAGATGTATAAAATAGCCGCAAGGGTCGGCATAAATAATTTTGTTGTTCCCGGGAATAAACCTGAGATTATAGAACAAATAAGAGGAGTGGTTGAAGCGGAAGGGGTTGATCCGGTATTTTATGCTCCTGGTTTTATTGCCCAAGGCGGAAGTATTTCTGACGCGGCGAAAGTGGCTGGAGATAGATTCCACGGAATTGTTGGCAGGGGGATTTATCAAGCAACTGACAAAAAAGCAGCAGCCATAGAACATACTTCTCAGCTTTAGAGTTTAGATAAAATGATAGACCCACACGTTCACTGCCGAGATTGGGGCCAAAGTTACAAAGAAACAATAGAACACGCGCTTTTTGTGGCAGAAAAGGCTTGTTTGTCTGGAATTTTTGATATGCCCAATACTTCTCCACCGATCAACTCAAGAGAGCTTATTGAACGAAGGTTAACAGAGGCGAGTAAAATTAAAAGTCCTGTATTTTATGGCGTCTATGCCGGATTAACTTCTGATACAAATCAAATTAAAGAGGTTGTAAAAACTTGGAGAGAGCTTTTTCCAAAAGTGGTTGGCCTAAAGATGTTTGCAGGACATTCGGTGGGAAATTTAGGTATCGTTAAAGAAGGAGAACAAAAGTTGGTCTACCGAACTTTAGCAGAAGAAGGTTATACTGGTGTTTTGGCCGTCCATTGCGAAAAAGAGTCTCTTTTGAAACCTAATTTGTGGAATCGTTCAAATCCGAAGTCACATTCCTTTGCTCGCCCTCCAGAATCAGAAATAGAATCAGTTAAAGACCAAATAAACTTTGCCCAAGCCAATAAATTTAAAGGGGTTTTACATATTGCCCATGTTTCAGTTCCGCAATCTGTAGATTTAATTGAGGAAGCAAGACAACAAAAAAGGATTAGAATAAGCTGCGGGTTAACACCTCATCATTGCCTCTTAAATTACGATTTAATACCTGAATCTAAAGAAGGAATTTTATATAAGGTGAATCCGCCTTTAAGAGGTAAAGATTCTTCAAAAAGAATGTTAGCTCTTTTAAAAGAGGGCAAGATAAATTGGATAGAAACCGACCATGCTCCACATACATTAAAGGATAAACTAGAGGAGCCGTTTATGTCAGGATTTCCAGGATTACCTTTTTACCCTCATTTCTTAAAATTTTTGAGAGAAAATGGATTTTTAGATGAACAGATAGGAAATTTGACCCACAGAAATATCTGCAAGATATTTAATATTAATTTTCCAGAATTGAACAAAGTTCCTGATTTTGGATTAAATACAGAGTATGAAGTTGATATTTATCAGGAAAAAAGATGATGAATTTTATTAAAAAAAGACAAATAGGTTCCAAGAAAGTCATGCCGTTTACAATCCCTTCGGGGATTATTACCACGGAACCTTCTTGTTTAGAAAGAATGGCCAGAGAAATTCCGGTCTTGGGAATATTAACAACAAAGAGTATCGGATCAGAACCACGAGCAGGGAATAGAGAACCAGTTCTTGCTCAATATATTCCACAGGGATTTATGAATGCGGTTGGGTTGACAAATCCCGGAGCCGAAGAATTTGCCAGAAAACTTTCTTCAATCAACTTTCCACCGGATAAATTTTTATTGGCCTCGGTATTTGGGAAAAATGAATCTGAATTTGTTTATGTCGTTAAAACTTTAGAAAAGCAGGTGGACGGATTTGAATTGAATCTTTCTTGTCCTCATGCAAAAGGTTATGGTATGCAATTAGGACAGGATAAAGAAATTGTCGGGAAGATAACACAAGCCGTTGTCAATTCAACCAAAAAACCTGTTTTTGTTAAATTGACCCCAAATGCAGGCAATATTGGAGAAATTGCCAAGTCAGCTGTTTCCTCAGGAGCATATGGAATAGCAGCCATAAATACAGTCGGCCCGGGAGATTATTCAGTTGATGGATTTCCAGTTTTAACCAATAAAGTCGGCGGACTTTCAGGGATAGGGATAACCCCCATCGGGCTTAGATGTGTAAGAGAGATTAGAGAAGCTGTTGGCGTGAATGTTCCCATAACTGGTATGGGCGGGATAAGAAACGCGGCAGATATTGAAGCTTATGCCACTGCAGGGGCAGACTTTTTTGGTATTGGCAGTGCTTTAGCGGGAATGGATGAGATAGAAATTAAGAGTTATTTTTCAGCACTGGTCGGAGACGTAAATAATAATTGCAGGACGAATAATGCAGAAAAATTATTAAAGCAAATTGATATGCAATACAAAAAGGTAAAAATAGAAAAGAAAATAGATTCTGCCTGCGACTTTAAGATTTTCAGAACTAATGAAAATTTGTCAGCTGAACCTGGTCAATTTGTTTTTGCTTGGATTCCTGGCGTTGGCGAAAAACCCCTTTCAATTATGGACGATAAACCATTGACTCTGGGGGTTTTAGAAAGAGGTGAATTTACTAAAAAATTTAATTCTCTTGGAGAAGGAGATCGTTTTTATATTCGAGGCCCTTATGGTAAAAAGCTTTTAATTGATTTTAATAAAGATGTTGTTCTTGTTGGGGGAGGTTGTGGAATTGCCGGATTAAATCTGATGGCAAGAAGAGCCTTTAAACGATTACATAATAAAAAGTTAACTATTTTGTTAGGAGCTAAAGACCAGAAACATATTCCTTATTTAGATGCGCTGAAAGAATATGGAGAAGTTTTGGTCGCTACAGAAGACGGAACTTTGGGTATAAAAGGAAAAATTACTGATTTATTTAATAAGTTGAAGTTGGTTCAGGAATGTTATTTTTTTAATTGCGGAAGCGAAGCAATGATTGAGGCGATTATGCCATTTGAATTGAAAATTTCCAGGCCAGAATTAATATATTCTTCTTTGGATTATATGACTAAGTGTGGGATTGGGCTTTGTGGAAGCTGCGCTACAAAAGACGGCAGGAGACTTTGTGTTGACGGACCATTTATGAGTAATTGCTAGTGAATGTCTGCTTTTCGCTCTTTAAGGAAGCCTCGCCAGCTTTCAATAAATTCAATAAAAGAAATAAACGGGGTTTCAACAATAACATTAAAAAAGACTGCCACCACGTTATATTCTCTCCATTTTGAGGCTAGCCATGAACCGGTTTCTGCAATTGGTAAAGAGATAATGTCCAAAAAAAATTCACCAAAGCTTGTTTTTTCTTCCACGGTAATTTCCCTGGCTTTATTTCTGATTACCAAAGCAGCAAAGACATTTAAGGCAATTCCGATGGTGTCAAGAATGACTGAAGTAGGAGGAATTTTGACCAGATAGAAAAAATAGGCAACTGCCCCAAAGGAGACAAGGAAGGCGATTAGGTAAAAAAGAGCAATAATGAAAGACGTTATCGGTCTTCTCTTTTTCTTAAACTTTATCTCGTAAATTTCTTTTTCCTCGTTTGAATAGACAAAACTGTAAGAAAGTCCAAGCACCCGATTAAGATTTGAAGAAGAAGGTGGTCTAATTATAGCGACTAAAACAAACATTACTATGCTGGGAACAACAAAGTCAAAAATAGCGGCGGATAAACTAAAGCCTTGGTAGAAAAAATGAGCCAGAGGCACTTCTACTACAAAAAAAGAGAACCAGTTGGAAACAAATACAGAAAGAGTGGAAAAGATTGCCAGTTTAAAAAGACGGGACTTTAGAGTTGTTAATCTTTGGTTATAATATTTAACAACCTGTTTTTTAAAATTTTCTTTATCAGATAAGATGGGAACTATTTTTTCCGGTTCATTTTTGAAACTGCCAAGAATATCACTTAGAATGGTAAAAACAGTATCTGTCTTTTCGCAAATATTGAAAAATTCCTTTGAAAAATGGTGATGGAGAATATTGTCAATTGTTTCCCAAACAGTAAAAATGTTTTCTGTAATTTTTTTTAAGAATTCTTCTGAAGGATTGCTCCAGGAAGGGTACTGGTGCTTTAAAAGATGATAGGCAATAATTGCCTCATCAAGATCAAAAAGCGTTCGGTGAACGGCAATATATGTTTGGACAAACTTATCATTTTCACTGATCGCATTAGTGGGGACAAAACGGATTCTTTCGTTCATTAAAAGAGTCATCGCTTCAATGAGGGCATTTTCTTTAACCGGAAAAGAAAGGGTTTCTTCAATTTCACAAGCAGCGATTGACAGTAACCAATCAAAAAAATTAACCTTCTTTTTTAAAACAAAAGAAGAATTTGTGCTGTTGAAGGGAGCATTTCTTATAAGGTAAATATATTTTTTTAGAACTTTATCAACTTCTTCAATTTTCTCCCGGGGAATTTCGTCATTCGGCAGATGACCGCCACGGATTAATTCCAGAACTAATGGTTCGGCTATCTCATTAATATTAGATTTAAAAATAAAATTGAATTTAGAAATTTCCGAGATAAGACTTCTTTTAAGAATTCTCTCAATGGCGTTTCTTCTTAGGATGTTTTCCTCTTTCCAATCAGTTATCTTTCTTATTCTTTCATAAAAATAAGCGATTTTTGAAGCAATTTCATCAACATGAATAGGGGAGCTTTCAAATTTTGGTTTTTTTTGCAGATCCTCCTGATATTTTTTAACTAATTCTAAAACAGGAGGAGACAGAAAACCGTTGGTTGTAAACGGGACGTTCATAATTGATTATTTTATCCCTTAATCCCTCTTAAGTAAACTGCCTGCCAGGGTTTGTAGGTTGAAGAAAACGTTTTTTCTTCCAAAATTTCATCGCCTCTAATGACTTTATAGTTAAAAGAAACTTTTGCTCCCCAGGCTTTCCAATCAACTTGCTTAATTGTTCCAATGGCCAGAGTCGGATCATCCTGATAAAGATCAGGAGGGGGGGGAATTTGATCCCAAACACGGGCTTTGGAAATTTCTACCTTTCTGCCGTCATCCGTGCCATAAATATCAAAAGTTAATTTTCTCTTTTTTATATCAATACCTGATTGGATGATCAAATAGCCGGGAGTGTTATTACTAAATTTTAGATCGGCATTTGGATCAAAGACAGTGGCGTCAAATCCCGGACCTAAGTCGTCTTCATAATAGTGGACCCGATAGGCATGAGCGTATCTTTCAGTAATGGGCAAGCCGGCGTTTAAAGCTGCCCTAAAAAGGGTAGTAGAAACCTGGCAAACTCCGCCGCCGTCTCCCAAAATTGTT
>Ga0066639_10002794_pt1 | contig 15191 bp, 14 predicted proteins | sample CryGeyCG2114_010_2_FD_59504 | JGI IMG/M metagenome (GOLD analysis project Ga0066639, IMG submission 59504) | Groundwater microbial communities from aquifer - Crystal Geyser CG10_big_fil_rev_8/21/14_0.10 | ecosystem: Environmental > Aquatic > Deep subsurface > Groundwater | place: USA: Utah...
TCATGCCTTGTACTATGCCCAACAAAAACACCACCTTCCCTAAACTGCCCAAGTCCTTTATCAAAGATCCCTTGCATGAGCATCTTATGAAGTTTTTTAGTAAGCGCAAGAGAAATGTTTTCTTTCTTACGAAGGAGAGTAAATAACGTATTGAGGACTTTAAAATAATTCGTCACTTCTCGCTCAGACTTTGTAACAGGAATCTGATCACCCAAAATAATGTTCGTGACATCATGCGCAGTAAGTGGGTTTCCTTCAATGCTTGTGGAATAGTGAGTAGCAAGTATTTGATTTTCTTCTGAAAGTTTGAGCGCAAGAGAAGGAATAAGAGGCTGACCTATGAGTTGGCCATAGAGTCTTTCAATCTTTGCAAGTTCGTTGATGATGCGGGGTGTATAGGTGAATTTCGGCTCAAACATATTTGGAAGGCTTACTATATAACCGTGATATTATATACTATTTAGACTCATTTGTCAATATATTTGTAAACCTAATTGTAAATAGCCGTATTTATTCAACCAGCCAAACCGTTTTCAGTGGAACAATCCCTTCCTGAAGAATCGTGAGCGTTGGTTCGTTTTTGGCAAGAACGACCCTTTTCGCATTCCAAAGCTTTCCTTGTTTTAAATCGCCAACTATAACAGCATCGCTTGTTTCATTTGTCGATTCACAATAATAGTTAATACGCACATCATCAACAACACCTGATGCTCCTTGAGCAAATGAGCATAACCTCCCACTTGCTGTTTCTAAAATCCATGGATTGTTTACCATATCTTCTGATACCTCTGGAGTGGGAAGTGGCGTAATAAGTGTCAAAGAAAACCCTGGTGTATTTTTGGAAGGGTCAACTCCACAGACAAGTGTCTTTCCATCTGTTGCAACAATACATGGATCATAAATCTGATTGCCAACAGTGCACCTCCATGCGTCTTTAGAATTTGACATAACTGAATTTGCAAAACATGAACCTTCTTTTGACTCTGCTGGAACATCTGGCCGAAACATAACAACTTTTGTTTGGAGAACAGGAGTTTGGATTGATAAATTTGGTTCTTTGACATATGGTGTGACTTTTCTTTCAACAAGAAAAATAAGAACGAGTACCAAAATAACAAGAAGAACTCCAAGATATGGAAAACGAAACAAGGTACGTTTTACTTTTGCCATACTATTAATATCTAATATAGTAGACATAATATATAATATAGTAGACATGGGGAGAAGTTGCAACAAAGTTCACTATTTTAAAAGCGAAAATCAATAAGATCTTATCCAGTTTGCAAAATGATATCTGCTCTTTGCATCGGGTTATCAAGAGTGAGATACCGCTCCTCCATAGGAAGCCAATCGGTAATCCATCTGTCTCTTGCTACTTCTCCATCTCTTTTAAGTCCTCTTTCTAATCGTATATCTGTTGGGCATTCAAGCCAAACCCGCAAATCATATAAAGGAGAAAGCTCACTTCGAATAGCATATACTCCTTCGACAACAATAATGCCTTGTGGCCAAAGATCAATCCATTCTTCCATTCTGTCATTGTCCCAACTATAACGTTGATATCGAGATGATTGCAATTTTTTTAGTGGATACATAACTTGACGTAAAAGTCTTTTGTAGTCAGTATCTGCACCAAATGCTTTTTGATGGATAGGCACAATGATTCTATCCTTGTATGGGAGATCAAACTCATCCATATGGACGACAGTTACGTGTTGTAACTTTTCTGAAAGTTGCTTTGAAAGCGTCGTCTTCCCAACTCCCCCACATCCATCAATACCGATAAATATCAAGGGGAGTTTTTTCGAAAGATTATGTATGCTACTAAGAAGCGTTGCGTATGAAGATTTCACTATGCGATTATAGCATCGTATTTCTAGTCATACTATTTGTACATCATATATAACTATACGTAACCACCTATGACATACGTGTTGACAAACGAATCTTTTTTGTTCTAGTCTACATGTAGAGCTAAAAAATGAACGGACCTGTATACGGAACACGAATACCAAAAGACTACTTTGTACGAACAGGCTTTGGTGAAACAGACTTAGGAAGCGGTATAGATCCTTGGGAAACAGGATCATATGATTTAGCTCTTCTTGAAGCAGGAATAGACAACTTCAATATCCTCAAATATACATCTGTACTTCCCCCGCAGTCTCAAGAATCACCATATGATGATCTCAAAACATATCTTCACCACGGAGCTGCACTTGAAACAATCATGGCACAAATCAACGGTAAACAAGGAGACCAACTTACAGCAGGAGTTGGACGAATCCAAGTGAGAAGAAAATCAGACGGTGTTCACATTGGTGGTTTTGCAGCAGAATATGAAGGTCATGCTCCCGAAGAACAAGCAAAACAAATTCTTGAAAAATCTCTAAAGGGAATTTTTGAAAGACGATACAAGGATGATGAGTATGAACATTTTGATCTCAAGTTTGATATCGTGGCAAACGTAGTTGAAAAAAAATGGGCGACAGCAATAGCATGTATCGGTTTTGTGACATATGTCTATCCAGAATACGACGATAGGTAAATCTCTTCAGGCGGCCAAATCTAAAATGACACCCAATCATTCCTCAGGAAAAAAAGTCCTTGGTGTATTTTCCCTCGCGATGATAAACGTCGCAGCAATTGTGAGCCTTCGGAATCTTCCTCTTATGGCAGAATACGGACTTGCAGCTGTGTTTTTCTATGCTGTAGCTGGAATTGCTTTTTTTATCCCTATTGCACTTGTTGCTGCAGAATTTGCTACGACGTTTCCAGGTCAGGGTGGAATATATCTCTGGGTAAAAAAAGCGTTTGGAGAACAGCTTGGTTTTCTCACTGTATGGCTTGAATGGGTTTTAAATGCGGTTTGGCTCCCAACAATTCTTTCATTTGTTGCAGCTACTGTCGCATATATTTTTATGCCTACTCTTGCTGAAAACAAGCTATTTGCTGTGGGAGTGATGCTTGTTGCACTGTGGCTGACAACATTTGCAAATTTTTTTGGGATGAAAGCATCAGGGATCATCAGTAGCGTAGGTTCGCTTCTTGGAACTGTCATCCCTGGTGCGCTTATTATCCTTCTTGGAATTATCTATTTTGGGATTGGTGGGCATTCACAAATTAGTTTTGCGCCTTCTAATCTTATCCCAAGCTTTGAGATAGCAAATCTTGTATTTTTTGCAGGTGTAATCTTGGGATTTGCTGGGATTGAAATGGCAGCATTTCACGCCAGCGAAGCAAGAAATCCCCAAAAAGATTATCCAAAAGCGATTTTTCTTTCAGTTGCAATGATCTTAGCGCTTTTCATGCTTGGCTCTTTGGCAATAGCTATTGTTGTGCCACACAACCAAATCAGTCTTGTCGCAGGACTCATGCAGGCATTTCAAGCTTTCTTCGATTCGTTTGGGATTGGGTGGCTTGTTCCGATCATTGCAGCTCTCACTGGACTTGGTGCACTAGCCCAGATCAGCACCTGGCTTATTGGACCAAGCAAAGGACTTCTTGCGACAGCAGAAGATGGTGGTCTTCCCTCGTACTTTCAAAAATGTAACAAAGCAGGTATCCCAGTCCGAATTCTCGTTTTCCAAGGAATGATTGGGACAGCATTTGCGCTCGTGTTTCTCCTTCTTCCAAGTGTAAGTAGCTCGTACTGGATTCTCACAGACCTAGCCGCCCAAATTACCGTCATCATGTATATTCTGATCTTTGTTTCTGCGATAAAACTTCGTTATTCGATGCCATCTATTGACAGGCCATTTAAAGTTCCTGGTGGCAACATCGGTATGTGGATTATTGCCGGACTTGGTGTGTTAGCTTGTGTATTTACTCTCATTTTAGGTTTCGTTCCACCATCAAACATAGAGACAGGCAACCTCCTGTTTTATGAACTATTCCTTATATGTGGAATACTCCTTCTTGCAGCTCCGCCATTTATTTTTTATCATCTAAGTAAGAAAAGAAAATCACACACGCATGCTTGATCTAAAAACAATCATAAACGGTGCAGTCAGCCCATTTGATGAGTATTGTGATGGATATGGTAATCCTGGCACAAGCGGACTTGGATATATTTCTGTTCTCAAACTTTCAACAGGTGTTGTCAAAAAACAAATGGATGATGTACTTGATGGCATCGTCTGCTATGACAGGGCCGAAGCAGCTGATGCGTATGTCGGACAAATCAACATGATAACAGCATCATCTTTCAATGGCTTAAATGGTGCTGTCTGGGGGTATGATTTGGCAAAAGCAGAAGAAATTGCGAGCAACACGCAAAAGCCACTGTTTACAAAAAAAAGGTTTGATGGAGTAGACATCCCGGTCTATTCTGTTGACCCACTTCTGGACGCTGGGAAACGTCTTTTCGGGACATATGACAAAAGAAGATACCCTCTTCTCCCTGGCGCTCAAGCAATCTGTGCAGTAAAAAACGTCACAGTCCCAGGTCCGACATCTATCTGGTGTGCTATAGCAATTGCGATTGCAGAAAACCCAGAAAAAGATTCAAACCTTTTTATAGAAGACGCAGGAAAAGATATTCCCTCAAGTAGTGATGAGGATCGTGTAGCCTATCTTGATAAACTTATGGAAAACATCGCACAGTCAGTCGCACTATGTGGACAGGATCAACTCGCAAAATACAAAGAAATATATCTTGGATATCGAACAACATGGGTCCCTGAAGGATCAGTCGGGTCTGCCCTCACCTGCTCCCCTTATGTCGTTTTGGCCAAAAACGCAATTCCACAAGGCAAACAACCATCCGATATCACAGGAATGACAATATCAGAATGGGAACAATCCCTCAACCTCTCATAAGCCACTCGAGTTTTGAACTATGTGGTTTACGATATAAAACATAACATTATCCATCTCTATATGCATAAATTATTAACCAATAAGGGTCATCTTTTCGTATCTCTTGCTCTTCAATTGGTTCTCCTTCTTGAGTAATGTTGAAAGAGAACCCATTACTCCTTAATAACTCTAATAATCTTCCAGAGTCATTAGCGGGATTTGTTGAGCTCCCATGGAATTCCATGAATATTTGTTTTATATTCCTTAGCTTTTCTCCGGCTTCACGAAGCACTTCTTCTTCTGATCCTTCAACATCTAGTTTTAGCAAATCAACGGGTTTAGTGAGATACTCTGAAAGTGTAATCGCTTGTACAGATATTGTTTTATATGCATTGGGATTTTCTCCCAACCATTTATTTCTGGCTGCTGAATCACCCCAGGTATAAGGAGTTTCACCGTCTTTTGGATTTCCAATATAGAAAGGTACTTCACCTCTGTCGGTTGCAAGTGCAGCACTTACCAACGTAACATCTTCTAAGTTGTTCTGTATAATGTTTTTTTGAAGTAGTGAAAAAGTAGATGGATTTGGTTCAAAACAAATAATATTTGCCATAGGATATTTTTTCTTGAAATACAGTGTAGCAACCCCAATATGGGCTCCTGCATCAATAATTCGAGGTTCTGGATTGACAGTAGTGAAGTCGTATTCACCTTCTTGAAAGATTGCTTTATATATTGCTTCAAACTCTTCTTCGTGGCGGAAAGAAAATAGTAATCCTCCTCGTTCAACTGTTCTAACTTCCTCTTTTGTCATACCTGAAGTATACCAAATAGCTCGAATCCATAGTGATTTCCTCAACCTTCCAGGTTACGTAGATTCGTAACCTGTCAGCATTGTGTGTTGACGGATACAAATACGTTTGAAAATAATTCTACCCTGAAACGAAACATTGAGGAAGGTTGTTCTCTGTTTACAGACTATTCTGATCAAAAATTTTGCTAGATGAGGAACCTGCCATAGTATTTTATGGCTGATTTTAGTAAAATACGGATATTGCCGAGTCGTCTAATGGTAGGACACGACACTCTGAATGTCGGTATTGGGGTTCGAATCCCTGCTCGGCAGCCAAGATGGGCACCCCAACCTGACTGAGTTGCCTATTTAGCTTGTAAAGGCTTGCCAAACGTATCATTTTTTATCAAAACTCTCGGACCGCAAATTACCCTCAATTTCTGGATACTGAGGCTACGGTTCATGCGTGTCCTGAATAACTAGCCAATATGGATTCCGACTAAGTATTTTTTGCTATACATACTGTTGTGATATATTAAGAATATTAGTAATTAAAAATTGTACCGTTCATAATTGTCTTAAAATTGGGCACTCGCTATGGATCTTTCAGAAATACAAAATCAAAGATTTGAAACATTAAAAGCTGTATTACATTATTTCTATCGTGATAACACACGATCTGGCTCACATTCTCGTCATAACATTAAATATCATTTTGTCTGGATTCCTAAGTATCGACGAGAAGTTCTTGTTGGGGAAATACCTGCAAGGTTAAAGGAAATACTTGAAGAAATTGCTAAAAATTATAAACTAAAAATTATTGCACAAGAGATAATGCCTGATCACATACATATGTTGATGGAATCTCCGCCGACATACTCTCCGACAACAATAGTTAGGATATTTAAAAGTATTTCTTCAAAAAAGCTCAGAGAAGAATTTTTGCCTCAAATAAGACAACATATCTGGAAAGATGGTACACTATAGGCAACTGGCTATTATGTTGCTTCTGTCTCAGATGGTGCAACTAGTGATGTAGTTGCTGAATATATAAGAACGCAATGGCAAAGACCTTATAAAAAATCCGATGACTTCGAGAAATTACAGGCAACTAAAAAAAGATATCCTTTTAGATAGTTATGTCCACCCATTCTTTCGATAGTAGGTACTCCTTTTTTTGAATAGTTTTTCATAAAAAGGAATATTTGGATCTCTATAATCAACAATCACTTTTTGATTTTTCGAGCGTTGAATCCGTCCGATATACTGAATCAATTTCCCTTCAAAAGAAAACGGATAAATAAGAAAGAGGCAATCCAGAATTGGAAGATCGAGTCCTTCACCAAGCAGTTGTCCGGTTGCAATCAGAACTTGAAAATGACCCAGATTCAATTGTTCTAGTTTCACTTTTCTTTTAGATACAGAATCGTCACCAGTTAATGTAATAACCTCACAGTGAGTTTTTAAATACAGATTTAATACTTCAACGTGTTCTTTTCGTTCAGTCAGTACTAAAATCTTTTTTTCTTTCATTACATGCCTGAGAACATCTTGTATAATTAATACATTTCTATTGCTGTCAAAAATTAGAACTTTTGATAAGATTTCAAATGTATCTATTTTACGATCAAAAGGAACGCTTAATGAAGTTTCATGGATTTCTACAATTGTATGTTTTTCACCCTTTTTCTGTTTTGTACTTGTTATTGTTTTATTAGGATTAATGGTTGTAAGAATTTCTCCAATGTAATAGTAAATCAATTTTTCATCATTATATTTCCGTTTTGGTGTAGCGGTAAGACCATACAAGTAATATGGATTAAACTGAGTAATAAGTTCTCGAAAAGTTTTTGCCGGAATATGGTGACATTCGTCAATAATGATGGTTCCAAATGCATTTGTTATCTTTTCTTTTTCTTCACCCTCCATTTTGATGAGGCTTTGCATCATGGCAACGGTTATTTCTTTTCCAAGAGTTTTCTTGCTTCCTGAAATTTGTCCAATGTCTTTTTTAGGAATACCGAGAAATGATTGAATGCGCTCAATCCATTGATCCATTAGTTGTTTTCTGTGAACCAGAATAAGGGCTGGCTGAGATTTTTTTGCAATTAATTCAAGTCCGAGTACCGTTTTTCCAGCTCCCGGAGGCGCAACAATAACACCATTGTCTTTATCTATAATTTCTCCAAATGCAATCTGCTGATAATCATAAAGAGCAATTTTGGATTGAATTGTTATTTCTGATTTTGTCTGTCTTTCATCAATAACTTGATATGGTAAATTTTGTTCTTTACAAAATGAGATGAGTTCATTAAGAAATCCTCTCGGAAGGAGTATTTGTTCGCTTGTTTCACTAATCAGTTTAAAATATTTCTCAGTTTGATAGGTACTGATGCCCATTTTTTCTTTAACTAAATACTCAGTATTAAAAAAGTTGAGCTTTTCTCGAAGAAATTTTACTAATTGCGGTTTCATGCTCACTTTCTGAAGCTTTATTGTGCTTCCCATAATAATAGTAAGTTTTTCTAAATTTCCTGCAGTTAAATGAGGAGTTGTTGAAAGATTAGTGTCACCTTCAATAAATATTTTATACAATGCATCCAATTCTGAAATATTTATTTTTCGGATCTCCTTCAAATATTGCCATTGGTCAGAAATTACCCCTAAAATTTGCGGATGAAGAAAGACGGTATTCTCAGAAGTAATTGACGTTCCATGCATAGGAAGGGCGATGAGATTGCCTATGCCTTGGTTTGTGTGATAATCCTGATTGGGAAATAGTCGATCAAAGCTTATTTCTTTTTCAAATTCAGATAGCTTTAATGCTTTGCGGATCAACTCAAACATAATAGCTCTTGATTTATTTGCAGGATATTTATCTTCAAAGAAAACCCATACGTGAGCACCTTTTCCTGAGCGTGACCTTTCAAGATACGCAGGAATTTTGTATTTCTCACATATCTTTATCAATGCTCTACTTTCTTCTTTCCAGTTTTCTTTATCAAAATCTGCAGCAATAAAATGTGAAGTGTTATCAGTAAGTAATGGATACACCCCTATTATTTGATTACCGTTTAAATGATCCTGGATAACTTCCGTCGTAAGCAGTAATGGCTTTTTATTTGGAAAATCACTAAATTTTCCTCCTTTTGCTTTAAACGCAGCAAATTCTTGCCAATTCAATTGGTACGCAGGACTATATCCGTTCCTACCATCTTTTTCCCAACGTTTGGCAAAGATATCGTTTCTTCCTTTAAAAAGGGACATAAATAGTTGAATTTGATCGAGGGTGATTGCATTCATTGAGGTTTATGCTTGAGATTATTTCCCTTTCAACACATAATATGTTGCTCTTCCTTTACCACGTCTCTCTATTAACCCAAGCTCCATGAGTTTTTGAAAATCAAGTGCTCTTGTCGCCTTTGCGCGACCTGTGAGTTTTGTATAATCACTGTCACTAATAAATCCTTTTTTTTGAATAAACTCAAGAATTTTGAGATGATAGGGTTGTAATTCACTTTCAGGGTTTACCGAAATTTCTGGAAGCAGTTTTTGTACTCGTAAAAGTTCATCAATGATACCTTCAGTAAAATACTCAAGCCAGTTGGTAAAATCAATTTTCTCTACAAGTTCATAGTAATTGCCAAATTCTCCAACTGTTTGGAAATATTTTGTGACATTGTTATTATAATAATTTTCAAAACTGAAGAGATTAAAGGTATTAAGCCCCAATGCTGCAAGTAATGCTTTTGTAACAAGCCTGGTAGTTCTGCCATTGCCGTCCATAAACGGATGAATAATTACCATTTGTTTATGAAAGATACCAGCAAGAATAAGAGGATCTATTTTTTCTCTATTATTGTTAGTAAATTCGGCTAGGTTTTCCATAAGCAATTTTACGTCTTTAACATCAGGTGGAAGATATACGGGTTGTCCTGTCCTTGGATCATTGACGACAACTGGTTTCTCTCGTAAAAATCCTGTCTCAAATTTTGGAAGTAAACCGTCAATAACTTGTTTCTGGATATTTAAAATAAAATGGAGAGATAATTTTATTTCACCCTCTTCAAGCAGCTTATTTAAACTTTGTAATGCTTGATTGTAGTTAATTACTTCTTTTTCACTGTCTCTTATATGTGGGGGAGCTGATTTAAGGATCTTTTTGACTTCAGTGAGGGGAAGAGGATTGCCTTCAATACTTGTTGAAGCATAAGTAGAAACTTCACGAGCGCTTCTTTCCAACTCTAAAAGCACGATATTTGGAAAGCGTTTATTATTAAGTTCATTAACAAGATGACTGATTCTTTTAATATTTGCTAAAAGTCGATCAGTTATGATATATTGAGGCTGAAACATAAGGTTTATAGACAAATTATAGACGATTATTAGACGATTTGCAAGTAGTATTTATACATAATTAGGGTATTTTAAAGTATCCTGGAGATTGAGGCTATGGGACGAATCCCGGTTCGGCAGCACACCTAGCAAGGGTACACAAATTTCTGATTGACATTATGTACAGAATTATGTAACATTTCATTGTATGACAAAAACACTCCCAATCACAAAAGCAAGAGAAAACTTAACAACTCTTGTCGAAAACGCAAATAAAAAACTTGATGAATATGTTATTACTGTGAACGGTACTCCTGCTGCAGTGTTAATATCTGCAGCCGAATATGAATCCTGGAAAGAAACAAATGACATTCTCTCAGACCCTACTCTCGTAAAAGCCCTCGCAGAGGCAGAATTGGATGTTAAAAAAGGAAAAACGTATGATTGGGAAGAAATAAAAAAAGAGTTACACCTCGATGTATAAGGTTACGCTAACAGCAAGAGCAAAAAAAGAATTAAAAAACCTTTCCAAAGCGCATCAAGTTGCAATTGGACAAATATTCGAAGATTTAAAAGAGGATCCATATATAGGTAAACCACTAACCAGAGAGCTTGCGAAAAGATATTCTTATAGAATTGGAGTATTCAGGATTGTCTACAAAATCAATAAAGATGATAATGTTATTTACATTTTGATCGTTGGACACCGTTCTACGATTTATCAATAACTCGGAATATAAAAATATCCTCTCCACTTTCCCAATAAATTCAAGTAGCGTCCCTGTCCGGTAGCACAGATTGCTATTTATTTATTCATTTCATAAAATACTACATGTATGGCCTCTGAAGGTCGAACTATTGGTAAAATTGAGAGGATTGCATATACTCCTGTAAAAAGTACGGCCATGATTGAGGTACCAGAGGCTCGTCTTACCCCAGAAGGCCTTGTTGCTCAAGGAGTGAGAGATAGAACATGGATGGTAGTTAATGCGCAAGCAGATGAACATGGTGTCCACCGTTTTGCAACACAAAGAGACAGAAATCTTGGCAGAATGGCACTGATTCAACCCCATATTACTCCTGACGCTCTTCATTTATCTTGGGATGGAACTGATACTATTTCGATCCCACGAGACAGAGATAAAGGGCCTGAGTTTCAGGTCAAAATTTGGACCGATACAGTCGAGGGTGCTGTTGACCAAGGAAATGAGGTGGCGGAATGGTTAAGTGACCATCTGAATGTTGGGAGAGGGCTTCGACTTGTAAAATCGGGTGACAGGACACGAAGAAAAGTAAGTGAAAAGTATACTCCTAACGATGCCGTACTTAAAGATTGGCAAGATAGTTATACAGTAAATTGGGTTTCTGTGGAATCAATTGCTGAGCTGTCTAGAAGGATGGGAGTTCCCCTCGATTGGAGACGGTTTAGGCCTAACCTTTTGGCGTCAAACGTTCCAGAAGCAGATTATGAACATTTAGTTTCAACAAGATTTTTTGGTGAGGTTGAATTTCAAAATGCTAAACACTGCGACAGGTGTGCTGTGCCCGCTGTTAATCAAGAAACTGGAAATGTCGATTTACCACAATTGCTTAAAAAACTCGGCGAGTATAAAAGCTGGGTAAAACCAAGTGGCGAAGTTATTCCAATTCTTGGAGAAGGTGTCGTTATTCACGGTGAAGGAGAAATTGCAGTAGGTCAACCAATAATCGCTACTGATTTAAGAAATCCTCGGCCAACCTACGGCCCTAGACCAGAAAAAGCAAAAAATAATATTTAAGATAAACTTGGTATATAAAATTGCTCGTGATTTGAGCTATATGTTCGAATAGCGTCTATATCCGCCAGCACTTATAAAAAAACAGCAACGACATATAATGCAAAACAAGGTCTTTTACCGGATTGCGCTTGGAACTGGACTCATACTTTTGATTCCACTTCTCATGACGAATATATCGAGTGAGTGGGACTGGAACTTGTTTGATTTCGCAGTCATAGGCACACTCCTCTTTGGAATGGGAAGTTTATTTGTTCTCGCAGCTAGAAAGATAAGCAAAAAATATCGTGTTCTTCTCGGGTTTGCTTTTGTAGTAGCAATGCTTTACATCTGGGCAGAACTTGCTGTCGGCATCTTCACGGATTTGGGAAGTTAATAAAGCTTTTTACTTCTTCTAAGCACATTTCTAAGTCATCGCGAACTTGAGCATTCCAAAACCTGATAATTCTCCATCCTTTTTCAATAAGCCACATGTTTCGATTGATATCACGCGGCCAGAGGAGTTCTTCATGAAACCTCACACACCAGTCGATATTATCTCCACACCATGTATAAACCAATTTTGTATCAATCTCGTTGTATGCAACAAATGACCGTTTGTTATCCATCCAATCAATCTCCATGTCACTTCCTGGTCCTTGTTCTTTTATCTGCCTTTCGATACTTGCCAAAGCGTCAGCTCGGATGTGATCAAAGCCGTCAATTTCAATGTCGTATTTCGTGTTGTTTTGTACAACGGCAATGTCTAGAGAGTAACGAATATTACGTTTGGTATTTTTTACGGTGAACCCCAACTGGGAATTTTGTTCTGTCACAATATTCCTTCGCAAAAGTTCGTGATAAAACTTCGCCTCAAGTCCCTCAGCAGCAGAAAACTGCTTTTTTCGTATTCTCCACGTCGGAATACCCTTCTCATTCACATCACGAACCACACTATTTCGCATCGAACCGTAAAGAATACTGTTTATTTCATCTTTTTCAATTGGCAATCCATGTTTTTTCAGGACATTTTGAATTTCTGAAGTTGTAAGCGGTCCAAGCTCAGTGAGGATCCGAAAAACCTGATCTGAAAGATTACTGGCAGGCATAAATGTTTTGCTATTATAACAAGAAGAATACTACTAATTTGTTTTTTTGGAAAAGTACTGTTTCCCTAACATTGCATATAAACATTTTGCTACAATAATTGTTGATGTCAGTAGTAACAGGAGAAGTATCATCACCTTCATCAACTACTACAACACCATCACCAGATAACCCCTCTACATGGACAATTGATACTGGAACTAACGTGGATGATATTGTACTTTCATCCGATCAACAGGCAGCCATACAACGATTTGAAGCTCGCAAAACACTGATAACTTCACTCATAGATACCCTAATCCCAGATCGACCACTTAAAGAATATTACAAAGATATCGCTGACAGATACAAAAAAACAATAACTGCGATGGATGATGAAGATAGAGGTGAAGCCCAAAATGCTTTTAAGACTTCGCGGTTTAACAAACAACAGTTGGTAGATACAATTGCGCAATCAGAGGCAGATGAAGGAGAGTTAGAACCATATATTACGGCACTTCATTCTACTGCTCAAATTCTTACTCCATCTAACAAAGAAGTAAGTTACTATCTACTTACAGGATTGTTGAATGCAGCCCAATCAGTTGAACAGGCACGGTTACATCAGCAATTAGCGATACAATGGAGGGACAGATTCTTGGAGGGTGTCGATGATAAAACTCTAATGAGTCGAGCTGGTGATTTTCAAGGCCTTATCACGGCAATAACTGGTTGTAATTTATACCCGCGACCTGAGCCAAAAACTAGTGAGGAGACTACACGATTGTTTTTGGGACTTTCAGACATATATAGCTATACCTACTCGTTGCCAGAGGAAAATCAAAATAACTATCTAGTTAGAAAATTTACATCTACAGCAGAGAGAATTAGCTTGGCTTTTAATGATCCAGAACAAGGCAGACGTATGATGAAATTATATAAAAAAATTGAATCATATCCTGACCATGAAGTATTAAAATCGTTTACTGAAGCTATCACACGCTATTCAATTAACCACGGCCTTACCGAAGAAGCAATAGAGGGATTTACAGAAAAACTACTACCTGCAATTCAAAACAAAGATCTCCAAATTGAGATTTTATTAAGAGGTGGCAATATTTGGGGAGTGCATAAAGGTGATTTCGGGGTGGGAGACTTCTTGACACATTCATATGCAGTAAAAGTCAACCCTTCGAATATAAACGAACTTTTAATTGCAGCAAGAGAGATTCCCTCGACAAATTTAGCAAGGTTAGAACAAAATCGATTAGATGCTTTAACAATGGCAACACCATTTGGGATATTACGAGACTTTATACATGATCAGCGTCCTTATGTTCATGAAGTATTAGAAGCAATGGTTCACTATTATGATACAGGGGATAGAAAAAAACTTGAATCAGTATTGCCCAAAACCGATTATTTCAATACTACTGCAGAAAGACAAAACATGTTATTTGATAGAGAAAAATATGACATGGAGATTGAGGAAAAAACGAAAGATAGGCATTCAGATGGACAGAATAAAAAAGTCAAATCGGTAGAAGTTCTAAGAAGGCTTGTTGAAAACACGAAACCAATCCCAGATTTACCCCCTATCACTTCAGATGATGAACTAAATAGAAGACTTCAAACATTGGCAGAGGCTAAAACAGGTACAAATACCTCACGAGCAACACTGGCATCAACTGTAGATTTTGTAAATGCAAGCTTAGTAGAGGCGATGGACAGAGGTGATGTCGGAATTGAACCTAATCATATCCTTGCACTATCCTGGCTAGAAAGACGAGGATTTGAGGCCCTACAAGGCATACAGTATGAAGATCAAATGGGAGCATATAACCAAGACTGGTTTATATCTTTATTAAAGTTACAAGAACTTACATCTTCACCTCATGATTTTAGTGAGTCACAGTTTAATGACTTCATAGCACAGCTAAAAAATACATCTTCGAGTATTGAAGCATATAAGATGGTTAATAAAAGAACTCTTAATCACGTAAGTGCACTGGCTAGAAAGTACAAAGAGTCAGAAAAAACTGATACTGGTGCTTTATGGTCAGGAAACATGGCACACGAATTTATAGGCCTGGTTGACTATAGGCCTGCAATTACAGCACTTGGGGAAAGAGCAAGAGAGGAAAATATTAGAAGGTTAGTTGAACCTGGATACCATCCTGGAGATTAGAATATGCAAACGAAATGCAATTTAAACTTAAGCAGTTGGTAAGTAACTGAATGTAAAAAGAGGATAATTCCGTATGTGAAGGATAATTAATCACTATATTCTGGAAGAATATCAACGTGCTCGGGGCGGATTCCAAGTCCGATAAAAAGTGCTGGGAAAATCCTCAGAATCGGGATCCAAATAAAATCTTTCCACGGGCTAACGCCCATGGTATTATTCTAGTTCAAGCATAGCT
>Ga0066639_10002795_pt1 | contig 15187 bp, 14 predicted proteins | sample CryGeyCG2114_010_2_FD_59504 | JGI IMG/M metagenome (GOLD analysis project Ga0066639, IMG submission 59504) | Groundwater microbial communities from aquifer - Crystal Geyser CG10_big_fil_rev_8/21/14_0.10 | ecosystem: Environmental > Aquatic > Deep subsurface > Groundwater | place: USA: Utah...
TGAAGATTCAGTTGAAGAAAAACTCCCTTCAGGAAACAATCAGATTCAGAATACTACTCTATCAATTCCTGCAATCGGAGTGAACAGACCTGTATATGAGGGAGGCAAACTGGGAGATATGTTTGTCGTCGGAGACAAAGAAATAGTGAAAGCAGAAGACTATCAGAATGTCTATTACGGTCACAATACTCAGGAAACCCTTGGAGCAATCGGGTATCTGTCTTACGGAGACAACATTATTGTCCAAGAACAGGGATCCGTTTCTCTTTATAAAGTAACATACAAACAGTACATCAACGGTGCGGCCGAAATGGACCGATACGTGAATGACAATAAACTTACTCTTATTTCCTGTGCGCTCCAAAACCAGGATATCCGCGTTATCATTACCGCTGAAAAAGTAAACTAACATGGCAAAAGCAAAAAAGACAACAAATCCTGAACCGACAAAAGAGTCTTTTTCATTCTATTCTCTACTTAATCCTGCGATCATCGCCGTCAGTGCAGTTGTACTATTGCTAACATCTATTGCCGTGACATCAGTCCTGAGAAACAAAGATTTGAATACAATCGAAGAGGCCATGCCGTCAGAGAACCTTTTAATACTTCCGCAAGGGTGGGAGAAGGTAACTAAAGAAGGATACGAAAATACCTATATTAAAAAACAAAAAGAAGAAACTGAATATACTCCGACAGTCGCCTATGATCGAAATACGGTGAAGGAAACAACACCTGATGAGTATTTTTCAAAAATGATAGCCGGCGCCAAGTCAGCAATCCCGAGTCTCTCTATAACAAAAGATGAACAAAGTGAATACGACGACTATGCTGTTTTGAAACTTGATGGCGATTACTATCAAGGCACTCAACATATTCAAATCCGTCAGAGACTATTTCTCAAAGGGACAACCCTTCATACGATTGCTTCCTCATTTGCAGACGATCAGGATATATCAGAGGATGAAATTGATGCAATTCTCGACTACATCGTACATAACTACATTCAGGAATAACTAAGTGCACTCGAGTGGACTCGAACCACCAACCTTCAGATCCGGAATCTGATGCTCTATCCATTAAGCTACGAGTGCTTATAAAAATACTGTCAGAAGTATCAATATTATACCAAGCACAATGCGGTACCAACCGAAGAGTACGAGTGAGTGATGCTGAAGGTACTTGATAAGCCACTTCACACCGATCAGCGCACTGATGAAAGCAATGATTGAACCGGTTCCGAGAATCCAGATATTTTCTGGATGGGAAAAAACGATATCTCTCATTTCAATAAAATCAAATAGAGATGCTGCCATGATAGTAGGCACGGAAAGCATAAATGAATATTTAGCCGATTCACTTCTTTTAAAACCGAGTAGCATCATACCGATAAGCACTGCTCCCGCACGCGACACACCCGGAATAATCGCAAATGCTTGAAAAGTACCAATTATAATTGCCTGTTTGTAGCTTAATTTTTGTATATCAAACTTTGTAGTTATTACTTTTTTAGTAATAAGGTATTCCACTAAAAGGAAAATACCACCTACAACAATAAATACAATCGTAGTTCCCAACTGGCTTTCAAAAAATACATTTTTAATCACATCGTACATCATAAGTCCAATGACAGCAGTCGGAATAAATGAAGCCATGAGTTTTAGGATGAGTTTCCAATTTGTTAAGACCTCTTTCCAATATAATAGGACTACCGCGAGAATCGCTCCAGCCTGAATAACGACAGTAAATAATTTCACGAATTCTGTTGACGGTAATCCCAATATTCGCGAAGCCCAAAGAAGATGAAATGTAGAAGATATCGGCAGGAATTCCGTCAATCCTTCAATAAGACCCAATAACGTAATTGCTATCGCATTCATAATCTCAAATAATGATCTAATATGATTTCTACAGTATAATATACTGCATAGATGAAAATTGCATTAGTACATGACCAACTTCAAGAGTTCGGAGGTGCCGAACGTGTTTTAGTTGCTCTGAAAGAGATATTCCCTGAAGCGGATGTTTACACATCATTTTACAATCCCGATGCGCTCGGCATTCATGCCAAGCATTTCAAAGGATGGACAATCATCACATCCTGGGCAGACAAAGTACCGCTATTCAAAAAACTGTATTCCCCGCTTCGTTTCCTGACACCTTATATTTGGGAGGCATTTAATTTTAACGGATATGATCTGGTAATTTCATCATCCGGCTCATATATGTGTAAAGGAATTATCACCAGACCGGAGACAACTCATATTTGCTATATTCATCATCAGCCGAGATATCTTTATTATTATGAGACCGCCCGCGAGTGGCAAAAATACTGGCCGATAAAAATATATGGCCACCTTATTAACCACGGACTGAGGATCTGGGATTATCTTTCATCTCAACGCGTTGATTATTTCATCTCTAATGCTGAAGAAACAAAAAAACGTATACAGAAATACTACCGTCGGGAGTCTCATGTTATCTACCCTCCAGTCCTAATTACTGATAATCCCCCCGAATTTCAAATTCCGGACAAAGACGGATATTACATCACAACTTCCAGACTTGCCCGTGCCAAACATATCGACGTGTTGATTCAGGCTGCAAATGAAGGGAATTTTAAGCTGAAAATCATCGGAACAGGTCGGGATGAGGAATATCTGAAAAGTATTGCCGGACCGAATGTGGAGTTTCTGGCAAATGTTCACGACGATACGTTTAAAGCGCTATATAGTCACGCTAAAGCATTCCTATTTGCTTCCGTTGATGAAGAGTTCGGCATTGCACCGATTGAAGCTATGGGCTACGGTATACCGGTCATCGCCTATGCTTCAGGAGGATTAAAAGAGACTGTGCAAGAGGGAGAAAACGGATATTTATATGACGTCCTTACCTCCAAGAGTCTCCTCAATAAAATTAACCTTTTTGAAAAATTATCGTCAAAAGAGAGTAGAGAAATGAAGGAACAAGCAAGAAAAACCGCAGAACGATATTCGTTTGAACAATTCAAAAAACAGATTCTCGCATTTGTCAAAAAGATCTCATAAACACTGCCATGCCTGAACTTCCTGAAGTAGAAACAATCCGACTATTCCTTCATCAACACATCATCGGGAAAAAAATTACTCGTGCAGAAATTCTTGTGGACAAGATGTTCCATGGAGATCCTCAAAAATTAAATGATGCTGTTGTCACAGATACTGACCGTAAGGGTAAAATTTTGACATTCGTTCTAAAGAAAGATCACAAATCTTTCTATCTATCATTTCATTTGAAACTTTCCGGACAGATCCTCTATGCCCGTGATAAAGAACATGCTGTTTTTCCCAATACTATTCCCCTTGCAAACTCAAAACAAATGCCGGCAAAAACGACCAGAATGATATTTTATTTTTTTGACAACTCGGCACTTTATTTTAATGATCTAAGAAAATTTGGCTGGGCAAAATTATCAGACAAACCCGAATTCCCCATTGGTCCTGATGTCATTTCTGATGAGTTTACAGAAACCTATATACTAAATAATCTTCCGAATACTAAACGTCCTATTAAAACCATACTCTTGGATCAAACAATAATTGCGGGTATCGGAAACATTTATGCAAATGATTCTCTGTGGGAGGCGGGAATTCACCCAGAACGCCCGACAAATTCTTTATCCGAAGACGAACGCAAAAGGCTCTATTTGGCGATTAAGCATACTATTAAAGAAGGATTACAATACAAAGGATCATCAGCTAAAGATGAACTCTATATTCTTCCTGACAGTACTTCCGGAACCTATCAGGATCATTTCAAGACCTACCACCAACACGGTAAAAAATGTATGAAGTGCCAATCGATCATAAAGAGAATAACAATTGCAGGAAGAGGAACTTTTTTTTGCCCCATTTGTCAGAAATGATAGTTTAACTAACCATCTCACCCGAATATTCTCTCCCGATATTCTGCAGGTTTTGGCAAATCTCCCGTTCTCCAAACTTCATCGGATCCAGATTATCTTCATAGCAAATCAATAATCCCTCAATAAGACGCCGAGCATACATTGCCTCTTTATTCCATAAGTGCGAGATCACGACCTCTCTATCGCTAAATCCATACGTCCTTAAGCACAGCGTGCCAAACAAAAGAGAACGATCACATCTGACATACTGGATATTTTGAATAGGAATACTTCTGATTGTATCAGCGAATAAAAAAGTCTGTTCAATCACAATAATCCTATGGACATCGACAATGATATGAGTCGGGAAAAACTTAAATGGAAATACCGTTTTGATGTTCAAAAGAATTTTTTTTGATTTCCGTTTCATTTCTTCAACAGACGTAGGTGAGTTATTGCGAAAATTCTGAAGAAATCTAGCTCGTGGGTATCTGGAATCAATAGGCTGCTGGCCGGTGTCCTGTACCGGCGCCGGTTTAGTACCGAAAAAAACTTTATGTAGCATGATAAACCAACTCCCTCAAAATAGCACTTCTGCCGAATTGCTTAACCTATCATAGAATAAATGATGTACATAAAAAGCAGGTAATAGATCAGCCAGGCACGTGTAAGAATATTATTCGTATCTGATAGCCTCGATCGGAGAAAGGTCAGCGGCTTTTTTGGCAGGAAATACACCGAAAATAATGCCGATTGCAGAGGAAACGCCGAGTGCAAGCACTACTGAGTTGAGATCAATATAAGCCGGGAAGTACGCTTGAATGAAAAGGACGATGAGATATGATAATCCCAGTCCCGCAGAGCCGCCAAGCAGAGAAAGTATTACCGATTCTACTAAAAACTGCCAGAGAATATCGGATTTGCGAGCGCCCAATGCGCGCCGTATCCCTATCTCCTTAATCCTTTCTGTCACGGTGACGTACATAATGTTCATGATTCCGATTCCTCCGACAACCAAAGAGATTGCTGCTATGGCAATAAGAACTGTATTTATTATTGAAAATATCGATCCGATAGCTAAAAGTAGCTCCTCCTGTTGAATAACAGAGAACTCATCTTCTTCATATCTTTTAAGTAATGTGCTTTCTGCTTGTCTTATAACTGATTTAATATCTTTGTCTTGTTTCGCTTGTAAAATAATTGCCATAAATGTCTTATCCGTATTGAAGGTATACGCAGTTTTATACGGCATATAAGTAAATGAATCGAAATCAGGTCCCCCGAATCCGCCGCCTTTTTTATTTGTTACACCGATAATGGTGTAACTCTGCCCTTCAATTTTGACGGTTTTTCCTATGGCTTTTCTTGAGGAAAGAAATAAATTTTCAGCCAAAACCGGACCGATAACTATCACTTTTGAGCGTTTATCGACATCCTGATCAGTGTATAGCCTTCCGTAATCAGCTTTAACATTTAAAACTGTAAATATGCCTGCTGTGGAAGAATAAAGTGTAGACGACTCTTTGTTGTTTCCCGCCACAACCGTAAGTGTTCTTGAATATACCGGAACGACATCTTTGAGTTCGCGAATACGGTTTAATTGCTGGACATCTTTTTCATCAAACTGAATGGAAGTAAATGCTGATGCTGTATTTGAAAAATTTCCGTCTTTCAGCAACTGTCCCGGGACAATACGAATAATATTGCTCCCGAGATCTTCAAACTGCTGCTCGATATAAGCCTTTAGACCCAATCCGAAGGCAGTAAGCAACACGACAGCCATGACACCAATAAGAATACCGAGTGAGGTAAGAAATGTTCGCCCTTTATTACGGGAAAAGTCAAACAGCGATGATTTGAAAACAAATGTGAGAAAATCCATAATTAGCTTGTAATGCTTCCGTCAACAATTTGTATCTGACGCCTTGTCTGAGCTGCAATATCTGGCTCATGAGTCACGATAAGAACCGTAATATGATCTTCTTTATTCAGCTGCTTCAGTAATTTCATAATCTCATCACCCGACTTGGTATCAAGGTTTCCGGTCGGCTCATCAGCAAGAATGAGATCAGGAGACATAATAAGAGACCTTGCTATAGCAACTCTTTGCTGCTGACCACCGGATATACGATTTGCATACGAATTTGCTTTACTCGCGATTCCGAACCTCTCCATAATCTCAAGAGCTCGTTTTTGAGGATCATAATCGATTTTTTTTCGGGCATAGACCGTCGGAAGAAGAATATTCTCAAGAACCGTTAGTTTATTTATCAAATTAAACTGCTGAAACACAAACCCTACAAATTCATTACGAAGTGTCGACAATCTATCATCATTCACAGAAGCAATATTTTTCCCTTCAATTATAACTTCTCCTTCTGTCGGCTTGTCAAGAAGCCCAATAATATGCATAAGCGTCGATTTTCCCGATCCTGAAGGGCCCACCAAACCACAAAACTCCCCTTTTTCAATTGTCAGTGAGACGTCTTTTAACGCAGTAAAAATAACATCATCATCTATCTGATATTTTTTCCAAATATTTTTGAGTTCTATTATTGAAGACATACATATCAATCCGTAACCTCGTATATAACATCACCTGGTACTAATCCTTCCAAAACCTGTACTTCACCACCATATTCTTTTCCGATTTCGATAAGCGTTTTCTCTGCTTTGCCGTTCACATCTTTGTTGACATAGGTTTTTCCGTCTTCTTCAAACGCGTAATCTATAGGAATCGCCGTAGTATTCTTGATTTCTTCAAGAACAAAATCAACATCTCCAGTCATTCCCAGGCGATACTTCATTGTCGAATCAGGTGTAAAGCCCATCTTTGCTTCATATACCGTACCGCTTTCCCCTGCTTTCGGCATAAAACTAATAGACGTAATTGTTCCGGGAATTTTCTCATCAGGATATGCATCTAAAGTGATCATTCCGGACATACCTTCATGTATGTTTACAACATCTGTCTGATCAACTGCGATGGAGAAAAAAAGCGAATCAGGGTTCACAACTTCATAGGTATCAGTAATGGACACATTTGCACCTGCAATGGGGGCATCAACCCGTGTGACAATTCCGGCAACAGGGGTGTAAAGAAAAGCATATTCTTTGACTATCGTTTGTATCTCAACGTCAATCACCGAATTGTTCAGATCAAACTGTGCAGTTTCCAAGGTTCTTTCGGCACGCTCCTTGATCTCTCGAGATATGTCAGTCACACCGGACTCATTATCATCCTGTGATTGTTCAAAATCCCGTCGTTCTTTCGAGTAAGTATTGAGATATTTTTCAATATTTTTTTGTAATTGTCGCTGATCCAGAGAAGCAATACCGTCATATTTTTCAACAGTATCTCCTTCCTTAACACCCACCCAAGCAAGCCGACCGCCTGATTGAAAATGCAGGTCTGCTTTTTCTTCAGCATCTATTGCTCCTGATAGCCCCAAAATATTTTGTAAATTTTCTTCTTTCACAGTATGCGTTGCAAGTTCTGGTTTTGGCGCCGTCATCTTTCGATATCCATAAAAGCCCACAGCAAGCACCATGACAATAATTACTATCCACCATTTTTTAATCGTGTGTTTTACTTTTTTTGTGCTTTTTACAATCATTTCCATAAAATTTATACTATCACTTATACGAACGGTCGCCAATCTGCAACCGGTATGATGTTAAAAAGTAAAAAATTCCATGCATAGAAATACAATGCGGGAAGGAGAATAAGAAGTACTAATATAAATTTTTTTGAGGCGAGTTTTTTTTCAAATGCAATTGCGGCAAAAGGCCAGAGGGGCAGTAAGTATCGGGATAGATCTCTGTGTTGAACAAACGAACCGAAGATGAAAAACAGTAACGGGAAATAAAACATGCTCCGATATTTTGTATCTTTCAGTGTAACGATCGCAAACAAATACAAAATGAAATACATCATTATTTCCTCAAGCCAAGGTGTGTCAACCCACTTTGCCTGCGCATTAAACACTGCAAACGGATACGGCATCGGGACAACTCCTCCTGTATGAAAATACGCAAAAAAATCGCTGTACTGAATTTTATACAGACCAAAGACGACAAGTAACCCAACGGGAATCAGACTTACCCACAACCATCTTAGTGAGAACTTCTTTTCCCGAATCAATGTCTCAAGAAATACTAATCCATACGCACCAAAAAGTAATATACCCGGCGTTTTGGTCATCGTAGCAAGCGCACCTACCAAACCTGCGGCAAAATACTGTTTTTTTTCAAAAAAGAAAATTGAAGCAAGAATAAGAAACATAAATAATGTTTCCGGCGCACCGACGGATCTGATGATGAAAAACCTCGGCAGAAACAATAAAACACTTGACAGAAGTAACGGGTGTTTGGTGAGTTTAAAATGTGAGACGATATAATAAAACATCAGGGCAAAACAGACAGTAAACAATATCGTCGTGCCGAGCATTGCATTCAGTAATCCAAGGATAGGCGCAAAAAGAGCTATGAAAAACGGATACAGCGGAAGATGCGCAGCATAATACTCAAGAGGTAACGTAAACTCAAGCCGCATTGCCTCTATTGCTTTGGGGTTATACCAGGAGACGGCCGGTACAATATAATACAGCCCGTCATAATTCTGATAAACGTACTGCATCGAGGTGTCTTTCGCAAAACCGAGATACTTCAGAGTGTTGGTCGCAAACGGCAAATAAAGCAGTAAAGTAGATACGATGATAACTGCTATAATGGATAGTATTTGAGAGTGTGGAATGATTTTTTTATCCATACATTATTCTACCATTTTTGTCATGTATAAAAGACTAACCTATATCACCATTCTGATTCTTATCGGCATTGCCGCCTTTCTCAGACTCTACGATCTTTCAGGATTTATCACCTTTTTAGGTGATCAAGGTCGGGATGCGATGATCGTTAAGCGAATTGTCACTCTTGAACATTTCCCGTCAATCGGTGCGCCAAGTTCAGTCGGGATGGTGTATCTTGGCCCGTTTTATTATTACCTTATTGCTCCGTTTATCCTGCTTACTAATTTCAATCCTGTCGGACTTGCTTATGGTGTCGCAATAATGTCCATTGTAGGCGTCGTTCTGAGCTATTTTGTCGTAAAGAAAGTTATTGATGAGCAAACTGCCTTTCAATTTTTGGTGCTATCTGTTTCTTCTACAGCTCTCATCAAACTGTCACGCTTTTCCTGGAACCCGAATCTCCTGCCGATTTTTTCATTTTTAACGTTATTTTTCTTTTATGAATGGCTCAAGAACAAAAAAAGATACATGAGTCTCCTGTTTGGAGCATTTCTTTCGTTTTCTATTCAATTGCATTACCTTGCCTTATTCCTTTTTTTGCCGTTGGTCACAGTATATGCAATTACCTTTTTCCAAGAAAAGAAAAACCGAATGCTCCTCACCGGTTTGATCCCGGCCTTACTTTCATTTACTTTTTTCTCTTCACCACTGATTCTGTTTGATCTGAGGCATCAGTTTTTGAATAGCCGTAATTTTATTGCACTTTTTACGGAAGGCAAAGTTGAATCATCTACTCCCTATTTCTCGCGACTACTTGAGACAATTCAGCAGTTTTTCTTCCATAGCCTGCAGGTCTCAATGAGCGAACAATTTGCAGTCATTTTATTTGTCATACTAGCCGGCTTATTTGTGCTATTAATAAAAAAAAGCCGATCAACGTTTTTGCTGTTGCATGGATTGACTTTCACCAGCTTTATTTTTTGCTTTGCATTACTGGAAAGCGCAAGACACCTTCATTACTATGGACCGGCATATCTTAGCTTTTATCTTGTTGTGAGTGCTCTTGTTTTTCTTATACCTAAAGGGTATATTCGTTACGGAACTCTCGCAATTATCATCACTATATTCGTTTTCTTCAATGCTCGGGAGTACGCATTTTTGTGGAGTGAACCCAACAATCAAATTGAATATGCAAAGAACATTGCTGATTCTTTTAAACCCCACATCTCCGCTCAGCCCATTCAAATTGTGACAATTCCATTCACGGAATCGGATAGTCATTATCGCTATTTTATGGAAGTAGACGGTTATGATATCCTTGCTCATGATTCACCCGAGCAGGCTGCAGAACTTTTCGTGATGTGTTTTACTAAATGCAACCCGACGGGAGATCCTCAGTGGCAAATCGCTGCATTTGCTGACAAGAAACTTGTTGATTCGTGGGAGGTCAGCAATGTTACAATATATAAAATAATTCATAATAAACTGTAATAATGAACATCACACTTATTATCCCCTGCTACAACGAAGAGGCCAATATCCAGAAAGGAGTACTCGATCGTATCGGAAACTATACTAAATCCGATAAACGATTCATGGAAGTACTGATTGTTGACGACGGATCAAGCGATCAGTCTGTAGAAATAATTAAAAATAAATATGTACAAGTTTTCCCGAAGTTCCGGCTTGTCCAGAACAAGCACATGGGAAAAGCTTTTGCCATAATTCGCGGAATTGAAGAAGCTAAAGGAGATACAGTGATGTTTTCTGATATTGATCTGGCTACTCCTATTGAAGAGTCAGAAAAACTTATTGAACAGGCTGAAAAAAACTTTGACATCGTGATCGGATCCCGAAGCGGACATCGTGAAGGTGCCCCCCTGACAAGGAAAATTATGGCACTGGGAATGATCTTCATCAGAAACTATATTGTCGGTTTACACGGAATTAGAGATACTCAATGCGGCTTCAAACTATTCAATACAGAAGCTGCCCGTACTGTTATCTCACATCTTCAGGTATTTAAAGATCGTCATAATGCTGAAGGTTCCTCTGTCTCTGCAGGCTTTGACCTGGAGTTTTTGTTTCTTGCATCGCGGCTCGGGTATTCTATTAAGGAAGTTCCGGTAATCTGGCGTCATGTTGAGACCAAAAATGTGACATTTGTCAAATCTTCACTCGAAGGGTTAAAAGATATTCTTTCAATAAAGTGGTATGAGATTCTCAAAAAATATCCTGTCTAATAGTATCTTTCCTATTGCGCTTCTCATTATTTCAGCGGCAATTATTTTTTATCAATTTCCGACACTTCCTCAAAACATCGCACTGGATGAAGTGGAGTTTATAAAACTTGCCCGATCATTAGAACATTCTTCCTATGCTCCATACAGTCAGCTTGCCACCGGACATGCCACGCTTTATTTTTATATGCTTCTTGCATCAATTAAACTTTTTGGCGAAACTGTCTTTGCAGTTCGCTTTCCTTCAGCAATATTTGGTGTAATTGATGTTCTTCTTTTATACGGAATTTTCAAACTTATTTTCGATGAAAAGAAAAAACTTGCAGAAAGCATAAGGATTGCTATGCCGTTTTTTCTTGCATTTATTTTTATCACGATGCGCTGGTATTTCAATTTCGCCCGCTTCGGATTTGAAGCAAGTACCGTCTTGTTTTTTGAACTTTCCGGAATCTATTCATTGTTTTTGTTTCGAAAAACAAAGTCCCTGTGGTATGTACTCTTAAGCGGAGTAGCTGCCGGACTTGCATACAATTCCTACACTCCGGGGCGGATATTCTTTATCCTACCGCTGATTTTTCTTATCTGGGAGTACGGAAGTCTCAAACAGATACGAAAAAACTTAGATCGTCCGGTACTTATGTTTATCATCCCGTTTATACTGCTTATCATTCCGCTCAATCTTTATTTTACAAATCACGACGATAACCGGATTTACGAACTATTCTATCTGCAAAATGAGCAGCTTTCACTGCAGGAAAAAGCCGAATATACATGGCAAAATGTAACAAATCTGACCGGCATGTTCTTTGTGAAAGGTGACATGAACGGTCGCCACAACTATCCCGGTAAACCTATGCTCAATCCCATTCAGGGTATTTTGCTTGTCGGCGGCATGATTATCAGTCTCTACAACTGGAAAAAATACCATAATTCATTTTTTCTTTTGTACTTTATAATCGGAATGCTCCCGCCGATGATGACATACCCCTGGGAAAATCCGAATGCACTGAGATCGGTGACAGTGCTACCGTCTGTCGTATATTTCATCGGACAATCACTTGTATTTCTGATGCGTTTTCCGCTTCCGAAAAAATGGATTCTTGTCGGTATATTTATTCTTCTGACTTTCTCAGCAATTTATGAACTGAGAACCTATTTTGTTTTTCAACGATTGGTATTTCCTGAAGCTTTTGAACTGAATACTAACTTTATTAAGCCTTATCTTGAAGGAAATTATTTTCTTGATCCCAATAAACCGAGACCAGCACTATGAAAAAAATAAACACGCTATTCTCCAAACACTATCCGGTCATTCTGTATCTTTTGATTTTTACCGTACTATTCTCGATTAAACTTATTCAGAATCCGTTCCCCTTTTTTGATTGGGATGAGTCAATCTATGCCGAAGTGGGACAGGAGATGATGCAACAGGTATCACCGATCGTACCGCTGTGGCAGGGTCAGTACTGGTTGGATAAACCGCCGCTTGTTCCTCTTTTTTACGGCGTGGTGATGCTGATTACACCTTTTCTTCAGCCTGAAGTATCAACTCGTTTGGCAACACTGTTTCTTTCTGTATTTGCACTGAGTTTGCTTTATGTTTTGTATTATCGGATTCTGAAAGAATCCTGGATCACTACTTTGGTGGTTATGATTACATCTCTGACTTCTATTTTCCTCCAACGCGCACAAGTGTTGAATGTTGATGTGTTTCTCCTGATTGGGTGGCTTGGATACATCTTGTTTTATCGTCGATTTTGGATTTCTCTGATATTTTTATCGTTTTCCGTGTACAGTAAATCGCTTATCGGATTTTACCCGGTAGGTATTATGACGTTGTATTTTTTCTTCGAAGTACTTACCAAAAAGATCACATGGAAAGAATTTGCAAAAGAAATGGGAAGAATGATACTGCAAACAAGTATTCTTCTCATCTGGCACCTTGGTATGTTTCTCAGGTTCGGACCGACGTTTTTATATCAGCATTTCTATGAAAGCCATGTCAAACGCGTGACTGCATCGATTGAGTCGCATTTCGGACAACGAACTTTTTATATTGATCTTCTGACTATCGAGTACGGGAAATATATATTTGCATCAGCTCTCGGGTTTATCATTCTTTTTTATCAATGGTTACGAAAACAAATGAATGATAAGAAAGTCTTATATAGTTATCTCTTTTTGCCGTGGTTTGTATTTCTGAATCTCACCAAGACTAAAATTTTCTGGTACGGACATCCGTATCTGGGACAGTTTGCATTTCTCATGGTATATCCGATCACACTACTGAGAAAATTCAAACTTTTTTACTTTGCCGTAATACTTATCGTGATGAGTATGCTTGTCAATTATTACTTCTTTCAAAGTAATGTCCTGAATGATTTTTACTCATCTAACGATCCTCATCACAAATTAGCAGAATACGCCAACCACTACTGTCAGGAACTTTATGTTGTCATTGAACCTGAGGGCAGAACAGCATCTCAAACGCTTGAAGAGCTTGATCTTTTGATCTCAACCAGCAGATGGTGGGGAAATCATCCTTCAATGGTCTATTACTTTGACGGGGATGTGCATTTCATTTACAGCCTCTCTGAACTTGAGGCCGATTCACGCAATGCTACACGCGAGAGTTGTTTTGTAATTAACAAAAACGACACGCAGGCATTGGATCTTGTCAGGTCACTTGACCAGCTGCAGTCATTCGATCCGCTGTTACTCTATCTGTATTCGTACTAAGTTCTGTTGTATACTTTGATCAGTATGTTCTCACTTGAATCTATTTGGACATTTCTCTCCAAAAACATCACAAAAAGAGATATTATTGCCGTCTTTGCTTTAATATTGCTGTTTTTTACAGTACGTCTCATAAATCTTGATAAATGGCCACAGTTTTCCGATGAAGGGATTTATATCAACTGGGCAAAAGTCGCGTGGAAAGATGCCTCATGGCGTTTTATTTCCGTCACAGACGGAAGACAACCTCTTCAGACCTGGGCAACAATTCCTTTGTTAAAACTCTTCTCCCCGAATGATCTGTTTGCGGGTCGCATGTTTGCAGTCGTTTCAGGCTTTGCGGGATTTACGGGCATGTTTGCATTACTCTACTATCTTTGGGGTAAAAAAGCTGCATATATCGGAGCACTCCTCTATATTTTTCTTCCGTATCTGGTTTTTTATGAACGTATTGCACTGGTCGATGCTGCCGTCAATGCCGGTTTTATATGGATTTTATTTCTCTCATTTGTACTAATCAGAACGCGCCGACTTGATATTGCGATAATTATGGGGTTCATGGGCGGCATGGCTCTTCTTGCCAAATCTTCTTCGCGCATGTTTTTAGGATTAACCGCTGCCGCTCCGATTCTATATCTCGGCACAAAAACTAAAAAACTTATTTCACAAAGCATGAATTACTTTTTTCTTCTCGGTGTCGTTGCTGCGATAAGTTTGCTTTTTTATAATGTTCAGAGATTATCACCATACTTCCATTATGTCGCGCAAAAAAACACAACCTTTATTCTGACACGTGCAGAATTCTTTGCCGATCCGTTTGCATACTTTCAACATAACGTCTGGAATATCCCATTGTATGTGGCATGGGAGTCCGGCTGGTTTATCATCCCCGTAAGTCTTGCCGGGTTATATCTTCTCTTGAGAAAAGAAAAATTAACAGCTCTCTATCTTTCTGTTTTTATCTTTGTTCCGTATATCGCGATTGCGTTTTTTGCACGGGTGCTTTTCCCCCGATATGTTCTGTTTTACAGTACGTTACTTATTATCACCGCTGCGTACTTTTTTACGAATATTAAATCGGTCAGACTGAGGAATATTACCATGGGAGTTTTGCTTGTCAGTATGATGCTTTTCAATTATCCGTTTCTTTTCGATCCGGCACGTGCCAGTTTCCCTCCGGTTGATCGAGGACAGTATGTCGAGGGCCTGACCGCAGTCTGGGGCGCTGAAGAACTCATGGATATCGTGAAAGCAGATGAGCAGAACGGTCCGGTTTTGGTTTTGGCAGAAGGAGATTTCGGATTACTGGCAGATGTGCTTCGGGTATATGATCGGTATGATGACCGTATTGAGATTAAGGGATTGTGGCCGCTTACCGAAAAGAATCTCTATGAATACCAGCCTGAGCTTGTAAATCGGGATATTTATGTCGCCTTTTCACATCGACAGGAGTTTCCTGAAAGCTGGCCGATTGAACTTGTCTCAACGTATGAGAAACCTGGCAATAAAAAAGCACTCTATCTCTTTAAGCTTTTGAAGGTACCAACTGATGAATCGACCCAATAATTCCATGCTGACTC
>Ga0066639_10002805_pt1 | contig 15158 bp, 14 predicted proteins | sample CryGeyCG2114_010_2_FD_59504 | JGI IMG/M metagenome (GOLD analysis project Ga0066639, IMG submission 59504) | Groundwater microbial communities from aquifer - Crystal Geyser CG10_big_fil_rev_8/21/14_0.10 | ecosystem: Environmental > Aquatic > Deep subsurface > Groundwater | place: USA: Utah...
TAGATATATTGGAGGACGAAAAACAGCGGAGTGAAATGAATCATTTTCTTGATAAGATTCTGGAATTGTTTAAAAGTACTCGCAAAAGCATTGAGGGATAATTTCTCTTTGATAGGTTATGGTTATGCGATTGAATGGCTGAGGTTGTGTATTTCCTCCAATCGTTCGATTCTTTTTTCATGACGTTTTATAGCATGTACATTGGAAGTCTGTTCTATATCATTCTTTTTCAGCATACCTTTAATTTCATCGAGAGAGTTGACAATGACATCAAATGTGTTTATTTTTTCTTTAATATATTCAACATCCTCTTCAATTTTATGCAAGCGAGAGGTGTTATCTACTATTTCTTCAATAATCTTTTCTTCATTCATATACAGATACGTATGTTGTGCTCGTCAAGGTAGTATAGATTCCAAATCACCATCCAGCACAATCGGCTTCATCGCAATAATTTCCGTCTCGTAGTGGGGCATCTTTGGAATCGGATGGAGCAGATAGATCGGTCTACGCAAAATGTAGGCAAATCCCATTTCAAGAAAGCTATTTCCTCCGATGTAGCCGGGAATGCCATGCTTTTCGTAATTGAGGATGAGGACTTTGTCTGATTTTTCTATATTTCCCCAATGTTCACGAATCGCATCCTGCTCATATTTTTGTTCGAGCTTCAGTACCTCTTTCTGTTCATCGTTGAGTCCGATAAATAACTCATTAAAAGATGATGGATACGCTTCGTGGCCTCTTGCGCGAAACCATTCTTGGACTGCTTTTGCTTTTTCAGCATATTGCATGCTGTGACAGAGGGCGATGATCATACTTGTTTTTTTACAGGATATTTCTTTGCGGATTTTTCGAGTTTATTGTGCATTGCCTGAGCGATATCGATATCCATCTCATGGCTCATGATGAGCACATGATAGAGCACATCCGCCAGTTCATCGGCTATCTCCTTTTTTTGTGTCTGTGTGTACCCTTCCTGTTCCTTATTCCACAGAAAGTGTCTCCCCAGTTCAGCGGCTTCTACCATGAGAGAGTGGGATAGCTTTGTAAGTGTATGGTGTTTTTCCCATCCGCGTGCGGATCGCCAGGCGACTACTTCGTTTTGTATATCTCGTATATCTGATTTCATAGAATGGTGTGATTAGATATGGGCGTCAAGTATTTTGTTAACCTCTGCATCAGCCGCTTTATTTCCCTCTCGGCGTATATGTCTGATCTTCACCTTTTTGAATCCTTGCAGTTCGTTCCACGCCTTGAGAAATAGGGGCTGAATATTCGGATGTTTTACTTTCCATTTTCGGTTCAGCTGTTCACACACGAGTTTGCTGTCAACGATGAGTTCCACTTCAGTCGCGCTGAGCTCTTTTGCTTTTTTGAGGGCGGAAATCGCCGCCATGTACTCGGCGTAGTTGTTTGTTTGTATACCAAGATACTCACCATAGTTTGCCACGAGTGTGCCGGCTTCATTTTTGATAACAATGCCTGTGGCAGACGGGCCGGGATTGCCGCGGGAGCCGCCGTCGGTATATAAAAAAAGTTTTTTAGACATAATCCGTTAAGATTCGTTCAATCCGTTTAATCGGTGTTCTATTCAATAGAACTCGGATTAAACGGATTGAACAGATTTACACTGATCTTTTAAGATCCACGATAGTGAGCTGCAACTCCCGATTTCCATTCCATTCATTTATCCCAATTTCAAACACGATGTCAATAAGATCACCTTCTTTCAATATGTTTGCCCAGTTTTTTCCATCACCTTTTTGTGTATCGCACAAACCCCAGCCAATTGTTTTGTGATATGTTGTGGAGGTATGTACCACATCCATTTTTAGATGTCCTCCGGTTTTTCCAATAGGCTTCAGCGATTTGATCGTCACACCCTTTGCAAGATAAAATGGCTTTGGATTTGCTTGTCCGAATGGAGAAAACTTTTTTAGTGTTTCAAACAGCTCCCAGTTTACCTCATCGAGATTGATTTCCGCTTCAATAGGAAGGGAAGAAGACAAATCACGTCCGGCTGTTTTTTCTAAAAATGTTTTTGTGAGTACTTCTTGAAATGATTGTTTTACATCAGGATGTGCAAGAGTAAACCCACATGCCATAGGGTGTCCTCCAAATTTTCCAAACAGTTCCGGCATGTCTTGTATTGCCTCGATCATATTAAAGCCATCCACACTCCGTCCAGATCCCATGATTGTCTCAGCATTTTTTGTCATGGCGATGACAGGTTTTTCATATCTGCTTTTTATTCTACTCGCAACAAGTCCCACAACGCCCGGATTCCAGCTTTCGTGATACACAAAGAGCACTGGCGCATCGAGTTGTGATGCTTCTACTTGCTTTGTCGCTTCCGTTACATAGATTTCTGTCATGGTTTGTCGTTCGATATTGTTTTGATTCAGTCTGTACGCGAGATCGACGGCTTCTGTTGGACTGTCTGTCACAAAGAGATTATAGCCAACATTGGCATGGTCAATGCGTCCTGCGGCATTTATCCATGGAGCGATACGAAACCCAATTGTTTCTTCAGTAATTGGATATTTCATCGATCCATCATTGTGCATGATGCCCGCCTCGAGTAAGAGTTTTTTGAGGCCGATGCGTTTTGCTTTGTTCATGACTACGAGTCCATACTTTGTTAGTGTTCGCGATTCACCAAGCAGTGGAACCATGTCTGCAACTGTTGCAAGGGCTACCATATCGAGCATCCATTTTTCCGCGGATTCATGTGTTTGTCCGTTTGGGAGCGTATCATGCGTTTCTGCATGTTTTTTAAATATGGCTTGTGCTACTTTGAACGCGACCGCACCACCCGCAAGTGTCTTGTCTGGATAAGATTCTCCATCAATTTTTGGATGAATGATGGCATATGCATTCGGAAGCACATCGGGAATAGAATGGTGATCAGTAATAATAACGTCAACGCCTAATTCATTTGCAAGATCAACTTCTGGCTTGTTGCTAATACCACAGTCGCAGGTGATAACCAGTTTTGTCCCTTGTTCGTGAAGATATGTGATCGTGTTGAGATTTAGTCCATATCCTTCTGTTTCTCTGTGAGGAATGTACACATCTGAATTCAGATAACTAAGTGAACGAAACATATTTGTAAGAATTGTTGCGCCGGATACACCATCGGCATCGTAGTCACCGTGCACAGTAATTTTTTCATTTTGCTCTATTGCAAGAGATATTCGAGTCACTGCCTTCTCCATGTCCTGAAAAAGATACGGGTCATGAATATCGGTGCTATAGTCTGGATTCAGAAATTCATCAATCTGTTTTTGCGTATGAAGATTTCTATGATACAACAACGTGCCGGCAATAGCAGGAAGCTCTGGATGTTCATCGAGAAATGATTGTGGTGGAGGAGGCAGTGTGTTCCAGTTTTTTTCCATATGCTTACAGATAACGGATAACCTTGATGTATGGTTTTTATACAAAATCCCAGTATGAATCCGCAAGAAATAGGGTAAAGATAACGAACGTCAGATCAAAACTGTAGTATCGTTCAAGGTTTACTGGTTCAAGTTGATACGCAATAATAGCAATACCAAGGAGAACCCAATGAACGATCGGACGTTTGAGTGGGGTAATACGTTCTCCCTGTGGAATTTTTCCACGGAGGGTCAATCCCCACGCCACAAAGATAGCAGTCCATGGAATGGTAAAATACCATTGATAGACGGTCATGTCGAGTGTATAAAAATCGATGAATAAAAAGTACGTAAAAAATAAACAAAACCCAAGGACAAACAAAAAAATGATCTCCAATTGATAGATGTGGTGTGGATGGAGGTGTGTGTGAGATTTTGTGAAGAGCATGGCACGGTTATCTATTGTACGTAAAACGCCGGCGCCACCAAGAAAAATATCATACTTAGAATGGCGACAAAGGAGATGATGATCCAGATACGTCTAAAGTGTTTGTGTTGCATAGATATATATTACCGTTTTAGTACTGCCAGATACGCTTCTGTCGGAATCTGTACTTTCCCTTTCCCCATTGCCATCATCTTTTTCTTTCCTTTCTTTTGTTTTTCAAGCACTTTTCGTTTTCGTGTGACATCCCCACCATACAGACCAGAGGTGACATCTTTTCGCATAGCAGAAATACGTTCTCCTGCGACGACTTTTCCACCGACACTTGCTTGGATTTTTATCACAAACTGTTGACGGGGAAGTGTGTCCTTTAGTGTGTGGACAATTTTTTTTCCGACTCGAAATGCTTCGTCTCGCCATACAAGGGTCGATAAGGCTTCGACGACTTCTTCCGCAATGAGAATATCGAGCTTTACAACATCTGTTTTCCGATATTCCTTAAATTCGTAGTTGAGTGATGCATAACCCGATGTCACTGTTTTTAGTTTATCATAAAAATCTGTGATGAGCGAAGCCAAGGGAATTTCATAATGAAGAATCGCACGGTGGCCAGCTCCTGTACTCAGATATTCCGTCGTGAGGTAGGTACCTTTTCGTTCTGCAACCAGCCCCATGACATTTCCAATGTATTCATCTGGAGTAATAATGTCGACGAGCATCCACGGCTCTTCGATTCGTTCTATATGTTGCACCTCTGGAAGGCTTTGGGGGCTTTTTACTGTGATAGATTCTCCTCGTGTCGTTGTGACATGGTAGGCAACACTTGGGACCGTGGCGATAATGTGAATCCCAAATTCTCGGACAAGTCGCTCTTGGATAATCTCGACATGAAGCATACCGAGGAAGCCACAGCGAAATCCAAACCCGAGTGCTTGTGATTGTTCTGGTTCGTAGAATAATGCCGAGTCGGACAATTTTAATCGATCCATGGCATCACGGAGTTCACTATAGTCATCTCCCTCTTGCGGAAAGATTCCCGCGAATACCATTGGCTTTACTTCCTTGTATCCGGGAAGTCCTTCTGTGGCAGGGGTACTTTTTGTCGTAATTGTATCGCCGACACGAACTTGTCCCAGCTCTTTCATACCTGTCACCACATAGCCAATTTGTCCATTTTCAAGAGAAACATCTTTGACACGCGTGGGAGAGTAGTGACCCACTTCAAGCGCCTCGGCCACACCTCCGGTCTGCATAAAGAATATTTTTTCATCTTTTTGTATTGTGCCATCGACGACACGAATCGCAGCCACAATACCCTGATAATCATCATAAAATGAATCAAATATAAGTGCGCGCATTGGCTTTTCAGATGTTTCAACTGGCGGTGGTACTCGATCAATCACTGCCTGGAGTACGTTGTCAACATGTTCTCCTGTCTTTCCAGAACAGGTGAGAATGTCCTCTCTCTTACATCCGAGTAAATGAATAATTTCTGCGCTTGCTTTTTCGATGTCAGCATTAGGAAGATCTATTTTATTCAACACTGGAATGATGGTAAGATTTTGATCAATCGCAAGATAGAGATTTGCAATCGTCTGCGCCTGAACGCCTTGACTTGCATCGACGAGAAGGATTGCCCCTTCAACAGCAGCGAGTGACCGAGAGACTTCGTAGGTGAAGTCAACGTGGCCTGGGGTGTCGATGAGATTGAGGATATGCCCTTTGTATTGCATGCGGACGGGTTGTAATTTGATCGTAATTCCACGTTCTTGTTCTATATCCATCGTATCGAGAACTTGTGTGGTCATATTACGCTTCTCAATCGTTCCGGTAACCTCAAGAAATCGATCTGCGAGGGTCGATTTTCCATGGTCAATATGGGCGATGATGCAGAAGTTTCGGATGTTGTGTATCATAGATATGGGCGTAGTGTAGCGGATGTTCTTCTTTTGGGCAAGGAGGTACGCCGTGGAGGTAGTATGGAGAGATATATGACGAGAGATAAGAGATAGGAGACATGAAGTTTGAAAGTACAGGCCTCTTCTCTCATATATCACTATGCTGTATGGCATACATATCTCATTTCGCAAAGACTGTGCAAAATTATACTTCATCAGGTTCGTTCACTGTTGCTTCTACTGAAGAAAGTTTTAGCCAACGCTTGGTAAAACTTTGTTTCAGGAGAGAAATCTCTTCGACGCTAAAGAGCCATGACATACATATATATACAACAATACCTGCCAGTCCGGCGATAAGTCCCTGTGAAAAAATTCCCCACAATCGTGTCATGTCAACGATGTGAGAGATAGGTTCTTTGAGTGACTGTACTACCAGTGCCATGAGACTTGCAGAAAAAGATATTTTTCCGAGAAAAAGCAGAAATGAGTGTTCTTTCATCGGTCCGACTTTGTGTCTCAGAGAAATCCAGAGGAGCATGAGTTGAAAGACTGATGCAATACTAAAGGCAAGGGCAAGACCTCGAACGCCATAGAGATCTTTGAGATAGATAGCTGTCATGATATTGACGAGCGTGCCAGAGATACCAATGAGAAATGGTGTCCATGTGTCTTTGAGCGCGTAGAATCCACGAGCAAGGAGGGGAATCAGTGCCTGCGCAAAGAGAGAAAGTGAAAACAAGGCAAGTGTATCGGCGGTCAGGATTGTTGCGTCCCAATCAAACGCGCCACTCCCAAACACAGTACGAACAATCTGCGCGCGGAGGAGAAGAAAGATTACTGAGAGTGGGATAATGTAAAACAAAATTTGTCTGGATGTGCGAATGAGTTCGTCTACCATGAGTGATTGTTTTTTTTGTGCAATTAGTTCAGAGAGCGTCGGGAAGGCGGCAATGGCGAAGGATATGCCAATAATACCAACAGGGAAATACTGTAAATTATTTGCAAAATTAAAAATAGTGATACTGCCGTTTCCGAGTGTGGATGCGAGCATGGTAATGACGAGAAGATTTATTTGAAATGTTGCGAGGCTGAGCGTACGGGGAATCATCATTTTCCAGATTCGCTTTACCGATGTATCCCTCACATCAAGGACAGGGCGATAGCGGAAACCGAGTTTGAATAACATGGGAAGTTGAATCAGAAGATGAAGCACTGCGCCAAGGATGACACCATATGCTAACCCTTTGACACCAATCCACGGGACAAAAAAAATAGCACCAATGATGATCCCCATGTTATACATGATGGGCGTGAGGCTGTAGATAAAAAATGCCTTGAATGATTGGAGGACACCGCTGATCAGACTACTGATACCGAGGAGAATCGGACTTACAAACATAATCCGAGCCAGCATGATGGTGAGATCTTTTTGTTCACCACTAAATCCAGGAACAATAATGTGTGTGAGAAATGGTGTAAATAAAAAAAGTACTGCACAAACCACAAGTGATCCTATTGCAAGCATATTCAGGACGGTGTTCGTTACGTGCCAAGCATTTGTTTGGTTTTTTTCCTTAAGCTCGAGAAAGACGGGAATAAATCCAGCAGAAAGTGCCCCGACAATGAGGAGATTGTATACGAGATCAGGGATACGAAACGCAGCATAATAGGCATCCAGTGTAGAACCTGCACCAAACTGATGCGCAAAAATACGATCACGGAGTATGCCTATAATACGACTTAAAAAAGACGCTGCACCAAGAATGATCGCCGCACCTGTGATAGACGTTTGGTTATGTAAGAGACGTTTGATCATACGTATATACGAAATTACGAAATCTTAATAACGAATAGTGACAAAACTATCATGTATTGTGTAGCAAAAAAAGTTAATATACTGTTAGAATTTTTGGAATGTTCGTATTTTCAGGGAACACTGATGCTTTCGTACGCACTTTATAGCCATTGTTTTCTTCTCATGACGAGAATAATGAGGATAATGAGCAGTGACAATCCTCCAAACATACCCCACACATAGAGTGGATTATGGGCAAATGGGAGGCCTGAGATATTCATGCCATAAATACCAGAAAGGAGTGTGAGTGGGAGAAGACCGACAGAGATGGCCGTGAGGATACCAACGACTTTGTTTGTTCTCTGAGTCATCAGTGATTCGACGGTGACATGCAATCCACTCACGGTATCTTTGTACGTGTCGAGGATTGCCCAGAGTTTGTTCAGGTAGTCGACAACATTGTCAAAGTAAATACTCAGTGTTTCGTCGAGAAACGGTTTTCGCATATGTGAAAGATTGGCAATCACATATCGCTGTGGGTCTATAATTCTGCGAAAACTCAATACATTGCGTCGGTGTATTGCCAGTTCTTTGACAATGTTTATTCCTTGGTCTCCTGCAAAAATAGTATCTTCTAATTTTGAAATTTGTTTTCCAATATTGTTCAGCGTCGTCCGCGAATTATAAAAGAGTGCTTCGAGCAAGTTGTATAATAAAAATCCAGATGTTCCACTCATCCATTCTTTTTTTGTTTTTCTATTTTTCATGCATTTGTAAAAGAAATGAGTCATATCCTTTACCTTTGAATGCTGAACAGTGATGAGGTAATTCTCTCCGATAAAACAATCAATGCCGAGAGGAATAATTGTTTTTGTGCTTCCTTGCCAATGTGGTACTTGGAGGACAATAAACAAATAATTTTTATACGTATCAATTTTTGGTGTTTGGCTTTCGCTTTGGATATCGTCGAGATCGAGTTGGTGAAAGTGATGTGATGTTTTTAGGTATTCTAATGCTCCCGCATCGATATGATCAATGTTGATCCATGTCAAGTCGCCGTGGGAGATTATTTTTATTGCCATATATTATATGGAAGGATAATAGACTGTCAGTATAACATAGTCAGTCCCATTCTTTTCTATACCATCGTCATTGATAGTGAGATACACGGTTATCCCGGTATCATGTGTAAAATGTATACTCCCATTATTTTTTTCTGCCATCTCCACAAATCCGTGTTCTTCGAGCGCGGTTTTGTAATAGGAATGGAAGAAGCGGGGATTCGCTTGCACTTCGGACCAATGGACACGTACTATATTTCTATGATCAGATACAGGAGTTCCGAGAATACGAATGAATGAATCCCAAAGATATTCCGTCTGTGCACCCGCGACGACATCGGTGCGTTCGAGTGCGAGAATAATTGGAGAAAGAATTGCCTTTGGCACGAATGCGAGCAGTTCTATTGCTTGTCCACGTTCAGCGCCGGATGTGTAGCTCATCTGATCCACATTCGCACTATCGTATAATGGAATATTTTTTGGAAAGTTGTCCGGGAGTACAGTATGTTGTTTTGTGTTTGGTTTTACAAAAAAATGAATACTGATAATACAAAACATGAGGGTCAGAAATACAAAAAAAAGTACAGAGACACAACCCTGTTTGAGGCACGAAGAACGCTTTTGTATTTCGTCAATTGGTGGCCCTTGTATTTCGATGATGTCATCTTTTTTTAACATATTGCAGTGGGTCTTGTATAATAATATAGCAAAAAGATCCTAGGTTGTACAGGTGCATGCGTACGGTACCTGTGATATACTGTATACGAGATATATCGTAAATACACATGTATGAATGTAACATCGTATGGGGCGGCAAAAGAGGTTACCGGATCCTGCCATCTGATTGATACAGGAACAGAAAAAATTCTTTTTGACTGTGGCATGAATCAGGGAAGCGAAGAAGCGGAAGCAAAGAATCATGATGCGTTTCCGTTTGATTCCGCGTCGCTTGATGCTGTCGTACTTAGTCATGCGCATCTTGATCATACAGGACGTATTCCAAAGCTGGTAAAAGACGGGTACCGAGGTCCTGTGTATGCGACGCACGGAACACTTGAGCTCGTGCATCTCATCTGGAAGGATTCGCTGAATATTATGAAGTACGAACAGAAAAAAACAGGCAAGGAGCTGTTGTTTGACGAAGTGGACATTGACCGCGCCCTGTCGCAGTGTGAAGGTCAGAAATACCGTACGCCATTTGCTGTTGGCAAATCGACGATCGTACTCAAAGACGCCGGTCATATTTTTGGCTCAGCATTTATTGAACTTGAGCATGGTGGAAAGCGCATTGCATTTTCAGGTGACTTAGGGAATGATAATGTGCCGATTTTACAAGATACAGAACCACTTGGTTCTGCTATTGATCTGCTTCTTTGCGAGTCAACGTATGGTGACCGAATACACAAAGACGAGCGCATGAGAAAAGATATTTTGCGTGAATATGTACAGCGAGGGTACGAACGTGGTGGGACGATTATGATGCCTGCTTTTTCACTCGAACGAACACAAGAAATTTTATATCTGCTTGACGAAATGATAGAAGAAGACAAGAGCCTTCCTCGGTTTCCGATTTTTCTCGATAGCCCTATGGCGATTGACGCATTGCCAACATACAATAAATATACCGAGTATTATGATACAGAAGCCGGAGAGAAATACAAAAAAGGAAATGTTTTTTTTGATTTTCGTGGACTTACAATTACCAGAACTGTCGAAGAGTCAAAAAAAATTAATGACGTGCGTGGGGTAAAAATGGTGATTGCAGGATCCGGTATGATGAATGGAGGTCGTATTATTCATCACGCGCTTCGGTACCTGTCAGATCCAACATCTACATTGATTCTGGTAGGTTACCAAGCAAAAGGCACGCTCGGTCGCAAGCTCGAAGACGGGATAAAGCAGGTCCACATCTTTCGTGAGCGTATTGACGTGCATTGTCACATAGAAAAAATCAACGCACTCTCAGCCCACGCTGATCAAGAGAAGTTGGTTCGTTGGATTGAAAATGGTGGTTCTCCACCAAAGAAGGTATGTTTTGTCCATGGTGAACCGACTGTGGCGACAGGACTTGCTCACAAAATAAAAGACACACTTCGTATCCCTGCTTATGTGCCTGCATACGGTGAGCGAGTAGATGTCTGATATGGCACATCGCGCGCAACATCACAAAGCATATGTAATATAGACACGATTCGTATGGCAGAAACACATCTCGAAGATCGTCATATACGCACACGGCTCAAGATTATTCATTGGGTCGGTATTGGTATTTTTATTGCGTTTTTTGTTGTGCTGTTTGTCTTGCAATCTTTTCTTGATATCGAAACCAGTATCGCTCAGTACACCATTTTGGTCATGGCAGGGATCTTGTCGCTGAGCTATCTCTCTTTGCTCCATCACCCCAGTGGCGTGCCTGTGGCGCCATTGATCAGTTTTTATCTGCTTGGGGCGGTTACGACAGTCTTGGTGTGGTCAACCGGTCTGTTCCAAAGTCCGTTTATCATCGTCTACGTTATCATGATCATTATCACGTCGCAGTTGTACCACTATGTACACGGGCTGGCGATGACCTTGTTGTCGGTGCTGGGGCTCGTGTTTATGTATGGTATGAGCGTGGGTGGCGGAGGACTGTCGTCGTATTCGCTTATGTACTATACAGACGCGGATTTGCTCTATCAGCCCCCGCTTGTTATTATGATGAACGCGACACTGTATACACTGCTCTTTCTCTACACGGTATTTTCTACGTCGACGGCGCGGGTGATGCTATTTCGTCCGACAAAGAGTATCATTGACTCTACGATTGACGAGCAGATTATCCGAGATGCTCCGATGGGGATATTGGCGGTCGATGACAGTGGTATTATCTTGTCGAGCAATCCCTACGCGACAAAAGAATTTGGATTGTCTGCAAGCACCGGTTTGCTGGCGAAGTTTCTCGGCATCTCGGCAGAGAGGCTGACAAAAGATCTGCACACGCTTGCGAGGTTTGGGAAAGAAAAATCATACCCGGTCGAAGATATATCGGTTGTGCTCTCGGCGCGCGGTGTGGGGCAGGGGGGTAGTGAGATGAAGGTGGTGTTTGTGCGGGAGGAGTAGGGTATTATTCGTTTATGACATGAGTATGAATCCAGATAATGGATATAAACAAGGCGATTCGTTCATGGGAGGTATGAATCTTCTCATTGACGAAGCATTTGTTCGTCTGCCGAAAGAATCGAGAGAAGCCAAAACAGGAAAAATCAATGAAGCATTCCAAGCCTTGTCTACCTCTCTTGGGACACACGAAGGTATTGTGTTTGGAGAACATGAACAAGCAATGTTACAACTGAAATTAGTTCGGTATTTTCAACGAATGGAAAGCATTGATATTCCAACCGTTCGCGATGCTCTTGTGGAAACCCCTGGTTTTTTGGCACGTGAAAAAAGGCGGTTTTCGTGGGATTGTCTTGCAAAGGCGACGATGAACGTATATATTGAAGCGGTATCGAAGAAATAATTTTTCTTTTATGGAACACTCCTTCCCCGAACTCGGCCCAAAACTTTCGGAATCTGTCGAGGCCAAACTCGCATACTGTTTTGATACCTCAAAATTAAACGCAGAAGCAAAATAACCTCGAGACCTCGAACAACTCAAACAATCCATCTATTGTGACCATACCACCACACCACAAAACATTCCCAAAAGCTACTGGAACAGCCACCGCCGCATCGCTCGCGAGCAGGGATACGGCGACATCGAGATCACCGATGATCTGAAAAGGCAACAATCCGAGGTTATTATCGCAGATCAAAAAAGCAGTATCAACACATGGGTAGACTATCTTTCTTCTCCCGACGCCGCGTACCCCGCATGGCTTAAGTCTTGGGCGATGAGGAGTATTCTTGTTCTGGAGCCATACGACAAACAAGACAAAATATTCCGCAAGCGCGACAAAACCAAACAAGGCGAGCCAAGCGACGCCGAACCATTTCCAGACCTCGATCGAGAGGCGCTCGAATACGTCCTTGACGCGGTGAACAAAAAATACAGCGCCGAGCTCCGTGCGGTTCGCAGGTACAAGGAAGAACTCGGAAAGCAAAAGAAAAAGGCCGGCAAAAAAATCAGTAAGCAAGTATCGGTCGGTGAATTGGGTCGTACCAATATTGGTTCAACCGTCTCTGCGAACGCTGACCTCGACGACATTAAACTCCGCATCGCCCACCTGCGGGCGTATGAGCAAGAGCAGGTGACGCAAAACATTGCGACGTCTCCGGACATATCGATCGAGGATTTTGTCACCGGTCTTGACAGCAATGATTTCGCCAAACTCTACGCCTTTGCTATTGAACAGTGCACCCCCGCCTCCAAAGAGCTCCTCGTCAACACCAAAGGAAAATGGATAAAATATCCCCAAGGGTCCATTCACACCCCACTCGTGAAGTCGCTCCAAGGTCATGGCACCGGCTGGTGCACCGCCGGAGAAAGTACCGCCCAAGCCCAGCTTGAGGACGGTGATTTTTACGTCTACTATTCGCACGATCAGAAAGGTATTGCTACCATTCCCCGCGCCGCCATACGCATGCAAGGAGGTGGTATCGCCGAAGAACAAAACCTCGACCCACACATCGCCCCCATCGTCGCCACAAAACTCCAAGAGTTTCCCGATGGCAAACAGTACGAAAAGAAAGCCGAGAACATGAAATACCTTACCACCATTGAGACCAAGATGAGAGGAAACAAATCACTCACCAAACCAGAACTCACCTTCCTTTACGAGCTCGACAGTACGATCGAGGGTTTTGGTTATGAGAAAGATCCCCGTATAAATGAACTCCGCCAAGCTTGCAAGCAGGCCAATCTCCTCGATCAAGACATACTCACCATCTTTGAGTGTGCTCCAGATCAAATCGCCCACACCCAACTCGAAGTAGATCAAGCCATCAAAGACAAAAGAGAGATCAAAGTGTACGTTGGCTCGCTCTTTGATGACATGTTTGATGTCAATGTCTACCCACAATTAGCACATATTGAACACATCTACGCTTCATTTCCGGAAGGCAGCACTCACAAGCGCACCACCTGGATCGGCGGAGAAGATACACAAACAATGAAAGATAGGATGACAGCAGAGCGTGTGAATTTTGTGAACGCCCAATTCCTACTCTATAATGAAGATTTTACCACCAGCAAATACAAGTGTCCTCTTGACACCGTTCGTATCAAAGTTCGAGATCTTGGCTTTCCAAATGGTGCGACAAAGGAAGAAATTTACGCCAAAGCTGATCGGCTCGGCCTTGACCTGTGTCCGCGCGAGGTCGGCCCGCATTATCGTTTACAGTATCTGGATCAGCCAATGAACGAATATGTCTATATTGGTATGGAGCCAATTTCTGTCCCCGACGGCTGTCCCGACGTCTTCTACCTGCATCGCGCTGAGTACGGTCTGTGGCTGCACGGCCGCTGGGCGAGCCCGCAGGATCCTTGGCGTGCCGACGATGAGGTCGTCTTCTCTCTTCGCAAGTAGCTCTTTGAGATTTGACACTTTCGGTTTTGACACTTTGGCTTTTTATCCCTTTGTCCTTTTGAAATGAAAATTTTTTTGGTATATGCAAGATTATACCATCGCACACCCCCCACCAAACACTACTCGTTTGATCCAATCAAGTATTTTGTTCCAGATGTTGTCTGGCTGTTTTTCGAGTACAAATGTTTCGTTTACAATGGTTGCCTGCTGTAGTATTGTGGGCGCGGTCTCAAGCGATGCCATGCGTGGTGCTTCGATATGAAAGTAATACGCGCCGGAGGGCAGTCCCAGTGTGTACAGACCTGCTTCGTCGGTAATCGTGGGATTTTTTTCACCATAGAGTTTTGCGTCCCATAGGGCAAACGCGCCACTTGCTGTTTGTTTCCAAATTTCAATTCGCGCGTGGGGCACGCCTCCAGATACATCGCAGGATGTGCTGGCTGTCACCATGCCTTGGGGCAGTACGACAACCGGTTTGGTAATATGCGTGCGCGAACCGTCAACGCCGTTTATCGACACCACGAGGGTATACGTTCCTTTTGAAAGGGACTGTGTATTGATAGATCCGCGAAATGAGTTGATGACAGGGTCAAATGAGAACAGATGCCCTTCTACCCATGTTGGCATGTTTGCACGGTCTGTCGCGTATGCAGGCGCTATGCCAAACAACGTGCGGACACGATCAAAGAGTGAGAGGGACTGTGGCAGAGGGCGAGGAGTTTCTTGGTCGGTAGTGGATCCCGGGTATAGCCTGGCAGTGATGCTATGCGCCGGTTCGCGTGGACGGATAAGCATGTCTATGGATTTTCCGGGCGTTGTCTCAATATCGTTTGTCTGTTCTTTGACAAACGCGATTGATTGGTGCGCGGTGATCATCAGGTATGCCTCTCGGGACAGTGCCTCGGCGACGATTTCACGGACCGTATCGATTGTCGCATCATCCCTTTCCGTTGTACCGGTACCAGTGGTAGGTTTAGTTGTTGTCTTGATTGTTGTTTTTTGAGTTTTGTTTTCTGTATTTGTTGTTGTTTCTTCGCGGGTTTCATCTTCATCCACGTGCGTGTCATCTTGT
>Ga0066639_10002807_pt1 | contig 15155 bp, 17 predicted proteins | sample CryGeyCG2114_010_2_FD_59504 | JGI IMG/M metagenome (GOLD analysis project Ga0066639, IMG submission 59504) | Groundwater microbial communities from aquifer - Crystal Geyser CG10_big_fil_rev_8/21/14_0.10 | ecosystem: Environmental > Aquatic > Deep subsurface > Groundwater | place: USA: Utah...
GTAACGGAGGAGTCTATTATGGTCACCTAGGCGCGAATGGAAACCGTGCCGATAGTGTAATGGCAAAAGGTGGCTTGACTGTGAGTCGTACATGACAAACAGGCGCGAAAGCGGAGCATAGTGAACCGACAGTTTGCATTAGATGCAACTGAAGATTAACGGATAAAAGTTACTCTGGGGATAACAGGCTGGTATTGCCTAAGCGTCCATAGCGACGGCAATGTTCGGCACCTCGATGTCGGCTCATCTTAGCGCGGGGGTGGAGAAGCTCCCAAGCGTATGGCTGTTCGCCATTTAAAAAGGTACGTGAGCTGGGTTCAAACCGTCGTGAGACAGGTTGGTCTTAATCTGCTGCAGGCGTTGATTCTTGAAGAGATTCGTTTCTAGTAAAGTATTGCTACTTCGGGGAGAGATCCTCGATGACAATGCGGCTTATAACGGTGAAGTCTAAGGTCAGTTCTGGTTTTAGAGAACTTGTGCACAGGTCCAACGCGCAAGAACTCGCTTGAGGACCAGAAAGTGATACGATAATACCGTGGGAAGTCGATCAAAAATAGATTTAGCATTCATTGCCGGATTTCTTGATGGCGATGGCAGCCTTATGCTTCAAATAAAGAAGCGTAAAGATGGGGCTCTTAAAAAGCGCTTCATGGCGACCGTCTGCTTTTATCAGGATACTCGGCATGAAAAAGATCTGTATTGGATTCAAGAGGTGTTCGGTATTGGATATGTTTCAAGGCGAAACGATGGAATGACCGAACTGCGGATAAATGGATACACTCAAGTGCGAAATATCCTAGAACAACTGCTACCGTTTATTCGGTTCAAGCGCATACAGGCGCGAGCCTTATATTCAGCAGCGAAGTTGTTATCCGAAATTCCATACAGAAAGCTGGGAAAAGAGCAATTGCGACAATTGGCTACATACATTCTCGTGATTCAAAATGAGAATTACGTGACTAAGAAGAAAAAGTCTGAGAAAGAATTGCTTACTATTTTTGGTTTGACCCCGTAACGACTGAGTGTCTAAACACTCGACTCATATGAGAGGAATCATCTCTCGAAGATGGCTGCTCATATGGGTAACATGCCGCCAACCTCATTCGTTCGCACGAGCGGAAAGGTTGAAGATATAGTCTGTGCTCCGAGAAATCGGGGAATGAACGACGAGAGGACCGAAATGAACTGACCTCTGGTCTGGGGGCTGTCACACCAGTGGCACCGCCCCGTAGCTATGTCGGGAATGGATAACCGCTGAAAGCATCTAAGCGGGAAACCAACTCTAAGATAAGGAATCGTTTGAGGCTCGTGGGAGATGACCACGTTGATAGGCATCAGGTGGAAGCGCAGTAATGCGTGTAGCCGAGATGTACTAATACGCCGACAGAACTCTCGAAAGGAATTATGAGAGTCGCGCACGTCCTTCGAAGCTCCGCCCTGCGGAGCGAAGGAGGATTACTTTCTTTTACTTCTCAATGTGTCGTTCTTTCGGCCCAAGGCCGATCCGCCCTGGGCGGACGTTTCAGCGAACAGAAGGTCTTGAGCCTTCTGTGTTGGTGCTTTGTCGGAGGGGTCACACCCGTTCTCATTCCGAACACGGCAGTTAAGCCTTCCAGAGCCGATGGTACTCATATAGGGGAGAGTAGGCCGGCGCCAACACAGAGTGCTCAATACAAAGAAGCGTCCCACATTGAAAGTGTTAGGCTTCTGGTAGAATTGTCTGATGTCCTGGGCTTCGCGTCGAAGAACTTCATACATCATCGGCATCATTGTTTTTTTCCTTATGGTTGTCGGCGGGCCTCTTGCGTACTGGTATTTCAGCATTCCGCCGACGTGCAGCGATGGAATCAAGAATCAAGATGAGACCGCAGTCGATCGCGGCGGTGGATGCCCTGTGCTTGATGAAAGATTGCTTCAACCTGAGGCGATGCTGTGGGCCCGTTCATTTCGTGTACGCGATGGTTCATACAACGCTGCAGCCTATGTCTATAATCCAAACTCGGAGGCGGGAGTGAGAGAAGCACACTACCGTTTTGGTCTCTATGATACGGAGAATCTTCTCGTGGCGGAAAGAGAAGGGACGACCTTTATCGTGCCGGGAGCGGTCACGCCGATTCTGGAATCCCGAATTGATACGGGCAATCGCGTAGTGGCCCACACGTACGTTGAGTTTACAAACACCTTTGTCTGGGAGCGGATGACGAATGCGGCCGTTTTGCTCGCGGTCAATAACAAAGAAATTTCTAATACTGAAATAAGTCCTCGTCTTTCGGCGCAGGTGGAGAATCGCGCTGTGGTAGACGTCGTTAATCCGTCATTTGTTGCTGTCATATTCGATCCGGCAGGGAATGCATTTGCCGCTTCTGCGACAGCACTTCCGCGCCTTGCCGCAGGGACACGCTCTCCACTTGTTTTCAGTTGGCCCGATCCGTTTCTCGTACACGTAGGGCGTATCGATATCTTGCCGCTTGTCGCTCCTTCGCCATTGCGTTCGAGTGAGTAATATGTCTGCTTTGAAGCGCATTGTCTCCGGGCGAATCTTTGGATTCGCCCACATCGACTGGTTTATTTTGGTTTCTGCCCTCACAATTTCTATTCTCGGATTGGTAACGATGCGCTCTTTCGCTTCAGAAAATTTCTTTTTCGACCGGCAAATGGTGTGGATATGTATCGCGATTGTGGTGTTCTTCCTTGCGAGCATTCCAGAGTATGGGTTTTTGCGTCGTACCCCGGTTATTACGGGACTTTTCATCCTCATCCTTCTTCTTCTCGGGTTACTTTACTTTTTTGGTTCAGTCGTGCTCGGCGCGCAAAACAGATTCAGTCTGGGATTATTCGCGCTTCAGCCGTCTGACCCAGCAAAGCTCTTGCTCGTCATGCTTCTTGCGAAATATTTCGCCCGACGACACATTGAAATTGCTCACATCAAACATATTTTCCTCTCAGGTGGCTATGCGGGAGCACTTTTCATACTCGTTTTTTTCCAACCGGATTTCGGCTCCTCCATCATTATCGCTTCAATCTGGCTCGGCATTATTTTGGTCGCAGGCATCTCGTGGAGGCATCTCCTGGTTCTCTTCATCGGTGCGGTGATTGTAATGGGAGGATTGTGGCAATTCGGACTTCAACCCTACCAAAAACAACGAGTGTTGACATTTATCCACCCACTCACCGATATTCGCGGTGCGGGATATAACGCCTATCAAGCGACCGTCGCCGTTGGTTCCGGCGAATTATTGGGGAAAGGTATCGGTTACGGCACACAATCGAAACTTCAATTTTTACCGGAGTATCAAACCGACTTTATCTTCGCAGCGTTCGCTGAGGAGTGGGGATTTATTGGTGTCACGCTTCTTTTTGGTTTATTTGCCGTGTTGATTATTCGGGTATTAATGATCGCGGCACATGGCGCCGACAATTTCGAGATGCTTTTTGGGATCGGAATAGCAATCTATTTCGGCACTCAATTTATTGTCCATGTAGGCATGAATATGGGGCTTTTACCCATCACGGGCACAACACTTCCTTTTATGAGCTACGGAGGTTCACATTTGGTTACCGAATATCTTGCGCTCGGAATATTGATGGGAATGCGCCACCATGCGCGGTCGTCTGTTCAGACACGTGATGAGACGGAAATCGTCGGGACGGTCTAGAGGTACAAAGCCGTTGTCTTTTGAAGCATATTCGAAAGAGAGAAATGACTCAGAGAAGGGAAGAGCTCATGTTCTGACTTCTCACGGCCTATTTCGAGGAGTGCTTCCGCAATTTTCTCGCTGTCTTCTGGCGGTACAGCTCGAATGTTTTGATACGTCTCGACTATCTCTGGATTAACCGCAGTTGTTGTCACAATAGGCAATCCTGCTGCCGCAGCTTCGAGGAGGACATAAGGCATGCCCTCCTTTAAAGAAGGGAGAAGGAAGATATCAGCAGCTTTCAAATATTGTGCGGCATCGCGAATAAAACCCGTGAAAAGTACGCGATTTTCGATCCCCTGTTTTCGCGCGAGGCTCTTCAGGTGGGAGCGCTCTTCTCCGTCTCCGATGAGCACATACAGCATGTGTATGCCACGATCTTTCAGTTGTGCGATAGCCTCAATCGCATATGAAATACCTTTATTGCGAGTCAATTCTGCGATCGTGAATATTTTCGGCATATCGACATTATTTTTTAGTGCGAGCACTGTGTCTCCCAAAAATTGCATAGCTTCGATTCGCGGAAATAGATAGGGAGTGTCGATGCCAATAGGGATATAAGAAAGTTTGCCGCGAACTCCGCGCATACGTTGTCCCTGTGCCTCATCAGACTTTGAAACGACAATCACTCGATGACTCAAGAATGCCGTGAACCAACTTATGCTGTAGATCATCCTTCGAGCGAGCACGCCTCGCTTCTCATTAAAAGGCCATCCATGGACTGTAAAAATAATTTTTTGAACGCCCGAGAAACGCGCCGCAAGCGCTCCCATCGCTGCAGCTTTCGAGCTGTTGAGATGTACGATGTCTGGTTTTGTGCGCCACAGATAGACGAAAATTCTAAAAAAACTTGAGATATCGGATAGAAGTGCGACATTGCGCTCAAGCGAAGCGATCCGATGCGTTGTAACCCCCTTCTCTGCAAGGAGATGAGCGAGTCGGCCCTCTTCTCCAAAAGCCACTATGGGCTCGAACTCGCTTTCCGGGAGATTTGTCGCAAGGTCGTAGACGTATCGTTGCGCCCCACCCCATGTCGCTTTCGTAATGAGAAAGAGGATTTTCTTGCGTGGCATACGTATCGAGAGAGCTTGTTTTATAGCCGTTTTGTGACATTATGATAGCACTGTATGTCGCTTGTGCCCAAGCGCGAATACGTTGTCCTCTTAATCGGCGACGTCGCTGTATTTATTGCATCTCTCTGGGCCACGCTCGCTCTGCGCAACCTCTCCATCCCTTCCGTGGAGCTTTTTCAGCTTCACCTGGTGCCTTTCACCATTCTTTTTATCGCATGGCTGAGCATGTTCTTTCTTGCGGGTCTCTACGGCAGGCATACGCGTCTCTTTCGCTCTCGATTGGCAGCTACCATTTTGTATACACAGATTATCAACATGGTTTTGGCGGCGCTCTTTTTCTTTTTCATTCCGGCGTTCGGCCTTGCTCCTAAAACAATATTGCTCCTCTATCTCGGGGTATCGTTTCCTCTTATCTTTTTCTGGCGCGTTGCACTCTATCCGCACGTGCGAAGTCGGCATCGATATAGAGGAGTGCTTATTGCTTCCGGCCTTGATGCGCAGGCGCTTGTCGAGGAAGTAGCAGCCGATACACGATATCCCTTTGCATTTGAATATACGATCGACACGGCGCGAGCTCCCTCGCATGAGATCATACAGCGTGCCTGTCGCGTTGCTGAAGAAGACAATGTTTCATTTCTTGTCGTGGATTTCTCCGACAAAGCAGTCTCTGCCGCGCTCCCTATTATTTACGATGCTGCATTTCACAAGCATCGTTTCGCGCTTCTCGATGCCACCGCGCTCTATCAAGAAGTTTTTGAGCGCGAACCGCTCTCTTTGATCACCTACGAATGGGTTCTCGCAAATGTGAGCGCCTCACGCGTCTACGATCTTCTGAAACGCACGATTGACGTCGTGTGCGCGATCCTCGTCGGTATCCTCTCTCTCATACTCTATCCTTTTATTATTCTTGCGATCAAACTTGACGACGGGGGAGCCATTTTTATTGTGCAGCAGAGAGTTGGACGATTCCAAAAGCCAATTCGCATTTATAAATTCCGGAGCATGAGCGGCAATGACGACGGTAATTACGGGGCGTCGGGGAAGACGCAACTCAAAGTTACCCGTGTAGGAAAATGGCTTCGTCTTTTGCGTCTCGATGAATTCCCACAAATGTGGAACGTACTGCGCGGCGATCTCTCTTTTGTAGGACCCCGGCCGGAATTACCGGCGCTTGCCGCACAATACAGTGCTCGCATTCCTTACTACAACGCGCGATACCTTGTCGCCCCGGGTCTCACGGGCTGGGCACAGGTACGTCATGATCGTGATCCCCATCATGGTGCGAATGTCGCGGAGACCAAGATGAAACTCTCGTATGATCTCTACTACCTTGCGCACCGTTCGCTCTTACTCGATATATTCGTCATGCTTCAGACAATCAAGATATTTGTGACCGCGCGAGGTTCGTAAAATGGCGAAATAGCGCTAGAATGCGTGATATGAAAAAAGCAGTGGTGACGGGCGGCGCGGGGTTTATCGGTTCACACATTGTGGATGCACTCGTTGCCGAGGGTATGGAAGTGCATGCGACCGATGTTCACGTGATAGACAATTACGCAGCTGGCAAACGCAGCGATCGTTTCAACGAAGAAGCAACGTACCACGAAGTGGATATTCGCGATTATGAAGCGATTGCATCCATCATTGCAGGAGCGGAGTATGTATTTCACGAGGCGGCCCTGCCGCGAGTGCAATTTTCTATAGAGAATCCACTCGAGACGTTTGCGGTTAATGCGACCGGGAGTGCAAACGTGTTGCGCGCTGCACATCAAGGCGGCGCAAAACGAGTTGTGTGTGCAAGTTCCGGTTCGGTGTACGGCGACCAAGACGTAATACCGCTTGTTGAGACAATGCGACCGAGTCCTAAAAGTCCGTATGGGTTGCAAAAATCAATCATGGAACAACTGTGTGAAATGTGGAATATGATATACGGACTTCAAACTGTATCTTTGCGGTATTTCAATGTCTATGGTTCGCGTATGGATCCAAACGGAGCATATGCCCTCATGATCGGAAAGTTCATTCACATGCGAAAGGAAGGGAAGCCACTCACCATTTGGGGAGATGGCACACACACTCGTGACTTCACGCATGTGGATGACGTGGTGCGCGCAAATATGCTCGCAGCACATTCACAGAAAATCGGAAAGGGAGAAGCCATTAATATTGGCGCGGGGCAGAATGTATCGGTGAATGAAGTTGCTGCTCTTATCGGTGGACCTACGGTGAACGAACCCGAGCGGCTGGAACCGAAACATGCACTTGCAGACAATCGCAGGGCAAAGGAACTACTGGGGTGGGAGCCGACGATCAGATTAGAAGACGGCATTGCAGCGCTTAAGAAAGAAGTGGGACTATAGCTCTCGCTTCGCTCGGGATGTAAGAACTTATAATTCGTTTCACTCATAATAATTTCTAACACATGATTATCGATGGCAAGAAAATAGCCGCAGACATGTACGAGGCGCTTGCAAAGCGCCGCGCTCTTTTTGAGACGCCGGTGCGTCTCGGCATCGTTGTTGTGGGCGAGAATTCGGTGATCGAATCGTTCGTCGGCATGAAAGTAAAAGCTGCTACGCGCCTCAATGTAGAAATGATGCGCATGAGCTTGCCGGAGACAGTAACGACCGAGGATGTTGTGCGGGCAACAGAAGAGTTGGCACAGACTACGGATGCGATTATCGTGCAGCTTCCCCTCCCCAAACACGTGGATATACATAGGGCGCTCGCCGCTATTCCCAAGGAGAAAGATGTCGACGCGCTCAATCCCGATATTCCTGAAGAAAAGCGTCTTGTACATGCGCCGGTCGCGCTCGCAGTCGTCGAAATATTGAAACGGAACAACGTGAAAATCGAGGGTGCGCGAACGGTCGTCGTGGGCGCGGGCAGGCTTGTGGGGAAACCTTCCGCGTGGCTTCTCAAGAGCTTAGGGGCCGACGTTTCCATGTTCACGCTTCAGCAAGGATCCATTGAGGATCTGAAAGACGCTGATATCATTGTTTCAGGGGCAGGGAATCCTGGCTTTATCAAACCCGAACATGTAAAAGAAGGGGTAGCCTTGGTTGATGCAGGAACGAGCGAGCTTAAAAAGAAAATTCACGGAGACGCAGATCCAGCGTGTGCCGAAAAGGCGGCGGTCTTCACGCCCGTGCCGGGTGGCGTGGGCCCCGTCGCTGTCGCCATGATATTTAGGAATTTGTTTGATTTAGTCGATACGCACAGGTAGACCCCGTTAGATAAACTTCTCCTAGGTTTTGTGCTGCTAGCGTTAGTTGAATAGTCCTATCTAACGGGGTAGACTACTCGCCATGTGGCAAAAACGGGCTATCGCCCTCGTCATTCTTCTCATCGGCTGTGGTATCGGCTGGTGGGTTTCTAGTTCACAAATCAACGCTTCGCGTCCTTTTAAGCTCGGCCTCGACCTCTCTGGTGGTACGCAGCTTGTCTATCGTGCCGACCTTTCGAACATCGTAGAAAGCGATGTCGCAGAATCGATGTCTGCCTTGCGGGAGACCATCGAGCGTCGTGTCAATCTCTTCGGCGTATCGGAGCCCATCGTACAGACCGAACGTGCGGGTACCTTCGCGGGGGATCCCGAGGAGAGACTTATTGTTGAGCTGCCGGGAGTAACGGATACAGAAAAAGCGATAGCGCTCATCGGTGAGACACCCGTTCTCGAATTCCGTATGCTGAAGGAGGGCGCGGATCTGTCGAACATTTCTTCGTCGACCATCAACCAGATTTTCGAGCCAGCCGCTCTCACAGGTAAGAACCTTAAGAGCGCAGAGCTGCAGTTTCAGGGAGGTGCGGGAACTTTAAGCACGCCGGTCGTTGTACTTCACTTCGATAGTGAAGGAGCGAAATTATTTGCTGACCTCACGAGAGAAAATGTAGGACGATATTTCGGGATGTTCCTCGATGGCGTGCCGATCTCAACGCCCATTATCCAAGAATCGATCCCTGACGGCACGGCGGTCATATCAGGTAATTTCACACCCGAGGGGGCGAAAGAGCTCGCACGCACCCTCAATTACGGCGCTCTGCCGGTCCCAATCGAGCTTATCTCAACCCAGACTGTCTCCGGTACTCTTGGAGCCGAGGCGGTGGAAGACGGAATTATGGCTGGTTTATGGGGTATCGTTGCGGTAGTGCTCTTCATGCTTCTCTGGTATCGACTCCCGGGGCTTCTCGCTGCCGTTGCACTCATGCTCTACATAGTGGTCATTCTGGCTCTCTTCCAGCTCATTCCTGTTACGCTGACGGCGGCAGGTATCGCTGCCTTTATCCTCTCCATCGGCATGGCGGTGGATGCAAACGTCCTTATTTTCGAACGCATGAAAGAAGAGCTGCGAAGTGGGAAAAATGCTGCCGACGCTATACGCGAAGGATTTGCACGTGCATGGCCTTCTATTCGAGATAGCAATATATCCTCGATGATAACGGCAGTTATCCTCTTCTGGTTCGGCACTTCGCTCATCCAGGGATTCGCCCTTGTCTTCGGATTGGGTGTCTTGGTATCGATGCTGACCGCGATCTCCGTATCCCGCACATTTATGTTTGCCTTGAGCATGGATGCGAAGAGTGGTTTCTTGCGGTTTCTCTTCGGGAGCGGCATCAAATCATAAACCAGTATGTACATCGTAAAGCACAGAAACATTTTCTTTTGGATAACAGGCGCGATTGCGCTCGCTTCGCTTGCATCCATCTTTGTGTTTGGTCTTAAGCTCGGGCTTGATTTCACGGGCGGCACTTTGGTGCAGGCTACGTATGAAAATGGCAGGCCTGCTCCCGCCGCGCTCGCGCAATCGCTTGATGCAGCAGGCCTCCGAGGGTATTCACTGCGCGAAGCGAATACCAACGACTACGTTCTTCGCGCACGCAACCTTACGGCAGAGGAGCGCGCCAATTTGCCAGCCGTCCTCTCGGTCGGCGGAAGTAATCCGGCGACCATCAGCCATCTCACGGAAGTCGGCCCCACGATCGGGCTCGAGCTCCGCAACAAAGCGATCATAGCGCTCGCGCTCGTCTTGCTCTGCATCCTCCTTTTCATTGCATTCGCTTTCCGGAAGGTCTCAGAACCGGTCTCTTCGTGGCGATACGGCCTCATCGCGCTTGCCACGCTCTGCTTCGACGTCATCGTGCCAGTCGGCTTCTTTGCGTTTCTCGGCTACCTCGTGGGGATACAGGTGGACGCTCTTTTCGTGACAGCAGTCCTCACGATTCTTGGCTATTCCATACACGATACAATCGTGGTCTTCGACCGTACCCGCGAAAATCTCCAGATCAATAAGGAGCGCAATAGAAAAGAAGATTTCTCGGAGACAGCTGGCCGCGCACTCGGCCAGACTTTGGTGCGCTCTGCCAACACCTCTCTCACGACCGCGCTCGTGCTACTCCTGCTCTTCATTCTTGGGCCGGAGTCCACTCGCTATTTCGCACTCACGCTTCTTGTCGGTATCCTCGCTGGTACGTACTCATCGATATTTCTCGCCACTCCGTTACTCGTTGCGGCAGAACGTTGGCATGCAAAGCGTAAAAAGAAATGAGCACATCTCGCCACTCCGCTCTTAGTGACGGTTGAAAAATGGCGTGGACAAAAGAAGAAATAAGTTTTGTATAAAAAGGAACGGGGGCGCACCACAAGGACGCGCCACCCGAGATTGCCCACTGCCTCAGAGACAGAGGGCTTGCCGCAGTCGCTCGCAGACATCGGCGGTGTTGACGTACGTGATCTGGATGCCCTCCCAGGCAGCCGCAGCGGAGATTGCGATCCGTGCCTCCTCGTTATCGGTGGGGATGATGACCAGAAGGTGGTCGATCCCCTCTATATCGAACGGAGGCTCGGCGAAGGTCACTCGGATACTCAGCCGTGCCAGAGCCTCCACGAAGGGCTCCCTGTGGGTGTGGTCCCACCACGTTGGCACCACCGCGAGCACGTTGTAGCGAGCAGGTGCCGGTCCAGTAGTCATTCCTGGGTCGGTGACAAAATAGCAACCCTTCGACATCTAGTCCTCCCTGATAAGGCAGTGTGGCAAGCGAAAAGAACAAAGACCTTTCAGTCTAAAGAGCTACGCGAGCCCCTGTTCGTTTCGCTCGCACCAGCCGCACCTGCGGTCTGGGATGTGGGTCGCAATTAACTGATTGAGCGGCGCACATCCCAGAAAACAGAAAGCCCCTCTTTAGAGGGGCTTGTCTGCGTTTTTGCTTAGTTTATCTGAGCAACGACACAACTACCCCTTCTCGGGAAGTAAAAAAGAAGAAAAAATAGGTGCTGCCAATTCGACCGTTACTCATACATGGATGATAGGGGACGAAGAATTTTCTGTCAAACACAAAAGGAAAGGGCGCCGGCTTAGCCGGCGCCCGTCTCGCATCTGTCACTCGTCGAGGGCGGCGTTGTACCACCCCGGTCGATCCTTCGCCGGAGAATCCGTTGCTTCCGTCTCTGCCTTTTGAGCGGCAGGAGCAGGAGTGACCGCGGGTCGATCCGGCTCTACCCGTTTAGATGGAGTCCAGCCACTTCCGCTGGATCCTGGAAGAGGGTCCTGTGCGCCCCATCCTATGCCACGTCTCGTCATCGTGTGTCCTCCTTTTGGACTGTGTGATCGGTATCGAAGTGCGAATTGTGATTGCACAGGAACTCTAGGAGCTTGCGCATCGCCTCCTTGTCCCGCTCGTTCTCCAGGAACATGACGCCCCGGCAGAAGTGGACTTGATTGCCAGTTCGACGAGCTTCCTCAAGCGCATCAAGGAGCGCTCGGGCTGCCGTCGCGATTCCGGGTTCCGTTCCGGTCTTCCGATTCAGAGCTTCCAGCATTGGCAAATCCCACATGGTTCCTCCAGTGAAAGAACAGAAAGAACATGCGGCATGCCTTTCTGCTCGGGTTGCTAGTCCAAACAAAAAACCGCCCTTACGTAACAAGCAATTGCTCATTACATAAGGGCGATTTTCTCGCGGTGCCACCTTAGTTTGTCTCTCACCAGCTCCGAATTCGGATTTAGATTTTGAGTGCTGGATTTTCTAGTCCCTAGCACCTAGTCCCTAAAACCTACTTATCGACACTGGTTATCTCTGTTACGGGAGATCCCGGATTGCCACTCATGCAGCAACCTCCATGCCTGCGTATGCAGACTCACCGGCCCCAACCCCGTCACTTTCTTTGAATGCCTAGAAAGTGCCGGGAACCAGCTCAATGGATGTAACTTTTCCAAATGTATCGTTTCTTGCATTTCTGTCAAGCTCCCGATTTTCATGCCGGATGCTTGAGGCATAGAAAATCGCAGTCCTTTAGGGAAAAAGGGAGGCGAGGGCGGCGTGCGTTGCCGCCGCCCTCACCAGAGGCGCCTCCACGCATTGTTCGTGCCGCGCATTTGGCACGAGACGGGCCCGCTGCCGACGATCGCAACCATGGCGTCGCCGATCTGCGCGAGCAGCTTGCTCTCCGAGAGGAGGAGTTCCCCGTTCAACTTGGGAACGGAGATACCCACTTCGCCGTTGAGCGAGTCGGCGTGGGCGAAGTTAATCTTGGCCCGTTCTCTCAGGGCGCGGCGCATCAGCTTCCCGAGAACTGCTTCCGCACGGGCTCGGTCTGCGTTCGGAAGTCCTTGGGTGAACACCCGAATTGTCTCCACGATCCACCTCCAGCTTGGTCTCTATGCAGACGAAAAGAGCAAAAGAGCAATGCAGAGCTCCTTTCGTCTGCACCGGAAGCGATTGCGTTCCGGAATGTATGTCAAATAGAAAAAGTGGCATACCGCTCCGGAAAACAAACTAAAAATCCGCCCTCATAGCACGAACGCGAGGTTCGTGTGATAAGGGCGGATTTGTAATTTGTTAAATCATATTCCGCGGTGCCACCTTTCTTTTCCGCCAACTGGCGGACTCACCGACTTTCGGGCCGAAAATCGGTTATCTCTGTTACGGGAGAATCCCGAGCACCCACTTGTGCAGATGCCAACCTCCCCCTTCCATACAGTCAGGGTTAACCGGTCGGAACCCCTGCCAATGCAGGGAACCGGATCAAAGGCTTTGTCTTCCACCACTATACTGAAAGGAAGCGTCTTGTCAATGGGGTGGAAAAATTGTGTGGAAAAGTTGACGCGGAAGAATCCATTGTTATCATGCCGCACATGAAGGCTCGTCGCGCGCAGATAATTATTGAAATTATTACGACTCCGATACGGGGGTCTGCGCGTTGGTAGGTTCAAAAAAAGAATCAACGACAGCAAAGCCCCCTCACGGGGGCTTTGCGTATCTCAGGAGTCGGGAAGGGTACGTAGAAGTGTTTCCTTCCCGGGTCACAGAGACCTAGGCCGGCCGAGCGGAGCTCGGACATGATCCAGGGAGAAGATTGTGAGCAATCGTTCTTTGGTTGTGTACGTCGAATCCCCACCAAATGAATGGTGGAAGATTCTCGCAGAAATGAGAATGAATCCCGGCCTCTATACCGAGAAAGAGATTCAAGCCATGGAGGCCGAAGTAGCGGCCTACAACGCCGCCCAAGCTTCCGGCAAGGACGGGGGCGAGACATGAGCCCCTTCCAGCTTCACTGCCGCGGCGATCCTCGACCGCGGTAGTTCTTTTTTGTAGTCAGTCTTGACGAGATTCCACTAATTTGTATTATGTTTCTTATGTCGCATACGCACGTACACAAGAGTGCGCTTCTTGGCCTCCTACTTATTACCCACTCCCGTGGAGGTTTTGCTTGTGTCTAGAAAAAAATAAAGTCCAGACTACAAACAAGCCCTCCACCTCGGAGGGCTTGTTCTTTCTGGTCTTTGACTTTGTGGTTTGACTTCAACGCTAAGGGGGAAGAGATGTGCGACACTCGGATCAACGGTCTTGCCCGTGATGTTCACGCTGCCCTGCAGCAGTTGAGCAACGTGGGCAAAATGACGATTGGCCGCGACGTCCGCGGCTACAAGGGGCAGCCAAAGGTTCGACTTCCTGGTCGGTGGCCACACCGCCGCCTCGTCATCGTCGTCTGCGACAAATACGGGCAGCGTGAGGTCTGCGTTCAGGCTGAGAAACCTGGTGCGATTCGTCGGATCCTTTCTCGACGACTGCGCACAATGGGTGTCTCCGTCTGCATGGCGGCAAGCGCCTAGATTCCCGACTTCGCCGCCGCGCCCGTGGGCGCGGCGGCATCCACTTTATGAAGATTTCTTTTCTTGACGTCTCTCTCCATCCTGCGTATATTCGATAATAAGCCGGGCACACTCGTTGGAGTAGGAAGCCATTCACCATTTGAATTCAGTTTCGAGTTTTTTCGATATTGAATCCAGACGGCGGAATTGTCTTGCCGTCTGAGCACCGCCCCCAGGGGGCGAGAGGAGGAGAAATCCGTGAAGATTGACAAAAGCGGCGAGAAGCCGCAGACCAACGGTGACCCCAGCGGGGAGTCGCCGAGGGGGACTCCCCTCGCTGAGCCGGGACCGGCGAGTGTGCCGGAGGACGAGGGGTACCAACTTCTCGATCCTCGGAATGCCCGTCCGGCATCCGGTGGCTACTGGAAGGGAAGGCACTGATCCGCCGCAGCCGCCGCGCCCTTCGGGACGCGGCGGCATCAACCTTTTATGCACAGCCTGACGAGCGATTCTCTGCATGGAGCGCTACACTAGTTGTAGGAAGCAGACAGGACGAAACTCATCGACAAACGGTTGCATAAAAAGCTATGCAATGCGATCGGTGACGAGTAGAGGCGTACTAGAACCCTCCCAACGCTACGTGCGACGGGACGTCTGGTAACGTCATAACGCGGCCTGTAGGCCAATCGAGACGCGCGCCGACCTTTTGCCAACCGGCGCGCTTCCTCTTCGCTTGACACCCTTACGTAGAGCGCCTATACTCTTTCGACCATCGCTCCTGATGGCTTTTCTCTTGCCCAAGCGTCGCTAGACACGAGGGCCTTCTGAACCGAAAGGAGCGGGGAACCGAATATCTGTGTGATCGCGACTAGCGAGGATCCGAAATGAAAATAGATTTTCATTTCGTCCGAGCGACGGCGCGAAGAAATGTACCCATTTATGCAAGTCTTCGGAAGAACTTTGAAAACTGAATAGAACAATTGTACGCAAAACCAAATACAATTGGTAAGAAAAACACACACAAGCCCTACTTCGCTCGCCTGAGGCGAGCTACGAAGGGCGAAGCAAGCAAGAAATAAAAACAGTAATGGAACAAAAGGATATCCATTCTTTTGTTCCGTCCATCCAAAACAGAGCATTCAAAATCTCTAATTGTGTAGAAGCGCGGAGACGAAGCACACATTAGATTGTGAGCGATCGCCCAAGCTGAAGCACGAGGGAATGATGCAAGTCATTCTTATACTGAGAGTTTGATCCTAGCTCAGGGTGAACGCTGGCGGTATGGATAAGGCATGCAAGT
>Ga0066639_10002809_pt1 | contig 15152 bp, 12 predicted proteins | sample CryGeyCG2114_010_2_FD_59504 | JGI IMG/M metagenome (GOLD analysis project Ga0066639, IMG submission 59504) | Groundwater microbial communities from aquifer - Crystal Geyser CG10_big_fil_rev_8/21/14_0.10 | ecosystem: Environmental > Aquatic > Deep subsurface > Groundwater | place: USA: Utah...
GTGATGGAGCTAGATCAACGCTTAAAAGAAAAAGAACAGGTGGCTCAAGTTGAAACCAGTGAGAAAATTTATAAGGAGAAGATGAGAGCTTTTAGCCAGCTCTCTGCGGGTTTGGTGAATGAACTCAGAAATCCTATGATTGGAATTTTAGGCCACGCTCAATTGGCCAAAGAGAAAATGAGAGATCCTGAGGCTGTGCGTAGACATTTGGATTTAATTGAAAGAGACACTCGCAAAACTAAGGAGTTGATCGAGGACATCTCAAACTTTACAGGTGTGGATAAATTAGAGCTTTCGACGGTGAATATGTTTGAAGCAGTGAGCGCCGCCTTAGAACAAGCTAGTCGGCGTATTCACTCCGAAAATATCACAATTGTTAAAAATCTAGAGTCTGTATCAAACATAGTGGCAAACTCGTCGCTTCTGAGAAAATTTATCATTAACATACTCAATACGGCTGCTCAGCTTTATCAAAAGTCTGCTGATCGAAAAGAAATGATTGTTCGTCTGGAGTCAGAGGATAAACAAATACTATTAAGTGTTATTTTTAAATCTGATTTGATCTCTCTAGAAGATCTAAAGTCTATTTTTGAGCCCTTTAAGGTAACTCAAGGAGACGTGAACTTAGGTTTGGATTTAGCCTTAGCAAAGGGCATTGCTGAAGCCCATGATGGTACAGTGAGTTTGCAACACTTGGCCGCTGATACTTACCAATTTCAAATTCGTATTCCAAGAGCTATTGAAATTCCTCGACTGTCTCCCATCTATGATTCCAAGCCTGGAGTAGAATTAAAGGGTTTAAATTTTGGACTCCCAGAGTATTCCATGAGTGAAGCTAAGGTAGTAGAAGAGGCGACGCTTTCAGCGCCACAGCCAATGAAAAAAGCGGAGACAACTTCTATGAGTGGAGTTGTTAATCGACGTTTACTCTCTAAGGTGCCCTTTGAAAGATTGAAGATTAAAGTTAAACAACCCAAATTGAGGTTATAGCATTGGAATTTACAAAGATAAGAAATAGCTTTTCTATTTATGTTGTCGATAGTGAGTTAACTTATTTAGACACAATTGGTGAGGCCCTTAAAGGGTCTGGTTACCATGTGGAGACCTTCTTGAAAGGTGAGGATGCCATTGAGCAAATAAAGGCTCATCCCCCTCACATTGTGATTGCCGGTACTTATCTTATGGGAATGACAGGGCTGCAGTTGATTCGTCAAGTGAAGGCTCTAAGCCCTGAAATTCAAAGTATCATTGTTGCAAATTATGCAGAGACAGATTTAGCTTTAGAAGCGCTACATGCTGGTGCTGCTCATCGAATTCACAAACCTATCAATGATATCGCTGAGGTGATCAGTGTTGTTGATCAGGTGGCTGAGAAGCGATATTTAGAAATGACCAATGAAGATTTGTACATGCGTCTTGTGGCCGGAAAAGAAACCCATAGACGATTAAGAAAGCGCTTAGTTTATGAGCGTCAGTCCCTTCAAAAGTCTTTAGAACTTGTTAGAAAATTAAGAGAGATCAATGATCCACAAGAGCTTCTTAACCGTTTTGTACGTGAGATGGGACAGGTTTTTGAAAACATAGAGGTTTCTTTTGTGAGATTTTTACCTCTCCAACAGCAGCTGATTGTGACCCATGCTCCTGCTAATAGAGAAAAAGAGTTAAAAGGAGTTCAGATCGGTCTTCATGAGGAAGTCACTTTGGATGAGTTGATATCCACGACCTTTGGTTATCGGTGTGCCTCCCATTTTGCTGTTTTAGCTAAAGATCAGGTGATAGGTTACTTGATTATGGAACGCCCTATGAATGATCCTGTCTTAAGAAATACTTTTGAGTATATCTACGAGACTCTGCAATTGATGTATGATCGTCTGGTTCATAAGAAAGAAGCTCATGAATTTAAAAATCGCGATGATGTGACAGGGCTTTTTGACCGCAGACATTTTGAATCTCAAATGGCTATCGAAATGTCACGTGCTCGCCGACTGGAAAAGCCCTTATCTTTACTTTTGATCAGGTATGATAAAGAAGAATTACCCCAAGAAGAGTTAAAAAAACTAGGTATTATTATCACTAAAACAAGTCGGGTGACTGATATTGTCTGCCGTTATTCACAAAAAGAAATTGTTGTTTTACTGCCTCATACTGATCGCTTTGGTGCTGCTATTAAAGCTGAAAAACTAAGACGTCACATTGAAAAGCTCAATCAGCATGAAGAGGCTGCAACTATTTGTATTGGAGTTTCTGAGTATCCAACTCTGACTATGGATGCCGAGGGTCTCATTCAATCTGCTGATTCTGCACTCATGAGTATTCGAAAAATTAAGAACAAGGTCTGTTTGTCAGCAGCCCCCAACCAACATGAACCAGACTTTACTGTTGAAACTAGTGTTTAAAGGGAAGTGTTGTGTCCACAAAACTTCGAGGAACTTATGCAGAGATTAATCTAGAGGCTCTTAGAGCGAACCTTCGCTCACTCAAATCTCTGCTGTCTTCTTCCAATTGGATATGTCCCATGGTTAAGGCCAATGCATACGGGCATGGTGATGTGCCTGTTTCTTTGGCTTTACAAGAAGAGGGGGTAGATGCTTTGGGTGTTGTCTTAGTAGAGGAGGGCATTCATTTAAGAAACCATGGAGTGAAGGGAAAAATTCTGGTTTTTGGTGTCTTTGATTTTTACTCTGCACAAGAGTGCGTGAATTTTCAGCTCACACCTGTGCTGAGCACATGGAACCAGGTGAAAGCTTTTGAGGAGACTCTTTCTGAGCAGCAAAAGTATTCTGTACATATCAAATTCAATACTGGAATGAATCGGTTAGGGTTTGATGTGAGTGAGGCTGGGGCTTTAAAAACCTATTTTCAAAAAACAGAAAAATTTTTACTTTCAGGTATTTGTACACACCTTGCTTTGGCAGAGGATTGGGGGAGTGGTGGAAACACAGAGCAACAACTCGCTATTTTTGAATCCACGGAAAAATTATTTCAAGAAAACTCATTAGAAAGTCATGTGCTCAATAGCGCGGCCATATTACTTCAGCGAGGCTCTCAGTATGGTGCTCGGCCGGGCATTGCCCTTTATGGCGCAAACCCCATGCCGCATCGGACTCTGGAAATTACTTTAGACCCTGTTATGTCCATGAAGAGTCACATAGAAATTGTTCGGCCCATTAAAAAAGGTGAGCGAGTTTCCTATGGCGGTACCTGGGTGGCAGAAAAAGACACTGTGATTGGTGTTGTTCCCATTGGCTATGGCGACGGTCTGCCAAGGCAAGCTTCGAATAAAGCCTCAATGTTGTTAGGATCAGTTCGTGTTCCTGTTTGTGGCACCATCTGTATGGACTACACAATGGTAGATCTCAGCTCAGTGGCACAAAAAGAAAAAAATCTTGTAGGAAAAGAGCTTCTTGTTTTTGGCCGTTCCAAGCTTGGGCAAGTGCGAGCTGAAGAGTGGGCAGAACAGGCGGGCACCATTAGTTATGAAATCACCACAAAAGTAAGTTCAAGAGTTCCAAGAATCTATTATGGAGAGCGAGGCACATGAAGCAAATGCTGTTGGTGCCCATTCATTATGTGTTATCCGTGGTTGAAGATGTGGGGCTCTTTATGATTTTCTGCGTCGACTCCATTCGTTGGGGATTTCGCCCTCCCTATCGTTATCAGGAATTAATGCAACACATGGAGTTTATTGGTAATAAGTCTGTGCTCATTATTGTTCTCACAGGCTCTTTTACAGGTATGGTGTTTTCTTTTCAGGTGTATCAAGGTTTTAAAATTGTAAATGCACAAAACCTTGTGGGGCCCACTGTAGCCCTCGGAATCACTCGAGAGCTGGGGCCAGTTCTCACTGGACTGATTGTGGCAGCCCGTGCGGGTGGTGCGATGGCGGCACGCATTGGCACGATGCGAGTGACTGAGCAGATTGATGCCTTGGATGTGATGGGAGTACATCCAAAGCAATTTTTGGTTTCACCGCGTATTTTAGCAGCACTTGTCACCACTCCTTTGCTAACGGCTCTTTTTATTTATGTAGCTCTTATAGGTTCTCACTTTGTTTCAGTGAATATGTTGGGTCTGGACGAGGCCATCTTTTTACATAAGGTTTATCAATTCTTAGAACCCAAAGATATAGGGCAGGCTCTATTTAAAGCTGCAGTTTTTGGATTTATCTTTTCTACGATATGCACTCATAAGGGCTATTACACTCGAGGCGGAGCCCGGGGCGTTGGAAATGCTACGAATGAGGGCGTTGTTAAGAGCATGGTATTAATTATTGTGTCAGATTACTTTCTAACAAATTTAGCAACAATCTATTACAGAATGTTTCGCTAGTAAGGGATGAAGTGGTTGGTAAAGAAGAAATAGCCATTGAGTGTATTGATCTTAAAAAAACTTTTAATGACAAAGACTATGTGCTTAACGGTTTGAATCTTCAAATTCCCAAGGGAAAAATCACTGTACTCATTGGATTTAGTGGAACTGGTAAAAGTGTATTGATGAAGCATTTTTTAGGACTTGAGCGCCCCTCCAGTGGTCAAATCAAAGTGTTTGATGAGGATATTACAATCATGCCCGATGAACTCCTTACTCTTTTTCGTCGTCGTTTTGGCGTGCTTTTTCAAAACGCAGCCCTCTTTGATGATCTCACGGTAATAGATAATGTGATTTTTCCCATCAAAGAACATCGTATCGACCTTAGTCGTGCTGAGAGGACAGAAATTGCAAGGGAACGCCTCAAACAGGTTGGTCTAGATGAAAAAGATTTTGGTAAACTTCCATCTGAACTTTCTGGAGGTATGAGAAAGCGCGTTGGCTTAGCTAGAGCTATAGCCCTTGATCCAGAAATTCTTTTCTATGACGAACCTACCACAGGATTAGATCCCATTATGACAGAAATGGTGGATAATTTAATTTTGGAGACTCATAAGCACCGTGAAGGGCTGACCTCTGTTGTTATCACACATGATTTATCAGCAGCCTTTCGCATAGGAGATTATGTAGCTATGTTAGATAAAGGTAAGATTTTATTGCATGGAACTTCAAAAGACTTTTTTGAAACAGATATTGAATTAGTGAAGAGGTTTGTCACTAAGGGGTTGCATCGTGGGGAGTCTTAATTAGTGAATTTGCTTCATACACCAGGCTTAAAAGTAGGTTTTTTTGTTTTGGTGATGCTCTCACTCATTGCGGCTCTTTCTATGCAGGCCAGTGAAGATCCGGGCTACCTGGGTTCCTCTCAAATAGCAAAATTTCGTTTGGATGATGCCAGTGGGTTAATACCTCGTAGTGCTGTTAAAGTGGCGGGTATTGATGTGGGTGTGATTCGTAGTATGAGCTATGACAATGGTAAGGCATTGCTTGTTGTTAGTTTGCGAGGAGATATTAAGTTGACCACCTCTGCACAGGTAGAGATTCGTCCCAACGGTATTTTAGGCGATAAGTACGTAGAAATTGTACCTGGCAATCCAAATGATCCAGCACTTGCGGATGGTTCTGAAATTCTTATTGTGAACAACCGGGCCTCTATGGATAAAATCATGAAAAATATTGGTCAAGTGACTGATTCCATCACTGACGTCGCCAATGCTTTGCGTTCGGCCGTACAGGATGGTGGAGAAAATGCGGGGCCCTTGGGGCGTATTATTCACAACATTGATCGCTTGTCTGGAGATCTCGCTGATCTTGGTGAGGGCAACAGAGAAAAAATCGATGAAATTGTTAGCAACATCAATGAAATCACAAACACAATTAATGATGTCGTTCGTGATGATAGTCCAACTGGTTTAAAGGCTTCTTGGGCTAGAGTTTCTAGATCGCTGAATAATATTGAAGAGATCACCGATAAAATTAATAACGGGCAGGGCACCATTGGAAAACTTGTCAATGATGATCAAACTGTAGAGAAGTTGAATACAGCCATTGATGGTGTGAATAGTTTTGTGGGTGGTGCGAGCAAAGTCACTACCTCCATCGATTTTCATACGGAGTATTTGGCTCAACAAGACTTAGCAAAGTCTTACTTGGGTTTGAGAATCCAACCGGGGCTTGATCGTTACTATGAAATTCAAGCTGTGGATGACCCTAAGGGTGTGGTGGAGCGTGTGGACACATCTACAACGACAGGTGGTTCCACCACTGATACTAAAGAAGTTAAGACTTACAAAAGCAAAATTAAGTTAACCATTTTGTTTGCTAAGAATTTTTATGATTTCACAGTTAAAGGTGGCATGATCGAAAATAGTGGTGGATTAGGCTTTGATTACCATTTGTTTAAGAAACGATTAAGACTATCCACTGATATCTATGACTTTTCCAACTCACCGCCCCATCTTCGTTCATCTGCTCGTTACTATGTGGTTCGTGGTATTTACTTTACTGGTGGGGCCGATGACATCTTATCTAGAGATGGCACTTTCTCATCCTTTATTGGAGCTGGTATTGATTTGACTAATGATGACTTGAAAATGCTGTTAACCAAATCGCCCTTCTGATGTAACATGCCTTCATGTTTAAAAACGCATTGGTCAGTGTTTCTGATAAAACAGGTTTAGCAGAGTTCTTAAATCCTTTAGTTAAAAAAGGTCTTCGCGTTGTCTCAACGGGAGGAACGGCGAAATACTTACGTGAACATCATATCCCTGTAGTGGATGTGAGTGAGGTCACTGGCTTTCCTGAGGTGATGGATGGGCGAGTGAAGACTCTGCATCCCAAAATTCATATGTCACTTTTAGCTCGCACATGGAACTCACAAGATATGGAGCTTTTAAAATCAGAGAGTGTGGAAGCTTTTGATCTTGTGATTGTGAATTTATATCCCTTTGAAAAGTCTTTAGGGTCTGGTGTGGAAGGCCCAGCTTTAATAGAACAAATTGATATTGGTGGGCCAAGTATGCTGAGGTCTGCCTCCAAAAGTTTTGATCGCATCACAGTGCTATGTGATCCAGAGGATTACTCACAGGTCAGTCAGAAAACAAGCCCAGAGCTGCGAAAAAAATTGGCGGCCAAGGCCTTTGCTCATGTTTCTGTTTACGACTCTTTGATATCAAGAACTTTGGGGGAAGGCGAGATTTTAAAGGAATTCCCATTAGGTGGGCATTGGCAACAGTCTTTAAGGTATGGAGAAAACCCCCATCAAAAAGCTTGGTGGTATCGTATACCTGGAGAAGAAGGTCTTCATGGAGCTCGCATTGTTCAAGGAAAAGAATTGTCTTATAATAACTTATTAGATCTAGATGCGGCCTGGAGAGCATGCTCTTTATTTTCTGATACCACAGTTGTAGCCGTGAAACATAATAACCCTTGTGGGGTGGGGACCGGTGATCACCTGTTGGTAGCAACGGAGAAGGCCTTGGGTGCGGATCCTGTGAGTGTCTTTGGTGGTATCATTGCCATGAACAGAACTGTTACCGGAGATGTGGCTCAAAAACTCACGGAGATTTTTTTGGAGTGTGTGCTTGCTCCTGGTTATACGGCAGAGGCTCTAGAAGTTTTTTCTGCAAAAAAGAATCTCCGTATTTTACAAGGTGAGTTTCAATCTAAATCTCAGTATCAGGTGCGAGAAGTTTTAGGTGGTTTCTTAGTTCAAACCCATGATCAAGTGGAGGGGATTGGCCCTAGCTGGAAGTTTTTTGGTAAAGAGCCTTCGGCAGAATTTAGAGAAGAATTAGAATTTTCATGGAAGCTCTGTTCCGTTCTGAAGAGCAATGCCATTGCTGTTTCATTTCAAGGGCAATCCATTGGTTTAGGAATGGGGCAGGTCAATCGCGTGGACGCTGTGGAACAAGCCATTCATCGAGCTCGTCGTCATCACAGTAAGAAGCTTGAAAGCGGTCATTGCGTACTTTCAAGTGATGGATTTTTTCCCTTTGCAGATTCCATTGAGTTAGCGGCAGCTGCCGGTATAAAATGGGTTGTACAACCTGGTGGTTCGATTAAAGATAAAGAGGTGATTGAGGCTGCTCAACGCTTAGGCGTTCATTTGGCATTTACTGGACAACGTCACTTTAGGCATTAGTTTTAAGTATTAAATAGCGAAGAATGAGACAGCGAAGAAAAGGTCAGCATGGTTCCAAATACTGAAAAAAAATGGCTGGTAAAATCTGGTGGAACAATCATGGGCCCTTACGGGGACGAAGACGTTGTTCGCTTATTAAGAGTGGGCGACATTGGTATTTTTGATCACATTCAGATGTCCTTAGGTTTATGGAAGTATGTTCGAGAAGAGTCTGCTTTTTCTAAAGTTGTTGAAGAGTTGAGGCTAAAACCATCTTTGCGTGAAGACACCGTGGCTCTGCAAGAAAACACCTTTGTGACGATGGATGAAGACACTGTGAGTGGCGTGGAGACTGGATCTGTTTTAGAAGGGTCTCCAGTCATAAGTGATTTTACCTCTAAAACTCCAAAGGCTTTTTCTAAAGCTTGGGCCGCAATTTTAACTTTACTTGTGATGTCAGCGGCTGCCGTTTTGCTTTATCAAAATAGGGATGCATCTTTAGATGAAGAGGCTAGTGCAGAAAAAGGCTCAGAGATAATAGCAGTTAAAGATTTCTTATACTTAGTAGAAAAGGATCGCCTTGAAGAGGCAGAAAAAATCACTCTTAAAACAAATCCTGAAGAAATGAACCTCAATGATCAGCTCTTGTTTTGGGTAGCTCAAGGAATTTTACAGTATAAAACTGGCCGCATAGAGGATGCACGAACATCATTTAAAAAATCTTTAGAATTGAATGCTCAATATCCTTTGGCGCAGTACAATTTAGCAGCTGTGGAGGTGGTTCGAGGTGCGAATCTTTTGGCCTTTGAGTTGTTGTCACATAATTTAGCTCAGGAAGATCTGTTGCCTCAGCAAAGAGCCTTATTGGTTCAAACTATGGCAAAGGTTCCTGAAGATGTCTTGCCGAGCCCTTTAAGTCTGTCCGTTCTTGGCGATGGAACTCAGGTTATGTCTCAAGAGGAAATGTTTTGGAAAGCCTATTTTATGATGAGAAAAGGGGATTCGGCTCCTGCGGAGAGCATGCTCCAGGTTTTAATGGAGCAAAGCCCCGCCGACTTACAAAGAGCAGAGGGCACAGTGGATGCGGGGCTTACTTGGGCCTCTTGGGTGCAGGACTGCGAATTTTTATCTCATCGTTTTAAGTCTCCGTATTTAGTAAAAGGCTATTGCCAGTGGCGTGCCCAACAACTGACTCAAGCTCAAGTTAGCTTTGAAGAGCAGGTTCGTTTGTCCCCCGAAGAGTCTTTGGCGCGTTTGTATTTGAGTCTCATTGAGCATTCCAAGGGAGCCAATGATAAGGCTTGGTCATGGATGAATTCATTAAGTGCCCCTTTAAACATTCCACTGTATGAATCCATTCATTATCAGCTTTGTGCCTCCTCAAAACAGGAGTCTTGCCCATGATAGAAAATAAAAATAAATCATCCTTATGGTTCTTAATGATTTTGATGACACCTGTTTTAGCGGTGCAGTTGGCTTGTGATCATAGTAAGGAAGACCATGGCGCAGATCATGAGGATATTACTGAAAACCGTGCGGGGGCCATTCAAGGTGTTAAGTTGCCTACGGAGCTTTGGGAAAAGCTAGAGTCCTTATATATTCCTGCTGTGGATGTTGGTAGTGCTGGTGCTGGCGAGCACGGTGGGGCTCCCGCGCCCAGTGGTGGAGAACATGGAGGCGGTGGTGAAGAGCCTGTCGGTGAGCATAGTGCTGGTGCTGGCGAGCACGGCGGTTTGGATAAGACATCTATTTTGGATGCAAAAACAAAAATTGAAGTGCCCAAGGACTTTTTTGGTTTTCGAGTGCAATTGGCAGAGAAAAACAAAGATGTTCTTACTAAAGAGAAAGTGATTTTACAATATGACAAGGGCGGTGGTTTTTTAGACTTAGCTGATTATGTCACGGATAAAAAGGGCACCTTTTATTTAAAATGGTCACCAAGCCTTGAACTGGACAATCAAAAGATTCATGTTTTTTATCTGAGCAATGCAAAAAAATTTCGCATTGGAGAAGATCCTCACGGCGTAGGCTGTGGTAAGTATTTAGAAATTACTAGCTATTGGAACAAAGAGATGTCCCATGAAGGTATCAAGTTAAATACAACCAGTGGCCGATATGTTCATGTGCTGGCAGGAACTTACTTTTTTGCCCTTACCTTGAATAACAAACTCTATTTGAGCCAACTTACAATAAAAGACTCACGCTTTCGTGAGCGGATGTGCCAATAGCTATGAAAAACACAAAGTTAATTTCTATCAACGGCAAGATTTATTCACCACAAGAGGCTAAAATCTCAGTGTTTGATCGAGGCTTTCTCTATGGTGATGCTGTGTATGAAGTGGCGCGTAGCTATGGCCGAGTATTTTTTGAATTAGAAAAACATATCCAAAGACTTTTTAAGTCGGCGGAGTCCATTGGTATGGATTTACAAAAAACTCCAGAAGACTACATTCAAGAGATTTACCAAGTTTATAGTCTTGTGCCCGATGAAAATATGTATATGAGAATTCAAATCACACGAGGGGAGGGGGATATCGGTCTTTCCACGAAATTATCCACAAAACCCAATGTGATTATTTACATCCGTCACTTAGAGTTCCCGGCCTCCGATTTTTATTCTAAGGGTCAGAAAGTCGTCACAACAGATCGCCTTAGAAATTCTAAGCGCGCCTTAGATCCCAATATTAAATCCGGGAATTATCTCAATAATGTTTTAGCCTATCGTAAGGCGACCGATGAGGGGGCCTTTGAAGCTGTGATGATCAATACAAAGGGCGAGATCACAGAGGGCACCACCAGTAATATTTTTCGGGTACAGGGTGGGGTGGTTTACTCCCCTCCTGATGATGCCGATATTTTAAGGGGAATCACTCGGGGGATTGTGAAGTCACTTTGTTCTGAGCTGGGGATTTCTTACAAAGAAGAGGCTTTTTCCGGGGCAGAGCTTGAAAAGTCTGAGGAAGTTTTCTTAACATCTTCTACAAAAGAGGTGGTTCCAGTGAGACAGGTCAATGCAAGTTCCATAAAGGCACCCGGTGAAATCACTCAGCGCCTAGCTATGGCCTACAAAGAATATGTTAAAAAGTACTGTGAAGAGCGAAAGCATTTGGGTGTCGTGCGTGTTTGATTTTCTTTGCGCTTACCGAAAGTATGATCCCGCTGCAAAATCTTTGATGGAAGTCGCCCTTCTCTATCCAGGCCCCAAAGCTATTTTCTTTTACCGTCTAGGTCATTTTTTTTACTGTTGTAAGTTGTATTTTCTTTCGCGACTGATGTGCGAAACCGGCCGTTTTTTAACAGGCATTGAAATCCATCCTGGTGCAAAAATTGGTAAACGATTGGTGATTGATCACGGTATGGGAGTGGTGATTGGTGAAACCACTATGATTGGCGACGACTGTTTGATTTTTCAGGGAGTGACCTTGGGTGGCACCGACTTTCATCCTGTGAAACGTCACCCCACTCTCCGAAACCATGTGGTGGTAGGGGCCGGGGCTAAAGTCTTAGGGCCCATTGAATTGGGCGATCATGCCAAGATAGGTGCTAACTCTGTGGTCACTCGATCTGTGCCTCCAGGCACCACGGTGGTGGGGATTCCTGCTGCGCCCAAGCCCAAGGCCTAACAACAAACTTGGCACCTCTTTTTTTGCTGAGCATTTCTTTAGTCCGGTTCTTATGGGAAAGACTGGTGCTTCTGTGCCGACTTGTTAGCATGGAAGGGTCTGCTTTTTTATTTGAGTTATCTATGACTCAAATTATCCATGGAGAGTGTATGAGGGGAATAAATCGAATTATCAGCGTCGGTCTAATGGCTTTTTTTGCCTTAGGATTTACATCCACGCCAGCGGAAGCGGCAAAAACAAAGCACCGGCGATCAAAAACAAAATACATGCTGACCTACCAAGAGTACGCCATGCTCTCAAAGTCAGCTCGTAAAAATTATATTAAGCATGTATTTAAATTTTTAAAAGATGCTGAGCGCATGAGCCCTGTAAATCTGGCTCAAGCGGAGTCTGTCTTTGATCAAATTGAAGTGGGTTTGGGCGCCATCGCTGAAGCTGGCCCAGGTAATAAGCGTAGTGATCAAAAGGGTGGCAAACATCCTGAGATCGAGTACCCCAGTGAGTGTCTTTATGCCGGATACATTATTCCTACATCGGCGAAAGGAAATGCTGGTGTGAAAGAGTGTTCTCCTGACAGCTTTAAATCCACTAAGGTTTACAACTTGGGTGGAGAGATTTTTTCTCCATTGATAAAAAATGATGTGATTTGTAACCCTGCCTTCTTTTCTTTGGGTTGCCCCACAGGTGAAAACTTAACTGTAAAGTCAGAAAATGGCGCTGCCACCACCTCGAAGTGTGTGCAAAAAGCAGCTCCTCATGCGGGAAGCATTGCCGATTGCATGGTGAACCATAAAGAGCGTTATCAAGAGGCCGCTCGCACGGTGGCTCAGTTTTGCGCGGCCAACGAAAAGTATGCTGCCAATAAAAAAACAAATGAAGTTTACAGCGAAGGCGCCTGTTTTGATTTAAAAAACTTTATTGCTGAACTTGGTAAAATTCGCCCTGAGCTTGAAATTGATGAACCAGGATCTTCTAGGCCCAGCGTTTGTAGTGGCGAAGAGTTTTACGACGACGATGCTTGTGAAAACAATTTGGATGGTCTTGCCTATGAGGCCAAGTGCGTGAAGAACGACAAAGGTTGTTATACTTTTGAAGCAAAAACCTGTTCTAATGGAACACCAAGGTATAAGCCGGGCCGTTTACCAGGGGAGCATTTTTGTCAGGTGAATGTGACCGACAGCCATACCAAGCGTGGATCTCAGTTAAAAGAGGGCTACTACGTAGTGCGTGTGGTTGGCGATGAAGTCAAAATTTTTAGAGGTGACGAGCCCAACGAAGAGTGGTGTGAAATCTCTAAAGGTGAAGGGGGATATAGCTACATTGATAAAAAGGGTAGCAAGCAAAACTGGCGAGCTCGCTGTGATGACACCCGCCTTGTGTTTAGTAGTAATAACCAGGCCGAGAACTTTCCTGCACTGAGTATTTCATTAAAGCAAAATCGCAAGTTTGTTTTCAAAAAAGAAAAAACTCAAAACTTGTGTGAGTTTGATTTCAGAAACAAGAACGACAAAATTGACTACGAATCACGGGATTTCGTTCCTGATCTCAAAGAAGATGAGATGGATCATATTAAAATGAGCCGTCTTGTTGATAATTACCTGGATGATCGTGGCACCATCGATGGCTGCCCAGGCACTAATTTGCGCTCTCTTCATGATGCTCTGGCTGTGATGGTGAATGACAATCGCTGTGCCGATGTGAACTTAGATTTTGGAGTTTACCGCACACGAGCTGTGAGCGAGAAAAGCAAAGAGTACAAAGAAGGCAAGACTCCTAAGAAGAATATCCATATCGATGACGGCATTGAGTACGGCAAAAACTGTATGATCAAAATGTACTACACGCCCAAAGGCTCTGATGTTCGTCGCTTCATGGAGATGGAGGTTCCTGGCTGCGGTGCCAATCTTACCAACGGTGTGCATGACTGGCTTTACAATGCTACCCTCACTGAGGGACGTAACAGCTCTATGGGTCTGGCCAATAAGGTTCTGTCTTATTGCACGGGTGCAGCCACTAGCGGGACTGCTACAGCTCCGGGCTCTCGTTAAACACGAGAGTCTCTTTCTGCTGATGGGCGTTCATTTTTTGAACGCCTAACAGTATAATCAATATTGATAATCATTTTCATTTAAATCGCACTTTCAACCCGCTTTCACAAAATTGAGCGCAACGCATTAAGTGTCCGGAGAAAGGTGACCTAACACCTAAAATTATGCGAAAAATAGAGTACCGCGAGGGCGACAACTTTGTAGGTTATGGGGACTGGTGTCTCTGTAGCATGGGAGCGGATATGAGTGCGAATGATAATAACCATACCAATATCAATCAGAAGCATGATGGTGGGGATGCCAATATTCAGCAACAGCTGAGCCCCCTCCGCCAAGATATGTTTGCGGATCCCACTCAAGATCCCATGATTAAATCATCTATGTTTACCACGCGCCTTCAAGACTTGGTGGCTTGGGGGCAAAAAAATTCTTTATGGCCTTTGCCCTACGGAACAGCCTGTTGCGGAATTGAGCTCATGTCTGTGATGGGACCAAAGTATGATTTAGCCCGCTTTGGTGCCGAGGTGGTTCGCTTTTCTCCTCGTCAGTCAGATCTTCTGATCGTGGCCGGTACTATCACAGAAAAAATGGCGCCAGTGTTGGTGCAGATTTATGCACAGATGTTGGAGCCTAAATATGTTCTTTCCATGGGAGTGTGTGCTTCCAGTGGAGGCTTTTACCGTGCTTACCATGTCCTTCAAGGCATTGATAAGGTGATTCCCGTGGATGTTTATGTTCCAGGGTGTCCTCCAGCGCCTGAGGCAGTTCTAGACGGTGTGATGGCGATCCAAAAAATGATTGAAACAGGAATGCCAAGACCTTGGAAAGATAACTGGAAAATCCCCCAATGGATTAGAGGCGTATGAAAAGTCATATTGAAGATTACAAACAATTACTAACACCCATATTTCCAGCTCAACAGCTCAACTTTAGTCAGAGTTTTGGCAATGACGTTCTTGAGGTTGAAAAAGATCAGGTGATTCCTATTCTTAGGTACCTTAAGGATTCAGGGCGCTTCGATTTTTTGATGGATCTCACGGCCGCTGACTATCCTTCCCGAAAGCAAAGATTCGATGTTGTGTATCATTTGTTCTCATCCAAGGATGCTTCTCGTTTGCGCATCAAAGCCAAAGTGGCTGAGCATGAAACCATTGATACAGCTATTCCTGTTTGGAAGGGCGCAGATTGGTTTGAGCGTGAGGTTTTTGATCTCTTCGGCGTGCGCTTTAAAGGGTATCCAAATTTAAGAAAAATTTTAACCCATCATCAATTTGAAGGTCACCCCCTCAGAAAAGATTATCCTGCCGACCGGCAGCAACACTGTAGTGATGTGTTACCTGTTCACTTTGATGCTGATCCTAATTATGTGGTGGATCCCGATAAGAATTTAGTACCTCTTAATATTGGCCCCTCACATCCGGCAACTCATGGAACTTTAAGGGTGATGGCCGAGCTGGACGGAGAGATCGTTCACCGAGCGGGCGTGGAGTT
>Ga0066639_10002810_pt1 | contig 15145 bp, 3 predicted proteins | sample CryGeyCG2114_010_2_FD_59504 | JGI IMG/M metagenome (GOLD analysis project Ga0066639, IMG submission 59504) | Groundwater microbial communities from aquifer - Crystal Geyser CG10_big_fil_rev_8/21/14_0.10 | ecosystem: Environmental > Aquatic > Deep subsurface > Groundwater | place: USA: Utah...
GAAAGTTCACTAAGTTCAGAAAGTTCACTAAGTTCAGAAAGTTCACTAAGTTCTGAAAGTAGTGAAAGTAGTTCTTCTGTAAGTTCTGAAAGTTCACTAAGTTCTGAAAGTAGTGAAAGTAGTTCTTCTGTAAGTTCTGAAAGTTCTATTAGTAGTATAAGTTCTATAAGTAGCGAATCAAGTTCTTCTATAAGTTCAGAAAGTTCACTAAGTTCTGAAAGTAGTGAAAGTAGTTCTTCTGAAAGTTCTGAAAGTTCTGAAAGTTCTGAAAGTAGTCCAAGTAGTTCTTCTTTAAGTTCTGAAAGTGTTCATCCGGCTCCGGTAATATCATCTTCTAGTTCTTCTTTAAGTTCTGAAAGTGTTCCTCCGGTTCCGGCAATATCATCTTCTAGTTCTTCTGTAATATCAGATGGGTCTCCTAGTTCAGAAAGTAGTCCCAGTTCAGAAAGTAGTCCAAGTAGTGAGAGTAGTTATTCGGTTAGTTCAGAAAGTAGTCCAAGTAGTGAGAGTAGTTATTCGGTTAGTTCAGAAAGTAGTCCTAGCTCAGAAAGTTCGAGTTCTAATTCGAGTTCAAGTTATTCTAGCCAATCTAGTAGTTCCGTCTCTTCTTCTTCAAGTTCTTCTAGTAGCTCAATTTCATCAAGCTCAAGCTCTTATATCGAGGAATGGACTAGCTCTTCAAGCAGTTCTTCTTATTTGGATTATCATAGTAATAGAACTATTCCATTTGTTATCGAAATAGAAGAGCCCAATACGATTTGGATAATGACACCATATAAAAATGACATTTATGCTGGAACGGGAGAAGACGGGATATTGTTAAAATCATCCGATAGGATATTCTGGAGCAAAACGTGTTCGGTAGACGATACTGGTATCAAGGCTCTTTTGGCACAAGACGACACATTGTTTATTGGAACTTATCCTCAAGGAAAAATTTATACATTAGATTTATTGACCAACGATTTGTCCTTGTCTCAGGAAATGAATGGTCAGGTTTATGGATTCGCTTATTATCAAAACCAAATGTATGCATCGGCCGGAAGTCCAACACAGATATATAAGTATAGCACATTAACGTCAAAATGGGATGCTATTTATGGGCTTCCGTCTCCGGTAGTAACAAAAATGCTTGTTACTAATGGAAAATTATATGTCTTTATGGACCATCCCGACTTTATATCTTTTGATGGAAGATATTGGGTTTTAGAAAGCAGTGGAGCAGAAACGGTATCTTCTGTTAGGAACGTTGTAAAAGAACCATTCGTAGATAATCAATTTGTGACGAGAAGCAATGTTAGAAGCGCAAGTTATCCAACACAATTAAGCGAAGAAGCATCTTATGACATATTCCCGTTAAATTATTCCAAAGGGTTAAAGAGTGCGGATGTAGATGGCGAAGCGTTAATATTGGGAACATCGACATATGGAAAGGTTTATAACTATTTCAACAATACTTTTTATCCGATATTTCAAACCGAATCAGATAACACGGTTCATTCATTACTCAATATAGATGTAGGCGTTAATTTGGCATCTATTGATAATAAGGTGTATCTGGTTTATTGTGGCAACCTAATAACTACGACTACGACCACAGAAATTACTACTACGACAACAACTCCTGCGTCAATTATTAATGTATCTTTCCCTGCCGGTGGAGAAAGTTTCCAAATGGGAGATACGGTTACGATAACATGGACATCTACTAGAGGACTTAATGACGCCGTTGGAATAGATCTGTATAAGGATGGAAATGTAGAGAGTTCCATAAATCCAAATACAGCCAATAATGGATCTTATGAGTGGATAGTGCCATCTTCTGTTGTTCCGGGAATTGGGTATTCTATTGCTATTACTTGGCTTACGGCTGGAAATACTAATGAATCTTATACTGGATATAGCGGCGACTTCACTTTAACTTATCCTCAGGAAGTAACCACAACAACGACATCTACCTCTACTCTAATTAACACTAATCTTCCCGATGTCAAAAATTCAGTTGGCATACCTATATTGGATTTAGGAGAAGATGAGTATGTAACGTATATGATGAAAGATGAAGCAGATGGTGGTATTCTATTTGCGACATCTAAAGGAAGAATAATTAGATGTCAGGAATCACTAATTAATGCTTATTTGACAGGAGAAAGGAACGTTTATGCAGAAGTAGCAGATGGATTTGGCAACGTTTCTGACACCACATTTACTACCTTATTCTATAGTTTATACCATAAGATAGCTGAGATTAACGAGTCTAAAGAGATAGAGAAGTGGAAATTTGAATATAACCCGACATCTATATTGAGCGATAGAATAACTGGAATATTCTTGAGCCCAATTATTTATGTTAAGAATGATCTAGTATCTTGGAAACAATTAATTTGGTCTGAAAATAAGCCGAGCGGTACTGAAATAGTTATTTGTATAAGATCGGCAGATAGCATAGATGAATTGAATCTTTTGCCTTGGGATTATTGTTATACTTCGAGGAATTCAGATAGCGGGTATGGTTCGTCTGGGTTGATAGTGAGAAATCTTAATGACTATCATACGAAGGGGAAATATTTACAATTTAAAGTAACGATGATGACGGAAAGTTTAAGTGTTGCCCCATCTATAGTGAATTTGACGCTTAGTTACTCTACCAAATTCGCCGTTTATTTCTTTACGACTAAATTTGCTTTAAGTAGTGATACAAATGTGAAGTCTGGATTAATGGTCGCCTCGATAACTGAGCCTCAAAATACGGAACTTCAATTTGGTATTTCCGATGCAAATTCAAATGACTGGGATGATTATGAGGTTGTCGAGTTGAATAAGTTTTTCTCATTAGATAGTTATGACAGGATTAAGGTTGGTATAAAAATGATTGCCTATGATACCAATATTCCAGAGGTAGCAGAATTTTCTCTTATGACCGGTGGCGATAAAAACAATTTAATAAACATTTAATAAATATATGAGTTCAAGTTCTTCAGAGTTTTATACGTTTGACAGCAATAGCGTTGCGGTTGCTATGGCTTCTCGAACCTATGGGCAAGGTAGAATTTTGATACATACAGATCGTCAGGGAGGAATTCAAACTGGACATGGCGCTAATCCTAGAGAGTTTTGGAGAAGAATTTTTGAGTGGTCAGGTAATAGAAAACCAAGTGAGTTAATAAAAGTCGCACTTATTGTTAACACTAAAATAAACGACGCCAATCGTATCGATAGTTATAATCCAATAACTGTTAAAAAAATCGAAATACCCGATTTGATTACGGAAGATCTGTCAACATTTGATTGCATATATATGGTTGGATTGCCACTGTCTATTTCAAATATTATCACACAAAAATTCGCCACATTTGTAGAAAATGGTGGAGGACTGATAATAGAATATCCAAACATCGGAAGTCAATACATTAATGTTTTAAGGAACATAGAAGATTTATATTGTTATTCATCGGATCGGTTGCTGAATACCTATGCTTATTGGACGATAGATGGAGGTAATAGTTCATTGTTTTACGATGGGGTAGATATAGCATTTATGTCTACTCTTCGGAAAGTTGATTTTTCTTCTGACTGGACTATTTTAATGTCTAATATCCAGAATTATGTAACCACTACAACTACAACGTCATTTAATAACCCAATAATATATGATAAAAATACTGCTTCAGTTGTTACCGTGTCATATGTAAGCTCATTTCAAAATGGATTGGTAACTTTAGCCCAAGAGACGAGTAGAACTCTAATTTATGCTGGAGATACGGTTACTGTCACACTTACAAATAATTCTGTCCATATGGAATACGATAGTCGGGTTGGAACTTATGCGACAGTAGTACTCAATGGGCATTCATATGTGGTTGGAAATGTTAACGGGTATTTTGTATGGGACATTGGAGGATCAGAACATACGTTTACATATTTTGGAGAAGTTTATTCTATAGAAGTTTTAGGAAACATTTATTATGTTATTTATGATGGATTGGGTAGCTTTAAATTCAGTATTGAATATATCTGTGAGGCAAGTAGCTCCAGTAGTTCAAGTAGCTCTATTGATTCCAGTTCTTCTAGTTCTTCGGTAAGTTCTGAAAGTTCTGAAAGCTCTGAAAGTTCTGAAAGCAGTTCTTCAATAAGTAGTTCTTCGGTAAGTTCAGAAAGTTCTCCGAGTTCTGAAAGCAGTTCTTCAATAAGTAGTTCTTCAATAAGCAGTTCTTCAATAAGTAGTTCTTCAATAAGTAGTTCTTCCAGTTCTTATTTGGATGTGGTTTATGTTTGTGGAGAAAATTTAAGCCAAGACATAACGGGAGAATACATTAGAGACGGCGTTTATTTGTTTGGAGATTCTTGGAAGAAAACAGATGGTAGCTGGTATTTATGGTGGTATGAAGTCTTAACCCCGAATGGATTATGGATTATAAGTCAAACAAAGGGTTCTTTCGACGGCGGATTTTGGTATAAGTCTGGTCCCTCTGGTCCAGTAACTACTCCTATTTTTGGTGACTATATAACAGAAGAGCCAGATTACGGACAATCTACCGTAAGCATTATACCATGTGAATATTCTTCTAGCTCTTCTAGCTCTTAATGGGAAATATAAATGACAGATATAATTATAAATGATTCAAGCCCTACAAAAGCTGGAATAATTGGTATTAGTTCCGTGTCATTTAACCTATTAGATCACAAGGTCTATGCCGCACAGAAAATTCAGTCAATGTGTGGGTTCTTTGTCTCCCAAGTTGTGGACGGAACAAGTGATTTGATAACTTGGCAAGAAGCTATTTTTGACGCAACCAAGCCACAAGGAACAGATGTCTCTATTTATGTTAGATCAGCATTGACAACCGATTCTTTATCTACAGCGGAATGGAACGGTCCATATTTTAATACCACTACAGACATATCGGATCTCAAAGGAAGATATTTGCAATTTATGGTTACACTCTGTAGTGATGGAACTAAAAATTGGTCATATGGGTATTCTTCAGCAACCCCCGTATTTAGAAGTATATCTCTAACGTATGCCTCCTCTTCTAACGCTTCAATATTTTATAGCACGGCATTTAATCTAGGGTTTGTTCCAAAACATGTTCTTTTAACCTATAATGGAGACGTTACATCGGATTCAATAGTTCGGTTTGCAATAAGTGGTTTTGACAGCGTAGATTCAAACGATTATCAATATATAGACCCCAACAAAATAGAAGAGCTTGATGAGCTTTCTATTCTGTCAACAAAAATTAAGCTTATGATAGAGATGGTAGGAGACGCTGGAGTTCCTGTCACTATACACGAAGTTGCTCTTATGTTTTCCGGTGATCAGCAGTTGGTTCTTAATGACATGTCAACTAGTTCAACTAGCTCTAGTAGTTCAAGTAGTATAGATTCCAGCAGCTCAAGTAGTTCGAGCAGTATAGATTCCAGTAGCTCAAGTTCTTCCAGCAGTTCACCTTAATGCGTAGAAATAGAGGAAAAGTTGTTAATTTTTTAGTATAATAATATCAGTGAATCTTCGCCATGCCACAAACAACAAAAAAATACAATCTTGAATATTTCAGAGGGGGTTCTTATTGGAGCGCCTCATCTGAACATAACCGCTTTTGGACACTAGATTATAACCTTGATTCCTATGTTGGAGTAGTTGGGGTAGGAATTATTGATGGTTGGACAGTAGAAACGGTTAGCGGTCTCATTGTCCAAATTTTACCGGGAGAAGGTATTGTCAATGGTTATTATGCCGAAAGTCCCTATACGGTAAAACAGCGTTCAGATATGGCGGCCGGAGATAGGGAAGTTGAAGTTATTAACGAGGATCACACGACAGAAGGCGATCTTACGGTTGTCCAAAGAGCGACATATGTTTCCGTTGTTCAGCTTTATGATCCAACTTTTAATCCGGTTGGTGACATAGAAAACTCTTATGTCAAAGTTGTAGTCCCAACCCAAATAACTGTATCTAATAACGCCGACACATATATTTACGCTCAGTTTCCTACGGGTAGAAAACCATATCCTCCATTAACTACGCCCCCTCGCCCACCAGTTCCCGGACCTCAACCGGTTAGAAGCAGTTATACTACTTATGACTTATACAAAACGGCCAAAGATGCGTGGGATGCTCAGGTTACGGCTTTAAACGATTATAAGTGGTATGATGATGTAATTAACCATTTTACTGCTGTCGAGTTTGTATCTAGTACATCTCTTACTATTAATTCTAGAAAAATAATACTGGCGAGAGTAACAGCAAGAAGTGGGCAGATTACATCTATAGACACTTCTATGGCAAATAGTCTGGCCAATATGGAATCGACTATAACTAAATTTGCAAGAGAATATATAGTTGGGCATGTTCACGGAGGTAGTAAATCTTATGATCCTCCAAAAATAAGATTAGAAACAGACATTAGAAGTACTGTTCTGTCTAAGTATGAAACCAATACTGACAAGGCTACATTTAATGTTGTTGAAATAGACTATACGAGCATAACGCTAGGTCACAAACATACTTATCGGGTTGATGCGAATGGAGACGGCATAACTATTGATCAACTTGGATCTACTAATTCTCATTTTCATATTGTGACGGGATATGTTGTCGGGAATCCTCAGGGAAATTCAAGCTCCGTAGATTCCCATATTCATACCGTAAAAACCCAAACTGAAAAGGCAGATACTTGGGACGCAGATAGTCAATTTGTTGTTTATGTTAATGATGTTGCATATGCCGATGAAACTTCTACCAACGTAACGGTTAATCCCACCAGTAAGAATATTATTTTTAATGGAGGGATTAATGTCGCCTATAACAAGTATCGGTCTTCGTTCCCAGTCTCATTCGTAGATGCAACAGGGACATTTGAAGAAACATATACTTTTGAATCCAAGGCATATAGCGTCTATTATTTTATGTTGTCAATGATCAATGATTTTAACACTAGATATTCTAGATTTTTTAGCATACAAGAGGAAGACATAGGAACAGAAATCGTTGCAGGATCCGGATATACAAGTATTGGAAATTTTGGAACAATACAAACAAATCTTTCTCAAAACAATCCGTTCATTTTTTTTAGTTCTGATGGAACCGGAATTACGGGAATAACCGATCTACAAAATCAGTCTTGTTCTGCTCAAGCATTATTGAAGGTGGTCGGGGATCGCTTTGTATTTACACCTGACGCGGCAAATAACATAGAAGTTTCTTTGGTTGAGAAGGGAGATGTTGATACTGTTAAAATTGAAATCCTTAGCAATACTGAGGTAACGGGAGTCCTAAAATCAGAAAACGTAATTTATCTTAATGCCAATAAAATTTTGACAGGTGAATTCATACCAGAAGTTATTCCATTTATAAGTCATGCCGGCAGATTAAAAGAAGAATGTTTGCCATTTCAATATGCCATGACGAGTAAAGACGGGATTAGATATAATGTTGTTCTAGACGTAGATTCCTCTGGGTTATTGAGCTGGTTAAATGACTCCGAAAATAATACCACTAGCTCCGTTCACACTCATGAAATTATTTCGCCTATCGTTGGAGATAATAAGGCCGTTTATTCCATTAAGGAAGACGCTTATGGGAATTTATATGTTGGAACTTCAGACGGGCTTAGAATAGTCCCTTCTGATCCGGCTTATGAATTTGTTGTCAATGGGGTCGAATTATATTTTTATGGCACGGATTTGTGGGATCTTTTGGGTAAAGCTAAGTTCCAATATGAAAAAGAAACGGGCAATCCTCTGGTCATTACAGAAGATTTATACGGGACAGACATAGAAGAAGCTGCTACAGAATTAGTTAACGATGGCGATTCTGTTTTGATGACGGGAACACCTTATCCAAATAGACAATCTGATACCATAATGATTAAGAAAATATCTGAATTTAAGATGCCTGATTTTGGATATACTCGGGAAGTTGAAGATTATGACATTCAATCTGATGAGGTTGTTTTATCTCAGCGGGTAGATACGGATGCTAACGGGGCAAGTGTAACCTATTATACTGTTGAGAGAGACTTTAATAACACTCCAATTTGGTCTATTGAACTTGAAACGGCGACAGTTGCTGGAGAAAGTTACATAACGTCATACACAAACATAGATATTGTGGCCATTGGTTCAGACGTAGCGGCAAGGTCTTCTGGGTTAAATAGAACGACATATCAAAGTTGGGATTTGCTAGATGCCCCATTTTTTGTTGGAATTTCCAGAAAGGTAATTAAGGACTATCAGGGTTACTACTGGATTTCTACAAACAACGGATTAATGATTTCTAGAAGTTATTATGGAGAAACCGTTACTACATTTTCTGATCTGCCGGGAGGAAATCCGAATATAAATGATGTTATAGAGGGAGAAATCGGTTCCATCTATAGTGTTTCTGGGTCGGGAGCATTCAAAACAACAGACGAAGGTAAAACTTGGACAAGCGTATATGATGTAAGGGGCGGGTTTACTCAAATCTTGCGGGATAAAACACTAGACAGATCGGACGTAGTTAGCGGTCATTATCATTTGTATGATGTTAATTCTGACGGCAATGGTTTTCTAGCAGAATCTATTGGAAGTGGAACGGCGCATGTTCACGAAGTTATAGATTGGCAAGTTCAAACAACCCTTGGTCATTCCCATACATTAATTGTTACTCTTTATCTTGTCGATTCAAATAAGGTTGTATGGAAATCATTAGATAATGGTCTGACATGGGAACAATATGTTGATTTACCTAGCGGAGATTGTGGAGATTGTTTTGCTGCGTTTGGATATTTATTTGTTGGAAAATCAGATGGTCTATATAGGAGTAATGGAGGGGCATGGTCAATTGTTCTAGCTAAATGCCCGTATAGCTACCAGTGGAATAATGACGTTACTGGATTTTTCATTGGGGGAGACAATGTTATTTATCGGACGTATGACGGGACATCTTTTGAACTGGTCTATGAATTTGTCGGATTACCTTTGGCTATATTGGTCGAAAATGAAAGTAAGAAATATTTTGGTTATGCCTATAGTAATCAGAGCCAAACATTTCATTTTAAGGATTTTACTCTAAGTTCCAATGAAATGACAGCCCTAGTTGATACGGATAAGTGGTATGCGACGGGGGGAGGATGGGGTGACACAGATGCTTATGACGTATATATCAATTACAAAAAAACGTTATCTACAAAAGTTACTCTCGACAGAAGGGATACTTATGGATATGATTTTTCAATTGACACTCAAGAGGGAATAATAGACTTTAGCGCCGTAACATCATTGGCTGAGAATATTTCAGTTTATGATGATTCAATAGATGTGGTTGACGGTTCTGATTTTTCTGTTGGAGATAGAATCGTTGTTTATTCAAATGAAGACAGAATGTATTCCGTTATAACAGCCATAAATCAAAACAATTTCACATTAGATTCCCGGTCAACAAAAACAATAACTACGCCTGCCGTAGTTGAAAAGATTGTTGCATTAAATGCGAGTTCTAGTGTTATTGTGAGCGTATACAACAGTCTTTTGAGTAATATCGGGACAATGACACACGATGAGATAGAAGATGGGCTATCTTATTTTAGCGATGGTCGTCCCTATAAATTCAACGACACATATCTAAGCAATTTGCTGCAATTGACACAAGCCATTCGATATGTTTATCCTGACATTAATAGCGAATTTATCAATAATTTGTTTTACGATTTTAGGTATGTATTAGTTCCGACTAGTGATCCGCTGTATATTGGAAACTTTATTGATACGGTTACTAGCGATGTCTACAATCAAAAATCTTATGATAGCAATTTTGTTGGGAAGGATGCAAAATCTATAAACAAAATACTAATTGGATATGGCGGATTTGATGGGACTATTATTGTTGGAACAGACATCGGAATATTCTGGGCAAAAATGACGCCATCTTTAGAGGCTAATTGGTTTTATATAGATGAAATCCAGTATCCCGTTTATGATTTGGCAATTTATGGAAACGACAAACTGATTGCGGCTACTGGTGGAGGAACATATTGGACGGCAGATATGATTACATGGTTTAAAGAAGAATCTGCCTCAATGGATTTTATTCCTTATAGTATTGGTTTGAGATGGCCTGCCGAAGACACATATGTTTCTACCTCTCCACATAGTACGGAATTCGTATCTGACCAAGTTAATAACAGGGGTATTATTAGTGCTGATTCCGGAACTCCTTATACTATATTTGCTGCTAATAACTGGATAAAGATAGAGGGAGCAGGAGATAAAGATGGTTCTTATTCAATTGTAGATATAAGAGATGTAGGTCCGGGATTTGGTTCTCAATTAATTGTTACGCCTGCATTTAGTGGTCCAGATGGAACTAAAGGCAGTGCGGTAATGACGATGAGCGTTTGGTGGGGAAGATGGGACGGAGACACTAACACTTCAGACTCTAATATAACAAATACCCTGTTAGTTGGAGGAGAAAATCATATCTCCTATAATGACGGTGGAGAGACTTGGATTTGGAGAGAGTCTTCGTTTGACTTTGACGATTTTGTTGCCAGAAAATTTACAGCTTTAACCAATGGTAGAATTCTTCTTGCCGCCACCGGAACTGACCCCGAAGAAATGAAGAATTATTTGTTAAATAGCGACGACATAGGTAAAACGTGGAGAATATTTAGGGAGTTTGACGAGGTAAAGGGGGATGTTGTTTCTTCTCAGCTAACCAGTTTTGACAATACTGTTTTGACGGTTACTTATACAACTCCTTCTGATTATATTTACGTCGATGGAATATTAGATCAACTTGATATTTCCGTTTTTGCTGGCAACTCCACAATTGCCGTATTTTCTGGAAGTATTGTGTGGAATGAAAAGAATGTAACGGACAAAATAATCGTTTTTGGAAATACCCTCAATTCCTTAATTCGAAGCGATATGAATTATAGATTTGTTGTTTCTCCATCCAAAATAAATACATTAGCAGAGGATCAGAATGGAACAGTATATTATGGAACCGACAGAGGAATGTATTATGATTTGGGAACGACAACTTCAACTTATTATCCGACTGGAGTTATTGCTACCCCCGGATATAATGGAACAGTTAGCAAGATAGATATTTCTGGAGATATCATAAGTTTAGTTGCCAATGATGATAAAGGGACGACTGTTTTGACGGTTACTGCTGACACTCCGCTTAGAGGAAACGATTTAGTGGGTAAGCAATTTTATATTACGGACACTGTTAATGTGGATGGATATAAAATAGTTTCTAATAGTTCTATATCTGCTGGAAATGAGTCTTCAATTACTTTGGAAACAGTACTTTCTCAGAGTTATGTCGGGAAAAGGTTTAGGGTGTCAGGAGATTCTTCTAGGGTTTATATAAATTATTCACTTCCTGTTACAAATAATCAATTTAACGGTGGAAAATTATATGTCACATCAAACGACAAATACGATAATAATGGAAAATTTTATACTATTAAAAACAGCACAACTGAATATCTGGACTTAAATGTTTCATTAATGCCGACTTCAACGCTAGTAACGAGAATAGGAAGCACATCCTCTACACAAACATTTGATTTACAGGTTGGACAGCAGGTTAGACTGGTAGATTCAACTGGACTATTTACTATGTGGGCTTCGTTGGATAGGGAGTTTAATGAAAATGCGCTTGTTGGATTATCCTTGCATGTAACCAATAACACTTCGGCTGAGGATAAAACATATGTCGTTAATTCCAATTTCAAGAACGGGATAACTTTAGATTCAGAAAATGTTATGCTGTTCGCCGCCGGAGATCAGTTTGAATTAAAGGGATCTTTATTTGAGCAATTGCCTTCATTTAGCCACGTTAAAACCTCCGTAGAATCTGGGCACTATCATCTAACCAATACAGTAGGAGGAATCGTTAGTGGAGAAATAGGAACTTTTGGAGCCATCAATTCGTCTTATGTAACCATTAACGTTACTAATACTGAAAATTTCAATACGGCAGTTGTTCAGGCTCAAGGCGATTTATTTGAAAACGCAGAAATAATATTTACAAACCCATCGAGCCCAAACCTAAGATATACTTCAAGCGTAATGGAGCATACCCCGACCACAATTACAGTTAGACTCAAAGCCACTGGATATTGGAATTTTACTCAATCCGATTTAACTAAGGTTTCTGTCGGATGGAGTTGGGAAATAGACGGAACAAGCTATGGATATACAGAGGGGACATATTATGATGATTTTACTGCAATTTGGCTTGGATTAACAGCGACGGCTAGTGTTTTAAGCGACCAAGTTAAAGTTGAAAGTACAGTGGGATTATTGGCCGGAGATAAAGTTAGGATACAAGACGATACACTATCATACGAAATCAACTACATATCGAGCATTGTAGACGGGACAACGGTTGAACTTGAAAACGCCTTAGGTAGAACGTTTTTTAAAACAAAGAATCCTCAGATGAAGGTTTTAAGGGATGTTTTCACGAATACACATATACATCAGATAAGAGATAATGAACTTGAACCCATTTCCGTATCAGATTATCTCGTTAGAGGTTATCCTTCTCAGCATTCACATAGGGTTTTACCATTAATGACTGATGTTTCAACGTTGCTAACCCAAAACAATGAGGTTATTTCTGTCGGTTCTGGTAGTATAATATATAAAACGAGTGATGGAGATAGTTGGCGGGAAGTAATTGATTTGAACGATTTCTTAGAAGGATCTGATGAAGTGGGTGGTAGTTCTACGGCAACGTTATATACGGGAGGAATAATGGCTGGGTCTACTACCGGAAATATATTTGCCCAAGTAAGCGAAAAAGGTACAATCATAAACTTAGAAAAACCAATTTAAAATGTCTACAAGTTCTTCCAGCGAGTCAAGTTCGAGCTATTCAACATCTAGCTCGTCGTCATCTAGTCTGTCAAGTCAGTCTAGATCTTCAGTGTCTTCGTATTCTTCTTCTAGTTCCAGCAGTATAGATTCCAGTACATCTAGCAGTGAAAGCATTGGTAATACCTCTACTAGCTCTTCCAGTTCGTTTGGAGGATGGAATAAATCTAAGCCATTTATACTTGGGATGTCAGCAATCAATTCTGCTACTGTTTTAAACCGATTGGCTCAGACCATATCTCTTATCGACACTACTTACAGTGTTGGAAAAGCTTATTGTTATCTTTATCCAAATGGAGACTACAACGATTACACTATACATTTGGACATTTATACCTGCGATTCATTGGGAAGACCAGAAACAATAATCGCATCTCAAACGCTGGCAGGATCAAATGTTACTCAAAATGGGTGGTACTCGTTTGATTTTAGTATAACTGGAATAACTCCGACAAACAAATATATGTCATTTGTTTTGTGGCAAGAGAACGGGAATGAAGATGATTACGTTCTTTGGGGTTATAATTTTTCGGACATGCTTGGAACTAAGGCTTGGATTAGTGACGATGTAATCAATTGGGTTCAACACGATGGTGTAGTTAGAGCATTGAAAATCGTTGGTAGTTTTTCCGCTTTCGATTTAACTAATCATAGAATACTGACTCCACCAACAACAAATACAATAGTTGTTGGAGATTTTGAAGACGGTACGTATGACGGGACTAAATTGGTTGCCGGTGGTAGTCAATATGAGAGCGATAAAGTAGAAATAGATTACTCGAAACTTTTGACATCATTTGTTGTTGATTCAAGTGGAAGTATGGGATGGAACGATAGATTTGGAACCAGAAAAACATTTATTCAGAATATCATACAGACAATTAAGAATAATTATTCATCTTCGGTACTGTTTGATATTGTTAAGTTTGGGGCTTTAGTTGCTAACACTAGTTCCGTTACTACTCAGCTTGGAAGCGCCGTAACGATAAATTTAGATCTTAATACGCCTACTAGAACGACGCATAGATTTGTTGTTAGTGCGGCTACGGCTAGTAAGGGTGACGTTTATTCTGCCAACGGTAATTCATTTACAGTTATTCAAGATGTCGATGCGGAAGACGCTATTTTTTGTATGGCAAATTTAACCCCTCCCCCATTTGAGTCTGGCATACTTAGTAGGGTGTCAGGATCCGGAGATTTAGAAATATCATATGACTCTTATACGGTGTTTTCTATTTTTGATCCCATTGTAGCTTATGGGTTTAAAAACTTAGAAGATAACCACGCTTACGATATTGGAACTATAGATATAGGTGGAGCATTTACTTCAGAGGTTTCGTTGTTAAATTGGCAAACGCTTACTCCATTTTCCGTTACGTTGTCTGTTGGAGCTAATGGTCCCAATTCCGCTAATACTCTTGATTTTACTACAGCAAGTGGGATGGTTTTAAGGAAAGCGCTTTCTCTTGACGATTTAGATACTACACAATTAATTAGCGATGTTGCAGTTGGGAGCAATGTTGCTTCTGTTGTTGATACTTCTAATGTAGCTTCAATTGGACAATATGTTGATATTTTTGACAAAGATATTGCTTCTTTAGGCATGATGGTTGCAAACGTTACTGCTACAGCCCTTACGTTTTATAATGAATCCCTATATGATATTTCGAAGTGGTCTACAAATTCTGGTTTAGTTCAGGTTTCTAATTTATCCAATCCGGTCAATATAACAAGCACTACGGCAAAACTGCTAGTAAAAGATGCGGCTACGACTAGAAATGTCACGTTCTTTTTACAAACCATAAATGGATTAAGTATAGAGTGGGATTTCCAACCTTTTGAAGAATGGATTATCTATAATTTGTTTTGGAATGATGAAACAGCAATTTTGCCGATAACGATATCTGATTCAGATGGCAACCCATTCCCTGATGGGACAAAGATAGTTATGTATGTGGGAGGGTATCCTGATGATTCTCAGATAAATCAAATTTCTGCCACGTTACTAACAGAAGACGCCTCTGCCGGCACATTCAGATTGGATGTTGAATCTACGTCTGGATATTCAGCGGGACAAGAAATAGATGTTGTTAATAATGACAGAGAGGTCCAAACGGTTGAGATTTCGTCTGTCGGAAGTGACTACATAATAGTGTCAGATCCTCTCACATATGATTTTAATGTCGCAGATGGTTCTAGAATAATACCACACATAACCGAGCAAGATCAAATTGACGCTACAACTCAAGTTTCAAGCAATGTTAAT
>Ga0066639_10002811_pt1 | contig 15143 bp, 10 predicted proteins | sample CryGeyCG2114_010_2_FD_59504 | JGI IMG/M metagenome (GOLD analysis project Ga0066639, IMG submission 59504) | Groundwater microbial communities from aquifer - Crystal Geyser CG10_big_fil_rev_8/21/14_0.10 | ecosystem: Environmental > Aquatic > Deep subsurface > Groundwater | place: USA: Utah...
CTCGTGAACACAGTGCGGCTTTTCCGGGAGCACGAGACAGTGCGAAAAAAATACCAAGACCTGTGGCGGTACGTTATGATTGATGAGTATCAGGATACAAACCATGTGCAATACACATGGGTGCACTTACTTGCTGGCGATAGAAAAAATGTTTTTGTTGTTGGAGACGACTGGCAGGGTATTTACTCTTGGCGCGGCGCTACTATTCGGAATATTCTCGAATTTGAAAAAGATTTTCCCGGCGCGCGCGTGGTGCGGCTCGAGCAGAATTACCGTTCGACAAACGACATTGTTTCGCTGGGCAATATGATTATTTCTGGAAACCAGAGCCAGATGAAGAAAAAATTGTGGACCGAAAAAGAGGGGAGCAATACACCAGAAGTGTGGGAGGTCAGCGACGGCGCGCGTGAAGCGGAATTAATTTTGGAAAAAATTTGGGAACAGGAGAGCGGGAGCAGTGTGGAAGCTAGTCCTTTAGAAGATGAATCGTCTGATGATGACGAAATCCAGTACGACTACGCCGCTGAAGGGGGAGGAATTTTAGACAAAATCATGGGTGGATTCAGCACGCGCTCAGACGTGCCGGCATCTCGACGAAAAGCATCTCGGCAGATTCCGTTTGATATTGCGTCGAAAGACATCGACTGGAACAAGTACGCGGTGTTGTACCGTACCAACGCGCAGTCGCGCACTATCGAAGAGACGCTGCTCAAACACGCGATTCCATACCGCATTATTGGGGGCGTCAGATTTTATGAGCGAAAAGAAATCAAAGACATGATTGCGTATATCCGTTTTTTGAGAAACGAGCAGGATATTGTCAGCCTTGCGCGCATTATCAATGAACCAGCACGGGGTGTCGGAGAAAAAACACTCTCGCAGATGGCGGCGTATGCCGGTGAGCAGGGACTCACTCTATTGTCCTGTATGCGCGAGGCTCCGGCGCGGCGCATTGTTCCACCGGCCCGTGCGCACGCGCTCGGTCGGTGCGCGGCCGTATTTGATCGGACGCGCGAACATCTTCCTGAGCGCACGGTGCGGGAGGTGATCGACTTACTACTCGTTCGCAGCGGATATAAAGATATGCTCAAAGCCGAAGGCGAAGAAGGCGAGGATCGGATTGAGAATATTGAGGAGTTGAAGAACGTCGCGCAGAAATTTGATCATCTCAAAGGCGCGGCGGGGATTGATTCATTTTTGGAGGAAGTGGCGCTGGTTGCCGATATTGATACCTATCGTCCGGAAAGCGGATCTGCTTTGACGCTCATGACGCTTCATTCTGCGAAAGGGCTTGAGTTCGATACCGTGTTCCTCGCAGGGCTTGAAGAAGGGCTGCTTCCGCATGGAAATAGCTTGATTGATCCCGAGCAACTCGAAGAGGAGCGCCGGTTGTGCTACGTCGGCATTACGCGCGCTCGAGAACAGCTGTACCTCATGCACGCACGTGAACGCCTGTTGCACGGATCCTATGTTTCTAATGTGCCATCGCGGTTTCTCGCGGAATTAGGTGATGAGCATGTGCGTTTTTGTTCGGATAGTACGTGGTAATTGTGCTATACTGGAGGGGACATGAAGCGAATTTCAAAAAAACAAAAAGATACCATACAGCGGATTTCTGAAGCAGGATTTGGTCATGTGCTTGATGGCCTTGGTTTTGCGCGCCTCCTGAGCCGCCGTACGCAGATGCGCGCGACAGAAACTATTGACGAGCGTACGATTGCGCGTCTGCTGACGGAACTGGGGCCTGGATTTGTTGAGCTGGCTCGCATTATTGCTCCTCGAAGCGATATTGTTCCGACACGTCTTCAGAATATGCTTCTGAATGTGTCCTATCAGCCCGACCGTCGTCGCACTGCGCTGCGCAGTGTTCAGCTCAAGCGTACATTTGGATCGGCGGCCAAGGAGATTCGGCACATTGAGGCGGTGTCCGAGCCGGGAACTGTGGTTGCGCACCGGTACCACGCAATTTTAGAAGATGGCAGACGCGCGGTTGTGCTTATGCACGACCATCGCGCCATTGGTCAACTTGACCACAACGCGGAGCAGATCAGATGGATGCTTGATGTTGCGCTTAAGCATATAGATCGAACACGCGCCGCGCTCTGGGAGTCTATATGGGAGGAATTTCACACACGATACCAGTCGTTGCGCACCGCATCGCTTGCCGGTTCGCACATGCAGCTTTTGCGCGAGCAGTTTAGCGACCAGGACAAAATAGAAGTGCCAAAAGTATACTGGCGCCTGACTAATGAATCAATATTGACTTATGAGCGCGTGATGCACCCTTCTTTTATTGATGTTGCCGAGGGGCGGCACCAGCAGACAATCATTAAAAAATATGTCGGCCGCTACTTATTTGACGCGGCTGTTCGGCAATGGGGACAGTATGGACATTTTTTACTCCGTCCGCGCGGCAGTCAGTTGTGCATTGGTCAGCGGAATAAAATTTACTACGCGCACCCGCTTCCGGTCGCTCAGGTTCCGTCGGGCGAGCGAACGCGTCTTGCTTTGTGCATGTACGCGTTGCTTAAAGGAGACGCGGGCATTGCGGCAAAGGCGTTGTTGTCCTGCAGTTATGAACGTCAGCAGGGAGATGATCGTCTGCGCGCAGGTTTTTATCCGTACAAGCACACTCCAGGCACAGCATCAGAAATATGGTGGAATTTTCTTGAGCACGCATGGTCCGGCAATGTATCGGTACCGCTCTCTTTTTCGATGGCGGCTGAATCGCTCACATATCTTGAGCGGGCGGTGCACGGGCTTGATGAGGAGATTGAAGTGCATGACGGGCTCAGGGTGGCATTCCAAAAAAACGCATCCGAATTGTTCGGCGTCAAAAAACAGGCATCGTTGAAGGAAATCGCGAGCGCGGTTCTCATTCGGTCTGGAGTTTCCTGATTTTTTTCACACTCGTGCCTGAGACTTTCATTTTGCGCGCATTGCGCTTTTTTTGTTCCCGTTTTTCTGATTTTGTTTTTTTTATGTTCATACCCTCGTTATATATTTTCCAGTAGTTTTTCCGTCTTCGCTTTGCCGATTATCTTAACAATATCATTTGCATCCGCGGCGCGGATACCGCTGACTGAACCGAATGCTTGGATGAGCTGTTTTTTTGTTTTTGGGCCAATGCCGGGCACGTCATCCAGTACTGACTTTATGTCAGCTTTGGCGTGGCGCGCGTGATAATACTGTTGCGCAAACCGATGCGCTTCGTCGCGAATGCGTTGGAGTAGACGGGAGGCTTCGGATTGTGGATTAATGTGTATTTTTTGGAACGATGCTCCTTGGAAGACTTCTTCCTCGCGCTTTGCGAGTGCAATAAACTGGTCGGCGGTTATACCATGACTCTTGTTTTTCTCAGAGAAGAGCGTTTTGATGACTGCCGAAAGCTGTCCCTTGCCCCCATCGAGCAGGATTACATCAGGCTGTTTCCATTTTTTTCTGTTTTCCTCGCTCAGTCTGCGTTTGAGCACTTCCGCGAGCGACGCGAAATCGTTTGAACCTTTGATTGATTTGATTTTGAATTTCCGGTATTCATTTTTGTCCGGCTTTCCGTCGGTGAATACCACCATAGAGCCGACCGAGAATGTTCCTTGGATATTTGAGATGTCGTATCCTTCGATACGTTTCAACGTACGCGGAAGCCCAAGCTGTTTCTGGAGCTCTGCAAGCGCGCTGCTTGCATCAGACGATGATTCCCACGAAGCTTTGCGCTGCTCAAGAAATTCTCGCGCATTTTCCTCGCCGAGCGTCATGAGATCTTTTTTTCTGCCGTGTACGGGAATGGTTATGTGCTGGAACGAGCCTGATGCGTCTCCTTCGTGCTGTGCGGTCCAGAGCGCTCGAAGCTCTTCGCCGGTCGCGTTTATCCGAGCGGGAAGAATAAGCTCTTTCGGCGGGTTACTCGTTTCTCCATAGTACTGTAAAACAAACGATTCAGTGACTGAAGACAGGTTTTCGTCTTCGGTATGGTCGAGTATGAAATTAAGCTTGTCGAGCAATCGTCCCATTCTGATGATAAACACGTTCGCTGACGCCTGCGGACCGTGATGGTGGATGCTTACTACATCCTGGCTTTCTCCTTTGACAGATACCATATTTTGTCTTGACTGCATCGTTCGCAACGTACGGATTTGGTCGCGCACGGCTGCCGCCTTTTCGAAATGCTTGTCTGTGCTGAGTTGATGCATGCGTTTTTCGAGATCAGTAATGACTGCATCTCCTCGTCCTTCGAGGACGCGGATGAATCGCTGAATCATGTGCTGGTATTCATCGTCTGTTTCTGGAATGGGGCCGAGTGTCCGCTTGCGAAGCAGCGCTTCCTCAAACGGCGAGAGAGCTTTTGGTTTTTTTCGGAAGGGGAATACTCGGCGCAAAAAACGGAGCGTCTCCTGGATAGTGGCGCTGCTGGTGTATGGGCCAAAGTAGCGCGATTGGGATCTCCCGGTATCTTGTTCCGGTCGCCGGACCGTGGTGACAATAGGGCGAGTGTGGCGGTAGTCGATTTTCACGAACCGGTAGTGCTTGTCATCTTTGAGCGCGACGTTGTACGGCGGGCGATGTTTCTTTATGTGGATTGATTCCAAAATAAGCGCTTCGGATTCATTGGAGGTGATGATGGTTTCGATGGTGTGAATTTTTTTAACCATCATCTGCTTTGACGCCGGGAGTTGTGCGGATGCGCCAAAATACGAACGTACGCGGTTGCGCAGTTTTTTAGCTTTGCCCACATACAGAATAGTGCCGGTTGAATCTTTAAAAAAGTAGATTCCCGGCAAAAGCGGCAAAGCGGCAATTTTTTTTCTGAGTGCTTCTTGCATAGTGCAGGGTCAGTATACCAGCGTTTTTCAGATGTCTCCACTCCATACTTGATGAAATCTGATTTTTCTTGTATACTCTGCGTTGTTGTTTTTTAAATAGAAAATCGCTCATGCCTTCACCACACAAAAAGGACGTTATCTCAGTTAAGGGCGCGCGCGTCCATAATTTGAAGAATGTTTCTATTGATTTGCCTCGCAACAAACTGGTGGTCATCACCGGCATTTCGGGGTCAGGCAAGTCATCTTTGGCTTTTGATACTATCTACGCGGAAGGCCAGCGTCGATACGTTGAATCACTGTCTGCATACGCACGGCAGTTTTTGGGATTGATGGATAAGCCGGACGTTGAGCGTATTGACGGCCTTTCTCCTGCTATTTCAATTGATCAGAAATCGACGTCTCATAATCCGCGCTCGACGGTTGGTACAGTCACTGAGGTGTATGACTATTTGCGCGTACTGTACGCGCGCGTGGGTACGCCACACTGTCCGGAATGCGGGCGCGTGGTATCACAGCAAAGTAAAGAACAGATTATCAAACAGATTCAGAAGTTGCCCGCAGACACAAAAATTTTGCTTTTGTCTCCGGTTATACGTGATCAGAAGGGGGAGCATCGGCACGTATTCATTGAACTCGCAAAAGCGGGGTATGCCCGCGTTCGGCTCGATGGAGAGGTGATGCCGATTGAAGAAGCTGAAGATTTGAAACTTGATAAAAAGAAAAAGCACACCATCGAAGTGGTGGTTGACCGTCTGACCGTCAAGCAAAAGCCTTCGGCTGACGACCGATCGCGATTGGCGGATTCGCTTGAAACTGCGCTTGATCTTGGTGATGGTTTGGTCGTGGTGCATCAGGTTGAGGGCGGAGCTGAGGCGCTTTACTCGCAACACCTCGCGTGTCCCCACTGCGGCATTAACTTGCCCATGCTTGAACCGCGCGGATTTTCATTCAACTCGCCGCACGGCGCGTGTCCGGAGTGTACTGGCCTCGGTACGAAGCTCGAAGTTGACCCTGACTTGGTTATGCCGAATAAAAAATTGTCGATTGCCGAAGGCGCAATACGTCCTTGGTCACGGACCGCGTCATTCCAAGGATGGTATTTCCGGTTGCTCGAAGCGGTTGCCGCGGCAAACAAGTTTTCAATCAATACCGCAGTCAAGGATATTCCCAAGCGCGCGATTGACGTTGTGATGTATGGAACAGGATCTGAGCGCTATTCCGTTGAAAATCCTGACGGCGGCAAGATAAAGGAATACGAAACTACGTTCGAAGGAGTGGTGCCGAATTTACTGCGCCGATATCAAGAAACAGACTCTGACTACATTCGCCGAGAGATAGAAGGATACATGCGCGTGAAACAGTGTCCGGTCTGCGAAGGCCGGCGGCTTAAGCCAGAGGCGCTTTCGGTTACTATTGCGGATAAAAGTATTGCGGATATGACGCACACGTCCATTGATGAGTCGCTCGAGTATGTCACTTTTCTCTCGGGCCCAAAGAGTCCATTTTCCTCGTCCGAGATGAAAATCGCCAAACTGGTGCTCCGAGAAATTTCAGCACGACTCACTTTTTTACAGAACGTAGGATTAAATTATTTAACTCTTGATCGCGCGGCGCACACGCTTTCGGGCGGCGAGGCGCAGCGTATCAGGCTTGCCACGCAGATCGGCTCGGCGCTTTCGGGTGTTTTGTATATTCTCGACGAGCCGTCAATCGGCCTGCATCAGCGTGATAACACCAGGCTTATTCAGACATTGAAAGAACTGCGCGATCTCGGCAATACGGTCATTGTGGTTGAGCATGATGAAGAAACCATTTCAGAAGCTGACTGGGTCGTGGACGTTGGGCCGGGAGCCGGCGAACATGGCGGTACCATTGTCGCGGAAGGGACGCCGGAGAAAATAAAACGTTCACCAAAATCTTTGACCGGACAGTACATCTCCGGCAAGAAGTCCATTAAAGCGCCGAAGCAGTATCGCAAAGGAAACGGCAAAGTAATCTCCATCCTTGGAGCTTCGGAATTCAATTTGCAAAACATAGACGTTGATATTCCATTGGGCAAACTGGTCGCTATTACGGGCGTATCCGGATCAGGAAAATCAACGCTCATGACTGATATTCTCGCGCGGGCGCTGCTCCAGCATTTTTATCGCGCAAAGGAGCGTCCGGGAGCGCATAAGGCGATTAACGGACTTGAGCACGTCGATAAGGTGATTGATATTGACCAGTCGCCAATCGGCAGAACGCCGCGCTCAAACCCGGCAACCTATACGGGCGTCTTTACGCCGATTCGTGATTTGTTTACTGAAGTCCCTGAATCAAAAATCAGAGGCTATAAAGCGGGCCGTTTCAGCTTTAACGTCAAAGGCGGCAGATGTGAGGCGTGCGAAGGGGATGGCGTGAAGCGTATTGAAATGAATTTTTTGCCGGACGTGTACGTTGAGTGTGAGGAATGTCACGGGAAGCGGTACAGTCCGCAGGTACTTGAGATTCATTATAAAGATAAGACCATTGCGGATGTGTTGGAAATGACGGTTGAGGAAGCGCTCGCGTTCTTTAAGAATATTCCTGCCATCAAGACAAAGCTTGCCACCCTGGTTGAGGTGGGGCTCGGGTACATTCATCTCGGCCAGCCGGCGACCACGCTCTCGGGTGGAGAAGCACAGCGTATTAAGCTTGCAACCGAACTGTCTCGTCGAGCGACCGGCAAGACGCTCTATATTCTTGATGAGCCTACCACTGGTTTGCACTTTGCCGACGTGGAGCGCCTGTTGCATGTGCTCCACAAGCTGGTTGATAAAGGAAATAGCGTTTTGATCATCGAGCACAATCTTGACGTGATTAAGTCGTGTGACTGGATTATCGACTTGGGGCCTGAGGGAGGAAACGGCGGCGGGCAATTAGTTGCGGCCGGAACGCCGCGCGACGTCGCAAAGGCCAAAGGAAGCTTTACGGGATCATACCTGAAAAAGATTGTATAGTCTGCTGCTGTTGAGCCCGCCTTTTTAGGCGGACTCTTTTCGTTTGGTCGCAGGTTGTGTACCATACAGGTACTATGAACCATGTACGCGAAGCTATTGTACGAACGTGCGCATATTTTGATTTGTTTCAATTCCCGCTCACCGTCACTGAGTTGCACCGGTATCTGATTGCCGGGACATCTTGTTCGTATAAAGATGTTCAGCAGGGCATAGAGCAGAATTCGCTTCCACTGGAATATGCATCAGGACACTGGTGTGTTAGAGGGTCGCGTGCCGCGCTTCGGGAGCGACACCGGCGATACATGCATGCACACAAAAAATTTGCGCGCGCGCGGCGCGTGACGCGTATACTTTCCCGGTTGCCGTTTGTCCGTATGGTCGCGGTGTGCAATTCATTGGCATACCACAACGCGCGCGCAGAGAGCGATATAGATTTTTTTATTGTTGCGCGACGCAGAGGCGTCTGGCTTGCGCGTTTTTTTGTTTTGAGCGCGCTTTCGTTCGCGCGCCTGCGTCCCGGCCAGCGCGGGCACACTGACTCCATCTGCACCAGTTTTTTTGTTGATGAGGACCACCTTGATATGTCGGTTTTTTCAAACGGTCCGCACGATGTCTATCTTCCGCAGTGGGTTGCGACTTTGTACCCGCTGTATGACGCAGGCGCATATTATCAGCAATTATGGGAGGCGAACGCGTCATTGCTGCAGCAAACAGCAAACGCATATCCAGTGATGCCGCATCCGCAGTATCATCTCAGTCATAGTTCACGCATCCGCTCGGTGATTGAATGGTGCCTAATGCCTTTTTCGAGCATTGTCGCACAGATGCAGCAAAGAAAATTTTCATCAAAAATACGGTCGCTTCTGAATAAAGATACTCGCGTGTGCGTTCGCGCGGGGGTGTTGAAGTTTCATACCAATGACCGCAGAGAGCTTTTTGCGCGAGGGTATGAGGATCGCGCGGCTGCGCTTTTGGAGTATGTATAAGATTATACGTTTTTTGACGCTCTTGTTCGTATTCCTCATTCCGTGGCAGGCGCGGTGGATTATGATTCCGGGATCGCTCAATGGGATATATTGGGAATATGGCACACAGTCGTTCTATGCGACCGAAGCGATTGTGTTTGTACTACTCATGCTATTGCTCGCAATTGCGTTTCGCAGGCGGCATACAATTCGTTTTTCATCATTCGCGTCGGCTGCGCGTAACCCCGCAGTACTTTTCGTGCTCTGGGCGTTGCTTTCCGCGCTGTGGGCGATAGAGCCGAGTATGGCGCTCGAGCATGCCGTGTTTTTGATTGAAGGGTTGTGCATTGCCTTAGTGATCGGCTCGGGCATTGTTTCGCTTGAGAGTATTCTTTGGACGGTCATTGCTTCCGCGTTTCTGCAGGCGAGCGCGGGACTTGCGCAATTTTTTGTGCAGTATGTGCCGGGATCGACCATGCTTGGTATGGCTTCGCAAGATCCTTCAACGCTCGGCGTTTCTGTGGTCGAGACCGCTTCAGCGCGCTGGCTGCGCGCGTACGGTACGTTTCCACATCCCAACATGCTGGCCGGGTGGCTCGTGATGGGTATTGTGTCAGTCTGGCTGGTTACTCAATCGTTGCGAGATGAGTGCACGCGCATCACTCGAGCGTGTGCTATTAAATACGCGAACCGAATGTTAATACTGTTCGTGCTGGTTTTTGGATTGCTTGCCACTTTTTCTCGCTCCGCATATCTTGCCGCGGGCCTGTTTGGCGCTGTGTTGGTGTTGTGGTACGGCGCTCAGAAAAAACATAGAACAGTACTCGCCGTCTTCGCGTTGAGCGGTATACTAGCAAGCCTTCTTTTTTGCGCGCTCTATGGAGACATACTCAGAAGCCGCGCGACGAGCGCGACCGAGCTTGATACCCGCTCGCAGTCTGAACGAATATCATATCTCCACGAGGCGCGCACGCTTATCAGCCAATCTCCGGTGCTTGGATTTGGCTTAGGGAATTATGGGTATGCTGTTTTTAAACACATTGATGCCGATAGGGAAGCGTGGGCGTATCAGCCCGTGCACGATATAGGGGTGTTATTGCTTACTGAGCTTGGGTTAGTCGGATTAATGCTTATGCTGCTGATTCTATATAAGGGTATTGTGGCAGTATCTCATATCTCACAAGTGTTTATATTTATTCCGGTTTTGGTTATTGGTTTTTTTGACCACTATTTTGTTTCTTTTTACTCAGGGGTCATGATGGTCAGTGTTATGGTGGGTATATTTTTGCTAAAAATAGGCAAAAAATAGGTCTTTTTTCTGTGATACTCTTGACAGCCTTTTCTAATTCGTGTATAGTGCACATCTCAATAAATTCTTGATCTTTTCCATTTTCTCGGCGGGCAGCCACCTAGGTAGCATCAAAAAAACGTTAAAACCGTACCTACCAGACAAAAAAATAAAAAACGGCTGCCCGCCACCCGATCCCCAGCCGGGTAGTGTGCTTTGGAGGCTTCCTCGTCGAAGATCGGCCCCTAAAGCCATGAAGTCGACTTGCTCGATTGCCCCACTGTGCTTCTGCACAGTCGAACAGTCGACATGCGCCTGCCTCTGCACGCTACCCGGCATCTATCTCCCCGTACTCCCCACTCCCCATGTAGTGTTCCATGCACCACCGCGGCCGGGCGACCTGTTCGCTCCCCGGCTGGTTGCTCGGCCGCATTCATCCACGGATTTCCGTGGTATTTCAACACCAACGTCAGGAGGAATCCATGACGCGCGCCAGCCCGAAGCTGTTCCACGTCGACGAGAACATCTACTTCGGCCGCTTCCCCGGCCCGCACGACTCCTGCTGCAACAGCATCGACGCCCTCGACGGCGCCGTCGATCCGACCGCCGGCCAGCACATCAAGAGCTGACCAGGGGGCCGCCAGCGACGGCCAGCGAACCAACCGCGCACATCGCGCAGGAAGGGAGGTGAATGGTGAACCGGTTCCCCACCGGCTTTGCCTAGTTCCACCTGATGGTACAGCAGGGCTCTGCGGACGCGGGCACCAAAGCCGCGCCGACGAGCGCCGATCCAGCGCCGGATTGATGCGCCGACACGTATCTCCGCCGCCGCGCTCCTACGCCCCATCCGGACCACGCGTCCGATGACGGCGGCACTCCCGCGGAGCACAAGAGGCCCGTGAGGCCCATTCCGCCGGATGTTCGCGGCAGCCCATGAAGCGCCGCGGAGCCCTGCCTGTTTGCAAAAGAAACCACCACCGCACCAGGGAGAAGGGGATGACGATCTTTTTTTCCGGGTTCACCTGACCGCCGGCCACAACGCCAGCGATCATGAACCAAACCCACAGCCCTCGGACATCGATGTTCGAGGGCTGTTTCTTATGCATAGTCTTGACAGAATGTGGAAATTTCTGTAGTATACGCACGTATTTCGTTGTACCTTGTTTTTTCCAATAAAAAATTGATTGTGGCCAACACATCGCTGGACTCCCCTGTGCGATTGCGTTGGTCTAGCACCGAGCGGGTTCGGGCGTTCGAGCGTAAGCTCATGCGCGGTCCCCCTCCCGGGCTTATGGCTCGTCTGCCCACCGCTCGGTGCGCGTACTCTTGTGGGACCACTGTCCTGCGCGACTGCCTTCCTCCCCGGCGAGGCACCTGTCGCCGTTGTGCGTCCCACAGTCATACATATTCAGCCTCCCGCCAAGGATGCTGAACCTACTCCTGGAATGATTCTGTTCCAGGAGTATTTTTTTGACATATTATTGACAGTCAGCGCTGATTTTGTACAATACAGTCTCGTGCAGATAATTATCACTCTTGACTATTGAGTGATAATTTAGGTACAATACGATCTGCGAGATTTTTATAAAAACGTATTAATTAAAGGAGATACACACTATGCAGATTAAGCCACTCGGCGATCGTGTGATCGTCAAGCCTATGGCCGCAGAGGAAGTTACCGCAAGCGGCATTGTGCTCCCTGAAACGGTTGATAAAGAGAAGCCGGAACAGGGTGAAGTTATTGCCGTCGGACCGGGCAAGCGGCTCGACAGCGGCGACATTGCGCCTATGTCGGTCAAGGTTGGCGACAAAATAGTATTTAGAAAGTATTCACCCGACGAAATTAAGGTCGACGGCGATGAGGTGCTCGTCATCGGGGAGTCAGATATTGTCGGGATTCTTGAGTAATTGATTAAAAGGAGATAAGACACTATGGCTAAACAGATTCTATTCAACGAAGAAGCGCGCCAGGCGATGAAGCGCGGCGTAGACATTCTTGCGAACGCAGTGAAAGTAACACTTGGCCCCAAAGGCCGCAACGTGGTGCTGGATAAAGGATTCGGCGCGCCAACTATTACCAAAGACGGCGTTTCAGTCGCAAAAGAAATCGAACTTGAAGACAAGTTCGAGAATATTGGCGCTGAGCTCGTCAAAGAAGTCGCGAACAAAACTAATGACGTTGCTGGAGACGGTACGACTACTGCGACGTTGCTCGCACAGATTATGGTCAGCGCGGGCATAAAAAATTTGACTGCAGGCGCCAACCCGCTTTCTCTCAAGCGCGGCATGGACCTCGCTGCTGAAAAAGTAGTTGCTTCGCTCAAGGAGCAGTCAAAGACCATCGATCCGACCAAGGAAGATGAAGTTGCGCAGGTGGCAAGCATTTCAGCTAATGATAAAGAGATTGGAAAACTCATCGCGGTTGCCATCAATAAAGTCGGTCACGAAGCGCCGATTACCGTTGAGCAGTCCCAGTCATTCGGTATGGAGCTTGAACTAGTTGAAGGCATGCAGTTCGATAAAGGTTTTGTCTCGCCGTACATGATTACTGATCCTGATCGTCTTGAATCAGTGCTTGAAGATCCGTATATCTTGATTACCGATCAGAAAATTTCGTCCATCCAGGACATTCTTCCATTGCTTGAAAAAGTAACGCAGGCAGGAAAGAAAGAAATCGTCATCATTGCCGAAGACGTCGAAGGGGAGGCATTAACCACGCTTGTCTTGAACAAGCTGCGCGGCACCTTTAGCGCGCTCGCGATTAAGGCTCCCGGATTCGGCGACCGGCGTAAATCAATGCTTCAGGACATTGCGGTCTTGACCGGCGGTAAAGTGATTTCAGAAGAAGTTGGTTTGAAGCTCGAGAATACCGAGCTCGATATGCTCGGCCAGGCGCGCAAAGTGGTTGCAACCAAAGAGGTGACCACTATCGTCGAGGGCAAAGGCGACGCAGCAGCTATCGACGCGCGCGTTGCTGAGATTAAGAAAGAGCTTGAGCAGAGCGACTCAGATTATGACAAAGAAAAACTTCAGGAACGACTCGGTAAGCTTGGTAAGGGCGTGGCCGTGATTAAAGTCGGTGCTGCCACTGAGACTGAAATGGAAGAAAAGAAGCACCGTATTGAAGACGCGCTTGAAGCAACCAAGGCCGCTATTGAAGAAGGTATTGTGCCGGGCGGCGGTGTTGCGCTTTTGCGGTCGGTCGCATCTCTTGAAGACGTGAAAGCGTACGATGAGGACGAGACCATTGGCGTTGACATTGTCCGTCGCGCGCTCGAAGAGCCGATTCGTCAGATTGCGTTCAACGCGGGGCGAGAAGGTTCAGTGGTTGCAGAGGAGGTCAAAAAGCAGCGTGGCACCATCGGCTACAACGCAGCCGCTAACAAGTACGAAGATATGATTGAGGCGGGGATTGTTGATCCGACCAAGGTAACGCGCAGCGCGTTGCAGAACGCGGTTTCAATCGCCAGCATGTTCCTGACCACTGAAGCGGTGGTAACCGATCTTCCTGAAAAGGAAGATAAAGAAGCTCCAGCCGGTATGCAGGGCATGGGCGGCGGCATGGGCATGATGTAATCCGCGATTCATAGAATTCAATTGTTATTCAAAAAGGCGTCCCTGCACCGGGGCGCCTTTTGTGGTATAATAAAAATATGAAAAGAACAAAAATAATTTGCACCATCGGTCCGGCGACTGAATCAACTAAGACATTGCGCGCGCTCGTACGATCAGGAATGAATGTGGCTCGTTTAAACTTTTCACACGGAACATACGCTCATCACCGGATGTTGATTAAAAATGTACGCGACGTTTCAAAGAAGACAAAAGTGCCGATTGCTATTGTGCAGGATTTACAGGGACCGCGTATTCGGCTTGGGGAACTGCCGCAAGACGGCATTCCGGTTAAGCGCGGGGATACGGTCGCGCTGGTATACGAAAAAAATATCCGCGATGCCGCGCCCGCGCACATGACCATGCTGCCGACACAGGTCTCACTCGGCGCTATTATGAAAAAAGGCGAGCCAATTTTGATTAAAGACGGTCTGGTCCGCATGGTCGCGACTAAGATTGAGGGAGATACGGTTATTACCGAGGTTGAACAGGGGGATATTCTGACTTCAAACCGCGGTATTAATCTGCCGGATTCAAACCTGCCCGACGTAGTATTGACCGAAAAAGATAAAAAAGACATTTCGTTCGGGCTTGAACAGAAAGTAGAATGGATGGCGTTGTCATTTGTCCGTGATGCGCGCGATATCGAACAGCTCCGCTCGCTATTGCCGACCGATCAGAAATATTGCCCGAAGATTATTGCGAAAATTGAGCGTAAAAAAGCCGTGGATCATTTTGACGAAATTCTTGAGGCCGCTGACGCGGTTATGGTCGCCAGAGGCGATCTTGGCATTGAAATGCCCGCAGAAGAAATTCCGTTACTCCAAAAAAACTTTATTGAAAAATGCCGAAAAGCATCAAAGCCGGTGATTGTCGCGACGCAGATGCTTGAATCCATGACCGTGAATCCGCGGCCGACGCGCGCGGAGGTGTCTGATGTCGCGAACGCGGTGATTGACCATGCGGACGCGGTCATGCTCTCCGGAGAGACCTCGACCGGCAAGTACCCGGTACAGACCTGTGCCATGATGTCGAGTATCATTCGGGAGACTGAGGCATCGCCATACGACGATCTTGGCCCGCATCCGTATGAACGCAACAAAGTACCGAACATTATCGCGCACATGGCGGATGACGTGGTTGACGACGATCATATCAAAGCCATTGTGGTTATGTCTTCATCCGGAAGCAGCGCGCGGCTGATTGCGTCTGAGCGTCCTGAAGTGCCGATTGTCGCGCTTACTCAGAACAACCTGGTGCGCACGCAGCTGACGCTCGTTTGGGGTGTGCAGCCGTACATTATGGAGCGATACAAGACTTTAGATGATTTGATTAAAGCAACGGTCAAGCTCGTAAAAAAGGAATTCAAAGTGAAAAAAGGCGATAAAATCCTCATTGCATCCGGGCACCCGACCGGACCGCATGGGAGCCTGAACCTTATGAAGATCCATACGATTTAACTATGGAGGACCTCATCGCG
>Ga0066639_10002812_pt1 | contig 15142 bp, 14 predicted proteins | sample CryGeyCG2114_010_2_FD_59504 | JGI IMG/M metagenome (GOLD analysis project Ga0066639, IMG submission 59504) | Groundwater microbial communities from aquifer - Crystal Geyser CG10_big_fil_rev_8/21/14_0.10 | ecosystem: Environmental > Aquatic > Deep subsurface > Groundwater | place: USA: Utah...
TATCTTATACTATGATTAACTTACGAGTGTTTTTTAAAGAAAACTTAATATGAGTTCATAATGCAATTATTATATCACAAAAAAAATAAATCTATAAGTAGTGATTATGTTATCTGTGTCATGATTTATCTCCAAACACCTCTGCCTTATAAATACTTACTTTCAATCTTCCATCTCTCCATTCGTCGTGAGGTAATCCCGCCTTGACACAAAGTGAAGATAAAAAATCTTTCTTATCTGGCAAGTCCTCCCAGACCTGTGGCAAATATGTCGCGCCGTATCTTCCTTTTTCAATAATTACTCCATCAATATTGGGACGTAATTTTATTAACAAATCCTCTGTTGAACCATATGCTAATTTTTCTGGCGGTGTGAGTACTGAAATCTCAATATCTATATCTCCTAGCTCATTCTGTGTAAGTGGCATAAAGCGAGGATCTTCAAAAGCCGCTGACAAAGCATTATCTATTATATCTTTATAAAATTCTTGGATTGGCTCAATATGACCAATGCACCCGCGAAGCTGACCATGTAAATGCAGAGTCACAAAAGTCCCCCGCTCTTCTTTTAGAATTGGATCTGATAATTCAGACTCATCAAGTTCTATTGTCTTGTGATATTCAAAATAATGCTCAAGAGCGCGACGAGCTAATTTGAGGAGGAATTGTTGAATTTGTTGGTTCATATAATCCTTCTATTATCCAGACCAGAGTCCCGACGTAGTGTAACGAAGTAGAGACGAAGTGGAGGGATCCCTTTTTAAATCATCCAGCAGAGATCACTCTTTTATTATACCAAACAACCCTAATTTAAGCCAAAATTTACACTATATAAAACTTGGCTAACTTGAGCAAAATTCGCTAAAATAAGCCAAATATACGCTCGAAGGGCTTGACAAAACTTTCCAAATATGATATACTTTGCTGTTTTGATGAAATGAGAAATTGTCGCTGAACCTGAAAATTGCCCCCTGAATTCCAGACCAAGGTGATAATATCTGGTATTCAGTAGGTAATGGGTGTTCCCTCCGCTCACAAGCGGGGGGACACCTCCTACTATATCTACTGAAAGAGGTGTTATTGCACCCCTGCAGAGAACGAACGCAAGTGAGTTCTTGTGCGGGGTTTACAACTTATGTGTGAGAAAAAAGGCAAGTCCAATACCATACGGTACTGGGCAGGCGTGGTTTCCTTATGTGGTACTAAACAGTTAGTGCTAAATACGGAAACCACGACACGGCCTTTGAGGCCACAGCCGCCCCGCGAAGACGGGGCACAAGGAAAGGAGCTACGCCAAATGCGTAAGCTCACGACGACCGTCGTCCTGTTCGCCGCCATCATCGCTGCTTTCGCCGGCACCGCCGCCGCGCAGACCTACCAGGTCCCCGCCGGGCACGAGGGAGCGATCATGCTCCCGCCCGGCACGACGCTCGTGCTCATCCCCGCCGGGACGGCCATCACGGTCGTCCCCGACCCCGACCTGCCATCCTGCCCGTCGGCGGAGTTCAAGGACGACGGCACCTGGGCGTGTGTGAACGCGCCCGCCGACCCCACCCTCCTGGGTGACAACGTGCCGACGCCGGCCGACCTGCCCACCCCGGCCGAGCTCTTCGAGACCGCCCGCCGCCGCAGCGACGAGACCCGCGCGGCGTGGGCGCAGCGCACGCTCGAGACCTACCAGGTCGAGCAGGAGCGGGTCGCGCGGCTCGAGGCCATGCGCGCCTCCCGCCGCACCCGCGTCGCCCCGCGCGACACCGCCACCCACACCGGGTGGCAGCAGCCGGAGGAGACCGCGGGCGACGGGTCGCGCTTCGCGACCCCCGCCACCTCCCTCCTGCCGTAGTTTCGACTACGGCCCCGCCTCCTAAACCCTCACACGTATCTTCCAACACCTCAACACTCGTTGGGGGCCCGTACGACTAGCACTCGACCACGGCCCCCTTCAATTCCCTTACCAAGAGATTGAAAATAAAAACAATGTCTTGGAAAGAGAGTTGAAAAAAATAAAATTCCGCTTGGGCGGAGTTTTTTGTTTTGTTGGCTTGTGGCTTATGGAATGACAAACGCCAGTTTGTCGTATTGTGTCATAATCGTGCGAAACAACGTATGACAAACTGGCGTTTATCATTCCATTACATTACATTCCCAACATAAACATATTTCAGCCCCACTGCTTTCCCGATTTCCCGAGCGCGCTCAAGACTTGCATACGAAGTAATTTCTTTATCCATCATTTTATACGTTGGAAAAAATCTAGAAATATGCCACGGAATATTTTTGTCAATTCCAGCAATAAACTCGGCAATTTGCTGTAATTCTTCGTCGCTGTCGTTTTCACCTGGAATAACAAGCGTTGTAATTTCAAGCCACACTCCCCTTTCATATAAATTCTTAATTGTTTCAAAAACCGGCATTAGTTTCCCACCGCATAATTTTCTATAAAATTCATCTCGGAAAGATTTGAGATCTATATTTGCCGCGTCCAAGTAAGGACCGACATATTCCAAAGCTTCTCTAGACTCATAGCCATTGGAAACATAAACATTTTTTATATTATTTTCGTGCGCTAGAAGCATTATGTCATGGGCATACTCAACAAAAATAGCCGGTTCATTGTAGGTATAAGAAATCATGGGGATATTTTTTTCTTGCGCATACTGAACAATCCGTCCTGGCGACCAGTCTTCCAGTTGCTCGGAAAAATAATCTACCTTATTACCACTTCTATCTTCATCTTTCATTTGCGACATTTCATAATTCTGGCAAAAATCACAACGAAAATTACAGCCAAAAGTCCCTAGGGACAACACTTTTTCCCCGGGATAAAAATGATACAACGGTTTTTTTTCTATGGGATCAATATGTAAAGCAACTGGTTTTCCATACACAATTAAAAACAACGTCCCGTTGACGTTTTTTCGTACTCCACAAATACCAGTTTTATTTTCCGGAATAGCGCAGTAGTGGGAGCAGGCCGTGCATTGAACGGTGTTATTATCACTGGCCTTTTTAAATAAGACAGCACGGTGCATAGTACCAAGTGTTTCATGTAACATATAACATATAACAAACACGTAACATACACTGTATCTTAAAATGTTATATGTTATATGGAAAAAATCAAACAACCAACTTTTCTATAATATCCAACACATCCTTTTCTTTTGCAACCGGCAACATCTTCTGTAGAGCTCTAGACATCTGACTGCGTTTTACTTCATCCTCAAGCAATTCTTTAACGACTTTGGCTATATAATTTCCATCAGCTGTTTGTTCGTTTACGTAAATTACAGCTCCTGCTTTTTCAAGAAGTAAAACATTCTCCACTTGATGCCCTGGTTTTGGAATAATGACAGCCGGCTTTCCCAATGCCGCAATTTCGGTAAGCGTGCCGAATCCTCCGCGAGAAATAACAATGTCTGCCACCGCGTAAGCATGTCTCATTTCCTCGGTGAAAAATTGATGCGCTTGATAATAATCATATAATTTTACTGCCCGGCTAACCAATTCCTGCGGACGTTCTTTTCCAGAAAGATGAATTATTTGAGCATGACCCTTAAGATGCAGAACTGACTCGACAATTAGCTGGTTGACACGCAACGAGCCTGTACCGCCTCCGGTAGCAAAAACCACTGGTAATAAATCATTTAGTTTAAATAACTTCAATGCTTCTTTTTTGCTACCTTGTAAAATGTCTTGCCTTACTGGACTGCCAAGCCACTTGGTTTTCTTTTTTGAAAAATCTTTTAAATTTTTTTCAAGGGCGGTGGTAATAACTTTAGCAAAAGGAGACATGAGTTTGTTGGCCAGACCAATATATAAGTCTTGGTTGTGAATCCATGCAGGTACACCAAAAAGCCAAGCGGCCCAGTGTAAAGGAACTGAAATAAATCCGCCGGCTGAAATGCACATATCCGGATTTTCTTTCCACATTAGTTTAAGAGATTGAAAAAAACCAATAATTATTCTAAAAAAATCTGTGACATTCCAAAACGAGAGATAACGCCTAAACTTTCCAGAAGACAGGGTCGTAAATTTTATTCCCGCTTGTTCTACCAACTCTTTTTCCGGACCGCGATTTGTTCCAACCCAAAGAAACTTGGCATCTGGATATGCTTTTTTTATTATTTCGTAAATGGCTAGTAATGGTGTCACCGGACCGAGTGTTCCGCCGCCGGAAAAAACTACTTTCATATAAAATATTATTTATCTCATATCTCGTATTACCTATTTATAAGGGTCTTCCTTAGGTAAAAAACAATAAGAGATAAGAGATAAATTAAGTCAGCTGTGATTTTTACTCACATTAATCACTATCCCCATCCCTATCATCCCGATCATAAGCGCGCTGCCTCCGTGGCTGACAAAAGGTAATGGCACGCCGGTAAGAGGAAGTAATCCTACCATAGCTCCAATATTTAATAAAGACTGCACAATAAACCAGGATATTATACCGCCAACCAATAATCTGCCAAATGTATCAGGCGCATTTTTAGAAATTCCAAAACCGCGCAGGGTGATGAGAAAAAGAAGGGTTATAAACCCGACAGTCACTAAAAAACCCATTTCTTCTGACAAAACCGCAAAAATGCTATCAGCATGTACTTCTGGAAGATATTGAAATTTTTGTCTGGAATGCCCTAACCCCAAACCAAGCCAACCTCCAGATCCTATAGCTAAAAAAGCCTGATTAATCTGGTAGCCTTGTCCTTGTGGGTCAAGTTCTGGATGTAAAAAAGTGGTAAAACGTTCTGCTCGATATGGCGCAACCATAATAATGAATGCAAAACCAACAATGGCAATTAATAATAACGCTAGGATATGTGACATTTTTGCTTCTGACAAAAATAATAAAGCAAATACGATAAGAAATAAAATAAAAGTGGTACCAATATCCGGCTGTAGAGCAACCATCGCCACAGGGATCATTCCTAATCCCAAGGCAACCAGAAATCCATGTTGGAAATTTTTTATAGATTTTCCCTGCTTGGCCAAAATGGCGGATAAAAACACTACCAAGGCCAACTTCATTGCTTCTGCCGGCTGAAAAGAAAAACCTCCAAGTACAATCCAACTCTTTGATCCGGTGGTATAACTAGAGCCAATACCTGGAATAAAAACGAGTAGGAGTAATATAATTCCGATGATAAAAATTGGAAGAGATAATTTTTTCCACGAATGATAGTCTATCTTAGCGGCAACAAAAAATAAAATAACGCCAGGCAAAAATCCCTGCAAAAGCTGGCGTTTGATAAAAAAATAAGGATCTCCAAAACGATCTAGTCCGACTGCTACTCCCGCAGAGCTCAAAATTAATAATCCAAAAAATACCAAAATTGCGAAGTAAGTTAGTAAGACATAATCTGAAGATTTCGAGATTGATTTCATACTTTTTCACGTACCACGTACCACATACCACGTAACATTTTTTCTATTGTACTCTTTATAATATTTATTGGCATGCAATGCATGTTATATGCTATATGTCTTAAACATTTAAGAAAACAATTAAAAATACTGCGATCACAATGAACAACTGACAAAGTAGCGCGACAAAATTCAAAAGTTGAGCCATGAATTTATCCTTTTTGAACAAAATCCAGCCCAAAAAAACATTTACAATTAAAATAAAAAGACCAAGAAGTGGTATATAAAAAATTTTCCAACTATTACCTATCTTATCCACCCCAAATAAGATATTATAATGCAAAAAAAGATATTCTTCTCCACTGGGGATCTGTATCCATAGCCACACCCAGTTGAATAAGTTTATGAGCAAAGCAAGTCCGGAAAAAATAGCAATAGAGAGAGTGGAAAAATAGAGTTTTAGGGGATAAAAGTCCAATTTCATATTAAATTTAGACATAAACATAAGAAAACTCCTCTAAATTATACTTGAAACACAACCTCTTGACAAGCTTATAAATATAGTCTATAATATCGTTGCTCAAATAAACTAATAAACAAATCAACTAATCAACGTCATTATGGCACATAAAAAAGCGGGTGGCTCCACAAGGCTGGGACGAGACTCACAACCACAATATCTCGGCGTAAAAGTCGGTGATGGCCAAACAGTCAAAAACGGCCAAGTCCTTACTAGACAACGCGGAACTAGAATCCACCCAGGTACAAATGTAAAAAAAGGCAAAGACGACACACTTTTCTCTACAGCGGCTGGTATTGTCAAATTTAAAACTAAAAAACGCAAAAAATTTGATGGAAATTTGAAAACAGCTAAGTATGTGAATGTGGTAGTTGGAAAATAGAATATTTCTTTATAAAAAAATCTCCTGTTTTGAAGGAGATTTTTTGTTTTAGTATTATCTTTGAGTGTATTTGGGTGTAAGTCCCAATAAAAATATTAAGGTAATAAATGGAGATATAGAAAAACATCTTTTGGACAAATGTGGTGTATCTTATTAAAAAATGTTATAATTTCAATACTCATTCAATTCCTATTTATCACTCTACTTCAATTATGACCAACCCTCTCCATCATATCCAAAAGAGAAAACGCTTGTACCAAAAAAGAAAAAATCTCAAAAAAAAATACGAGCCATATCCTCATCCAAATAAATTGAAAGCATCAGTAGATGATCTAGTATACGCAGTGGGTGTCTTAGGTCCCCTATTCGGGTCAGTTCAAGTATACAAAATATGGGTATACAAAGATGCCGCTGGTGTATCCGTACTTTTGTTTGGGTCTGGGATCATTTTCAATATGGTCTGGTTTGTCTACGGTATTTTACATAAGGAAAAGCCAATTATACTTATGTATTCCCTGTGGCTTATTATAAATACACTTATAACCATAGGAGCAATTCTGTACGGTTAATAATATGCAAATATACTTCACAACATTAATCACCGCCGTCTTTCTTCAGATTATAGGCGTCCTTGGCATATTTTTTTTACTCGGCTTTATCCATTCTAAAATTCAACAATGGACGCATAAAAATTATTACAAAACTCTAGGATGGAAAGGGATCTTGTGGACTGCTTGGCTTGGCACTCCTATCCACGAACTCGGCCATGCTTTTTTCGCCAAATTATTTAGACATAAAATAAATAATATTACTATCTTTCAGCCAGATGAAGTATCAGGAAATTTAGGACACGTTGATCACTCTTATAATACGAGGAGTCTGTACCAAAAAGTTGGAAATTTCTTTGTGGGAGCTGCCCCAATGATTTGGGGGTCAATTATATTGACTGCTTTTCTATATTTATTTGTACCAAACGGAAAAGATATTTTTCAGCCGTTGGCAGACTCGAATGGATCTATTTCCGGCCTACTAACTCAAATTCCAAAAACCCTAAAACTTTTTTTTGCAATAGAAAATATTAGTATTTGGAATTTCTGGCTCTTCTTCTATTTATCACTTTGTATTGCTTCTCACATGGCGCCAAGCAAGGCTGACCAAAAAAATATGTGGAAAGGATTTTTGTGGATTGTAATAATTCTTATTATCATAAATGGAATAACATTGGTCGTCGGGGTGGATATTACAAATTATGTGCTTAGCACAAATAGATATTTGGGTATTTTCACAGCGATATTTATCTATGCAATTTTGATGTCGCTACTACACTGGATATTGTCGCTGTTTTTGTGCGTACTATTTAGGAAATAGGACACAAATATTCCGCCATAGGACGGATCAGTTCTATGGCTGAAACAGATTAAATGGATCTACACTAATTATAAAACCTGCTTTCGTAAGCAGGTTTCGTAATTTTGTATTTTTTTGTATTTCGTGCCTATATCAACGCCCCAGCGCGCTAAGAAGATCTCTTCTATGTTCTTCTTCATCCATAAGGATGTCCTCGAGAACACGACGAATACCATATTCTCCAAGTTCATCCGCCTGTTTTACGCGGTCTTTATAACGAGATACAGCAAGCTCTTCTCCTCCCAGATCTTGTCCCAACATTTCTTTTGAATCTTGCGACACCAATCTCTTTTCAACGTCTATAGTAGGTACGCCGTTCAAATCACAAATAAGATTAGAAAGTAATACCGCGTGCCCCATTTCTTCGTTGGAATGAATGATAAGTTCTTTGGCAATGGAATCGTATTGGGGACCAGTAATAGCGGCGGCATGCTGCACATATTGAACCGCAGCCGCATATTCCCACTCCAAATCTTTGTTTAATTCCACAATAAATTCTTCCTTTGTCATAAAAAATCTTTAAAAATTAAATTACTGAAATTCTGGATTATGCTTATACTGACCTTCAAATTTTAGTCTGATAACAATTGACGTCTAGCTATTTGTCTGTTATTCTTAACCACGTTTATGGAAGGTTCGCATAGTGGTCTAGTGCGCCGCCTTGGAAAGGCGGTATACCTAACGGTATCGAGGGTTCGAATCCCTCACCTTCCGCCAAGTTTGTTCAATAAACCTGCTTCCTTTGGCCGATTTTATTTTTGCCTAAAATTTTTGATTATATCCATCGCATCTTCCACCTTATCAACAATCTGATATAACTCATCATCTTCATCACCTATTGTTTCAAATTTGTGTACAAATATTTTCTTGATAAATACATGTAAAGGCTCCCAAAATTTGTGATCATATAAAATTACCGGAATTTTCTGCATTTTTCCAGTCTGCACCAAAGTTAAAACCTCAAATAACTGATGCAGGGTACCAAAACCGCCCGGAAAAAACACAAATGCCTTTGACGGAGCGGTAATTATTAATTTGCGGGTAAAAGGAAATTGAAAACCTATTGAACGTTTTAAATAGGGGTTCACACGTTCTTTTGAACCAAACATCATATTAATACCAATTGAATCACCGTCATTTTCAAACGCCCCTTTGTTAGCCGCCTCCATAACACCCGGACCACCACCTGTTATCGTCACTATTTTTTCTTCAGCCAAATTTTTCCCAAGCTCATAGGCAGCCTCATAATATTCGTCGTCCACCTCAATACTCTTGGTGCCAAGTACTGTCACATTTTCGACAAGACCAGTTAAAAATTCAAAACCTTCAACAAGCTCGGCCATTATTCTAAAAATTTTCCAATCAACATTCCTTCCACAATGAAAACTGGAGGCATCTAGTTCACAAATAGGTTTCCTGTCTTTCGTGTCTCTTATATATTCAAATGCTTCTTCTGCCGTATCCACCACATGCCAATTTTCGATATCTCTATACGAAACTGATCCAATATCACATGATTTTTTTTCTAAAAATTTAAGTAAAGGCTCCCAATACTCTTTACCAACCAAAATTACAGGAGATCTGTTCATCTTGCCAAGCTCCATGAGATCTACAACTTCAAAAAATTCATCCATTGTTCCAAATCCTCCGGGAAAATAGACAAAGGCATTGGCCGGGGAAGTCAACATTACTTTGCGGGTAAAAAAATAATAAAAAGCGGCTGACTTTTTTACATATGGATTTATTCGTTGTTCAAAAGGAAGCTGAATATTAAGACCTATTGACTCACCGCCTGCCTCATAAGCGCCGCGGTTTGCGGCCTCCATAATACCAGGACCGCCGCCAGTAATAGTTGTAAATCCATTTTTACCAAGCAAACCACCCAAATCTTGCGCAATTTTATAATATTTGTCTCCTTTTTTTAAACGCGCCGAACCAAGAACAGTAACCTCGCGCTCAAGTTTTGATAAAAACTGATATCCTTCGACAAACTCGGACATGATACGAAAAATCCGCCACGATTCGCGGTAATCACCTGTTTCATTCAAAGCATAGCTAAAATCTTTTTTAGATTGACGTTGAATTTTTTTTATTGTTTCCTTACGCATAAATTTGAATTATAAATTTTCTATATAATACCCTAGCTGAATCACCTCGCTCTCTCCCATCCTCGGTCCTATCACCTGCAATCCAATCGGCAACCCGTCTTTTGCCTCCCCGGCTGGGATTGAAAGTCCGGGGATGCCAGCAACCGACGCAGGACATGTGCATACATCTGCTAAGTACATTGCCAAAACATCTTCTTTCTTCTCCCCTATTTTAAATGCAGGAAATGGAGAAGTCGGTGTAACAAGCAAATCAACTTCTTCAAAAACGCGCTTGAAATCATTAATAATCAAAGTCCTGACTTTTTGTGCCTTTTTATAATATGCATCATAATATCCGGCTGACAAAGCATATGTCCCAATCATAATGCGCCGCTTCACTTCCTCTGGGAATCCCTGCGCGCGTGACTTTGCATACGTATCATACAAATTATCCGCATCATCCGCCTGTACTCCATACCGAATTCCATCAAGACGCCCCAAATTTGAACTATCCTCGCTTGGCACGATAATATAATACACGGGAATGGCATACTTGGTATGTGGCAAAGAAACTTCTTTTATTTTAAAACCTTGTTTCTCTAACTCTTTAATTTTAGTCTCAATCTTATTTTTAACTTCATCCTCCATTCCTTCAAGCTCAAAATATTCTTTTGGTACACCAATTGTCAACTGCCTACTGTCTACTGCCAACTGTTTACTATACTCGGGCACCGCATCACTGACAGTGGTTGCATCCTTGGCATCACGTCCTGCTATTATTTCTTCCAAAATCGCGATATCCTCAACCGTCTTTGCTAAGGGTCCAACCGTATCAAGAGAACTCGCCATGGGCATGATGCCGTAACGGGAATTTCGTCCATAACTCGGCCGCAAACCAGCAATGCCACAAAGACTCGCGGGTTGGCGAATTGATCCGCCAGTGTCTTCACCAATGGAAAATAAACACATGTCGTCTGCGACTGAAGCCACCGAACCGCCTGAGGAACCGCCAGCAACGCGTTCAAGATCATACGGATTTTTCACCGGCCCATACATACTGTTTTCATTGCTCGCTCCGTGTCCAAAGGCATCACAATTAGTTTTACCAACCAACACCGCTCCTTGCTTTCTAATTTTTAAAATTACTGTTGCGTCAAACGGTGAAATATAATTATCCAGAATCTTTGCTCCACCTGTAGCGCGTACATCTTTTACTTGAATAGCGTCTTTTACACTAAATGGAATACCAGTCAGCATCTCTTGTTCACCACGCGCAATTTTTTCATCCGCTTTTCTTGCTTCTTTCATTGCCAAATCTTCTGTAACCGTGATAAACGCATTGATTTCTGAATTACGTTTTTTAATTCTTTTCAAACAAACTTTTGTGAGTTCAACTGAAGAAAAATCTTTGTTTTGAAGACCATCGTGGGCTTGGACAATTGTGAGTTCGTTTAAATCCATAAATTAATGGAATACGGATTAAACTGATTTAACAGATTAGAACACTTGTCCGCCTTTGGTGGAGATCAGTTATTATCAGTTTGATTCGTTAAATCTGTGTTCTATTAGTCTCTGTCATTAAAAATGCCCTTAACTTTTAACAAATTCCGCTCCTTTTCTGGAAATAAATCTAAAAAATTCTTCCGTGCTTTATCACTTATTTCTTGTTCCTCGTCATCCCTCACCACGTCATCTAACCCCGTCACTTGACTTGTTTCTTCCACACCTTCTGTATCTATTTCATTTAGCATTTCAATGTAATCCAAAACAACCGAAAGTTGCTCGGCATATCTGTTTTTTTCTTCTTCACTAAGTTCTAGACGAGCCAATTTGGCTATCTGCTCTATGTTGTCTATTGTTAGTTTCATAATAAGTGTATTGTAGCAAAATTGTTCATGACAAGCAATATATAAAAAATTTTGAGAAACAAACACATTAGGCAAATCGACCGGGATCCCCTGCGGAGAAAATGAAAAAAACGCGTCCACATGAATACAGATGCGTCCCAATAAAAAACTACCAAGGAATTTGGTAATTTTTTTACGTAATATTTTGTAATATATACATTAATAATCACTAAGCTTTTCAATAATCTCAAAACTTTTGATCTTTTCAAGCGCCTTGGCCTCAATTTGTCGGATACGTTCGCGAGTAACTCCAAATTCTTTTCCCACTTCTTCAAGTGTGTGGGTAACACCATCAGTAAGGCCGAAACGCATTTCCAAAATTTTCTTTTCACGCGGAGACAAATCTTGAATTGCTTCGGTAATATAATCCCGCAAAAGTTCTGAACCAGCAGATTGTGATGGACTGATATTTTTTACATCTTCAATAAAATCAGAAAGTGATGTATCATCATCGTCATCATCTCCTACTGAAGTCTCGAGTGAAACAGTATCTTGGGAAATCTTTATAATATGCTTTACTTTGATAATATCCTCACCCATTTCAGCCGCTATTTCTTCTGGCGTAGCATTACGACCTAGGTCTTGTAATAAACGACGCTCTACTTGCTGCAAACGATTGATAGTTTCCACCATATGTACTGGAATTCTAATCGTTCTGGAATGATCAGCTAAGGCGCGTGTAATCGCCTGTCTTATCCACCATGTCGCATAGGTAGAAAATTTATAACCTCTCCGATAGTCAAATTTTTTTACGGCTCGAAAAAGTCCAATATTACCTTCTTGAATGAGATCGAGCAACGACAGCTGTTTTCCAACAAACTTTTTAGCGATAGAAACTACCAGACGTAGATTTGCCTCTATCATCTTGCGTTCAGCCTCTTTACTTCCCCGCTCTTTTGCTTTTGCCAGAGTAACTTCTTCGTCCGCGCTAAGAAGTGATACCTTGCCAATCTCACGCAAATACATTTGTATAGAATCTTGAGAAATACTACCGAGGTCAAAAAATACTCCAGTCTGCACATCTGGCTGTTCACCTTGCAACCCTGTGATGATCTCCTCTTTTTGATTCCTTTGTCTTTGCCCTAACAACCCTTCTTGTACTTCTATAACAGATACACTGTTTTTATCCAATAAATTCAAAAAATATTCATAAGTAGGTAAGTAACATTCTACTCTAGAAAACAAAGACATTACTTCTGGTTCTGTAATAAATCCTCTGTTCCTACCTTTGTTTACCAATTCCAAAATTTGAGCCTGGTTTGGTTCTGTCCAAGGCTCTTGCTCTATAATTCTTTTTTGTTTTCCAGAAGATCTCACGCGTCTGCGACGTACTTTTTTCTTGAAAGTCGCGACCTTGCGCTTAACAGTCTCTTTTATATTCTTCCGTTTGGGCGTTTTTAAAGATGATTTCCTTTTTTTGGAAATCTTTTTTGAAGTCATAGTTTTTTTAGAAGCCGCTTTTTTTTTCACAGCAACTTTTTTAGTGACAGTTTTTATTGCCCGCTTTTTGATATTATTTTTTCGGGCTGAAGATGTTCTGCCGCGTGATACAATTTTACACGGTTTATTTTTTATAGCTACTTCTTTGGTAGCTTTTTTAATGGCTCGTTTTACACGAGTTTTGATTGCCTTGGTTGTATTTTTTTTCCTTGGCATTTGAAGAATTAATTGTTATATATTTAATTGTTGAAACTCTTGCATCAACTCTGTTAATTTATCTGTATTTTTATCTCTTTCAGCTTGTAAAATTTCTTGTTGTAATCTTTTTCTCTCTTGGTTTAACCACTCTTGTTTTATCAACTCGCTCAACTTCCCAATCTCGATCTTCACCTCATCATTGTCCAATGCAACAAAATTCTTCTCACCTGCCAAGAGAAGTACATCTATTATATTTTCTTGCGCTTCAACAGTAAAATCATCTTGTAACTGCTCTATGTTTATTCCGCCGTTATTATACTGGTTTTTTATAATTTCGTAAAGTTTCGCATAAGGTCCTGTGGACAGATTGGTAATTGGTAATTGGTAATTGGATATTGGATATTTAAACAACAAACCAAACAAGCGCTCTAACAATAAGTCTAATCTTGTTTTCTCAACTTTCACTTGTATTTTCTCTACATTTACCAATTTCGAATTACCAATTACTTTTTCTTCTTTTTTAAGACGAACCAAGTCCTCACGCAAAACAGCCACATCAACACCTAATTTGGAACTAAGCTCTTGCAACCAATGATCCTTTTCTACTGCATATGGAATATTCTTGATTTCTCTAAGAAGTTTTGTGGCAATACTTTGTTTTTGTTTGGGATCTTTCAAATCTCTATTAGTAAAGGCGCGATTAAAATACCATTTCATTATCTCAAGGGAGTTATCTACGGCTTCAAACCAAGCTTGTTTATTTTTCTTAATAATCTCGTCTGGATCTTTTCCGGCTCCTTCTGGCGCTTGAATAACTTTTACATTCATTCCTTCTTGAATAGCCAAATCAATACCACGCTTGGCTGCTTTTTCACCGGCCTCGTCTGAATCGAATGCTATATTCATGTTGTTTGAATATCTTTTTAAAAGTTTTATTTGTTCGGTAGTAAAAGCTGTGCCACTCGTTGCGACAACATTGGTCATTCCGGCTTGGTGACAAGCTATTACATCCATTTGCCCTTCCACCACTACGGTTAAATCTCTTGCTTTAATTTCTTTTTTTGCCTTGTTTAAACCAAAGACAACTCTAGATTTATCATATACAGGGGTCTGCGGCGTATTTACATATTTTCCTCCGCTTTTTTCTGTTTCCACCAAAATACGGCCAGTAAATCCAACCACACTGTCGTGTACATCCCAAATCGGAAACATCACTCGCCCTCGAAATCGGTCGTAAAATCCTTTCATACTTTGTGCATCCGCATTGTCTCTCTTAATAGTCAATCCTGCAGCAACTAGATCATCGATACTATGACCTTTTTGTAATAAATATTTTGTAAGCAAATCCCACTGATCTGATATAAAACCTATTTGCCAATTTTCTATTATCTCTTCGGACAACTCGCGCTGCATCAGATAATCACGTGCTGGTTTGGCTGCGTCCATTTTGATAAGAAAATTATGGTAAAAGATGGCCGCCGCACGATTGATATCCTTTATCCTGTTTTTTTGACTACTCTGCGCTTCATTTTGAAATGAATGAGTAAGTTGAACTCCAGCTTTGTCGGCCAAAAATTTTAGTGCTTCTTTGAACTCCATTCCCTCCATTTCTTCTACAAATGTAAAAATGTCTCCGCCCTTGCCGCAACCAAAACAATGCCAGTTTTGTCTTTCGCGACTGACCATAAAAGAAGGAGTCTTTTCTTGATGAAATGGGCACAGGCCCTTCTGATTCACGCCGGCAGGCTTGAGCTGGACATATTCACCTATTAAATCTGCCACATCAAGCTTGTCCTTTATATTTTGAATATCATCAGACATAAATATATAATCCG
>Ga0066639_10002815_pt1 | contig 15133 bp, 18 predicted proteins | sample CryGeyCG2114_010_2_FD_59504 | JGI IMG/M metagenome (GOLD analysis project Ga0066639, IMG submission 59504) | Groundwater microbial communities from aquifer - Crystal Geyser CG10_big_fil_rev_8/21/14_0.10 | ecosystem: Environmental > Aquatic > Deep subsurface > Groundwater | place: USA: Utah...
AACCCCAACAAACTTCCAACCAAGAACCCAATTCCCACCACCCCTACCCCTTATCCCTCTCAAATTCTCCCGCCAACTCAAACATAAAATCCTCATCAAATTTCTTACAAAAAATCTGCATCCCAACCGGAACCCCCTCAATATGTCCAGCAGGAATAGAAACAGCACAAATCTCAGCAAGATTTGCAGGAATAGTCAAAGCATCATAAGCATACTCCTCTTCAAATGAAGGCCTCTCTGAAAATTTCCAAGGCAAAGCAGGAACAGTTGGAAGAATCAATGCATCAAATTTCTCAAACGCCTTCTCAAACTCTTTCTTAATTATCTCCTTAGCTTTCAATGCTTTTCTATAATAAGTCCCTTCATACTCAGCTTTTGATATCTCTTCTCCCCCCATCATCCTCCTCAAAACTTCAACACCTGCACTTTCCTCAAACTTTTTTCCAAACCTCCTTCCATCAAGTTTCCTTGTCCCAGAAAAAAACTCAACATAAACAATAGGGTAATAAGTCTGAACAGCTAAATCCAAATGATCTAATTTAACTTCTTCAAATTTCCAATCCTTAAATTTGCTCCATTTTGAATTTCCTTTTTCATCAGCATATCCTCCAATCCCCAAATTCTCTTCAATTAAATTCTGAATCCTAGAATCAACTTTCTTAATTTTCAAGATTCCAATTTTTAATTTCTTTGTATCTTTTTTCTTAACTTTCTTCTCTTCACTTATTGGATCTTTTTCATCTTTCCCTTTAATAACATCAAACAACAACTTACAACTCTCAACATTTTTTGCTAAAGGTCCAATCTGATCTAAACTCATAGCTAAATCAATTAACCCATAACGAGAAACAGATCCATAAGTTGGTTTCATTCCAACAACACCACAATGTGAAGCAGGACATCTAATTGAACCTCCTGTATCTGATCCTAAAGCTAAATCACAAAAATCAGCAGCAACACTAGCAGCTGATCCAGATGACGAACCACCAGGAACACGCTCAAGAGCAGCAGGATTTAATGTTGCCCCAAAAGCAGAATTTTCTCCGCTTGATCCAGAAGCAAACTCATCACAATTAGCCATCCCTAAAATAATCCCATCTTCCTTTCTAATCTTCTCAATAACCGTAGCATCATATGGGCTTTCATAATTCTCAAGAACTTTCGAAGCACAACTTGCCTTCATTCCCTTAACATTAATATTTGATTTAACAATAATTCCAAGTCCAGCTAATTTCCCGCTTTTCCCAACTTTAACCTTCCTATCAACTTCCTTCGCCTCATTAATAGCATCTGGATTAACTTCCAAAACAGAATTTATCTTCTTCCCTTTTTTATTATTTTTCTCAATCTCATGCAAGAATCGCTTTATATTTTCCTCTGCAGTTAATCTTCCTTCTTTTATTGCTTTTACTTTTTCTGTGGGTTTCATTTTATCCCCTCCAAACTCTTTTTATCCAGCTTTTCAATCAAAGCTCGAGTATTAGGACTAACATTATGCTTTCCTTTTTTAATTTCCTCAATATCAATCCACTTAATTTCCCGGGTAGGAGGGATAGGTTTAATTTCATTTTTATTCAATAATTTAGCTAAATAATTAATTAAAACAATTGTCATTTTTTCTTTAGTTGTAGGATTTTCCCATAAAACTTTCGGGTACAATGGCTTAATAATCTCAATCTCCCCATTTATCTCCTCTTTAACTTTTCTAATACACGCATCTTCAAGCTCCTCACCTTCTTTAATCGTTCCTCCAGGTAACTTATAAAATTCATCTTTATCATCTTTATTAACTAACAACTTTCCATCTTCAATAATCACCGGTCCTGAAGCTATGATAAATTTCCCTTCCATCATTTCCACCTCTGAGTTAAAATACATTTATAATATCTCCAATGAAGGAAAACATGAATCAACATCAACCCAATAAATATCCAACCAATAATCGTATGTCTTCCCTTAACTCCACTAAGCGGTTGAACTAAATGAAATTGAATTACAAAAGAATTAATAATCAACCATACAAAAAAAATCAACAAAAGGATATTAACAATTCTGAGAATTAATTGTTTTGTATTCATTTTGTCCACTCCCCCTTCTCCCCCACAACACAATCATCATCATGTTTAGGAGCATTCTTCAACATCCTTTTCTTAAAATCTAAGCTATCAAAATCTTCATCTTTAGCAACTCTATCAAAACTCTCCCTATTTAATTCATCATCAACTTCCCCAATCCCTGCTTTATCCAAGGCTTTCTGAAACTTATCCATGATAGCTTTTGCCTCTTTACGTATTTGTTCTCTATCCATAATTATATTCAGAATTAAATGTTTAATAAGTTTATGTTAATAAAAATCTTTAAATCAAATCATCAACAACACTCTCAACTCTATCACTCGGAATCGCAAACCCCAACCCCTCATAACCAGAAATCTTAAACTCTGCAATTCCTATAATTTCTCCTTGTGAATTTATTAACGGCCCTCCAGAATTTCCTGGATTAATTGTCACGTCTGTCTGAATAAAATATTTTCCATCGATTAATCTCGACGGAGAACTGATGATTCCTTCAGTCGCAGTAAATGACAAACCAGCAGGATTCCCCAAAGCAACAACTTTCTGTCCTGCTTTTAGATTATCAGAATCACCAAAATCAAAATAATCAAAACTTGTATTCGAAACAATTTGCAAAACAGCTAAATCCTCTACTCTGTTATATCCAATTAATCTAACCCCATAAGTATTCCCATCATAATCAACTATGCTCGCCCTTCTCGCTCCCTGAATCACATGATAATTTGTAATAACATACCCCTCAGATGAAATAATCGCTCCAGAACCCTGCCCGACATCAGTTAAAACACTCACAACAGAATCAATAACTTCTGAAATCACAGAACTAAAACTCTCGCTGTCAACAACCAAATCACCAACTCTCTGGCTCAAACTTCCAATCTGCATCTCATATTGTTTGTTCGTTTCTATTATATTTTTATTTATCTCCTCAAGTCCCGACGACAACTCATCAACACTATCCTGCAACTCTGATATATTTTCATTCAACACTCCAATCTGTGAACCATACTCTGCTCTCAATTCAGAAACATAATAATTTCCAAGAAAAAGAAATCCAGCTACAATCACAATTAAAATTATTCCATAAATTACATGAGTATTATATTTTTCTTTTGTCATATTAAAATATATATTTTTACAATTATAAATTTATTATTCATACCTAAGTGCATCCACAGGATTTAATTTTGAAGCCCTATACGCAGGAATAATCCCAGCAACCATTCCAATTATAATGGAAAACAATAACGCGAAAAATAAAAGATTAAATGTAACTGCAGTAGTCCCAAACATCCTTCCAACCCCCCCACTTATTGAACTCCCCAAATATCCAATCAGCCCACTTCCAAAAATCCCTAATATAATCCCACCAATCCCACCAACCAATCCAATTAAACCTGAATTTAATAAAAATATTAATAATATATCTTTATTCTTCGCTCCAATAGATTTCATAATTCCAATTTCTTTTGTCTTCTCCAAAACAGAAGTAAACATTGTATTTGCAATACCAATCCCGCCAACTAAAAGTGAAATCGCAGCAATCGCTCCCAAAAACAAACTCATGGTGTTCATTGTTTCCTGCATTGTCTCCTGCATAGCACTGGGATTAGTGACAGTAAAATCTTTTTTGCTCGATTGCAAAATCCCTCGGGAAAACATTAGTTTATTTTCTATGTTCGCAACAGTTTCATCAGCCAAATCCACATCACTAATCTTTACATAAATTGAACCAAATTCATCATTGCCAACATCATCTAAAATTGTCCTCGCTATTCCAATAGGCATATAAATATTATTTCCACTTTCTAAAATTCCAACAACATTAAATGACCTTCCTTCAATTGTAACCTTGCTGTTCAAAGGGATATTATCAAAAGTTCCTGTTGCAACATTTCCGCCGATTACAATAGCAAAACTGTCTCCTTGGCTTAAAAATCTTCCAGAAGAAAGTTTATCCGTTGTTATCTCTTTCCAAGTCCCAGCATCAATCCCACTAGTAGAAACCGACGCTGTTTTGCTCAAATAAGTCATACTTCCTCTTCCAGAAACACTCCCCATCACATATTTGACATTACTAATTGTTTTTATAACTAAAACATCCTTTGCTGTTAAATTTTTTTGTGATGTTGCACTTGACGCTCCTCCAACCCCACCAAACTCCGCCGGCCCCCCTCTAAATTCCCCACCAACCCCCATTGCCCTCGAAGCCCCAGGAGAAACAGTCAAAACATCTGCTCCTAAACTTCCTAATCTCTCACTCAATTGCTGCTGTGCTCCTTGACTAATAGATATAATTGAAACAACAGCGGCAATTCCAATTACAATACCTATAATAGTAAGCCAGCTTCTAAGTTTGCTATGCAGCAATATATTCAAAGACAAATGAAAAGATTTTCCAATTCTCATATTAATATCCAACCAAATTATTTCTTCTTCTCTTGCGCAACAACATTCTTAACCCAATCAGGAATTATATTAGAAGTATTAGAAGCTTTCTTCTTAGAAAATTTCTTTTTCAAATAAGGATATTTTTTATAAATAACAAAGCCAGCAGCAATTATAATCAAAACTATAATTAAAGCAGTCCAATTAATTCCAGAAGAAGTTTGTGCCTGTGTTCTTGAAAACCCATTTATATATCCAGAACTAGCATTAACTGAAGAAGATAAACTAATCGGTAATTCCATATTCACAATTCTTCTCTCTCCAAGAGCATCTGTATAATAAATATCAAACTTCAAATTACTTGCCTGATTCTGTTGAACCCCTGTACTTCTATTAAACCCCTTTTGATAATCTTTCTGCACCACACTAGATAAACTAAAACTCACAATTGTATAATCTCCACTCGCAAGATTTCCTACCATTTGTCCATCAGTCCCAGTCACTCTAAAATTTTCCTGCTCTGGAATCCTCACAACAACAGAATTTGCAGAATATTTTCCAACATTTGCAATTGCAATTGAAACACTGCTCCCAGATACCTCCTGAATCACAGCATCAAAATCTGTTCTTGAATCCTGAACAGTAAGGTTAAAAATCTGGCTTATATACGAATCCCAACTTGTGGAAGTCCCTGAATGGTATCTAACTTTTATTTCATAATTAGAATCCAAAGCACCTTTATCAACTTTCAATTTATATGGAACTAACCAGTCAGTTTGATAACCTGTAACATGATATGTATTCCCTCCTAAAATTTTAACACTATCATTTTCAACAATAGAAAAAGGGTAAGAAGGAAACAATTCAAAAGCAGCTCCACCGCATCCACTTATAATCCCACTCACCTGAAAGACAGCATCAACATATTCCCCAGGAACAGCAGGATAAGGATTTTGGTTTAGCAAAGAAACATCTAAATCACAATAAAGCGCAGAAACAAAATTAACAGACAAACTAATAAGTAAAATAAAAATCAAAAGATTATTTTTATTATCTCTTTTCATTTTAATATTATATTTTAATATTATCAAAAATTTATTTTTAAATCAAATGGACTTAAAGTCCATCATTTTCTCTTTACTTCATTTATTATCCTTCCATCTTTCAAATATATAATCCTCTTTGCATATCTTACTAAACTTATATCATGAGTTATCAGCACAATTGTCTTTCCTTGCTTGTTCAATTTTCCAAGAAAATCCATTATAAATTTTCCTATATTGCTGTCAAGATTTCCTGTTGGTTCATCTGCGAGTATAACTTCAGGATCATTTGCAAGTGCGCGGGCAATTGCAACTCTTTGCTGCTGCCCACCAGATAATTCATTTGGTTTATGATTCAATCTATCTCCTAATCCTAAAATTTTCAGCAATGCAGTAGCTCTTTCTTCAGCTTCTGCTTCAGCAATGTCCACCATTTCCATCGGCAACATCACATTCTGTAATGCATTCAGCGTCGGAATTAAATTAAATTGCTGAAAAATAAATCCAATAGTTTTCCCTCTTAAAAATGCAAGAGAAGATTCATCCATCTTTGCGATATCTTTATTATCCAGATAAACTTCCCCAAATGAAGGCATATCCAATGCCCCAACTATGTTAACCATCGTCGATTTCCCACTTCCAGATGCTCCGGTTATTGCGATAAATTCTCCTTTTTTTATATCTAATTTTATATTTTTCAAAACAACAAGAGGCTCTGCTTTTCCCATCTCATATTTTTTCCAAACTCCGTCAATTCTTATTAAAGTTTCTTGTTTCATTTTTACTTTCTTTTTTGTCATTTACTTTGTTTTTTATTAATTGAAAATTCAGGGAAGAATCCCCTGAATAAAGTGGTGAGGTTAGGATTTATTTCTAAAACCTAAACTGTCAAATTTTATTTGACTACAAATTTCATGCTCTGGATTTACATCCTTGCAATAATAAGCACAATTCATTCTATTCTGCGAACAATAATCAATTATCTCATCAATATCAGTTGTGCTTTGGAAAAATGAAAATATACTATCTTTAGTTAACTCATCAATTTGAAAATTTTCTAAATTACTCCTATTGAAAAAATTCCTACTAATACTATTATATAATATAGATCCAGCAACAATTCCAATGATTAATCCGAAAACTAATCCCAATATCATCCCTTTTATAACTTTATCCATAATCATGCATAAAAATTTAATTTATAAAAAAGATGGAACAGAAGTCCACTTCAAATTCAAAAAAAATAAATTTATTCAGCTCCAGCCATAGGACAATTCTGCATTCCTTGATGTTTACCCATTTTAAACCCCATTTTAAATCCTTGAGGAACTAATTCTTTCAACTGCTCTTGTAATTCAGTTATCTTATCTTCATCACCAGAATCTCGAGCTTCTTTCAATTGTTGCATCAACTCTCTAATTTGTCCTCGCTGTTCATGCATCTCAACTTGCTTCTGAAAATTTTCTTCATTAATTCTAGTCTGAAGTTTTGTAACTCTCTCTTCCATCAAAGATTTCCAAGATTCATAATCTCCAGACTCAATTGCATTTTGCATAGCTTCTCGATGTTCCTGCATCTCTGCTCTCTGCTCGTCAGTCAAATTAGGATTCATCATTCCACCAAAACCAAAAGCAGAAACTAAACTAATCCCAAGAATTGCAATTAGAGCAAAAGCAACACTTCCATATAAATATTGTTTCTTCATTCTTCTAGACCTCCTTTCATCTCTGTAAAATCTGAATCCAAGTCCTCAGGATCAAAATCAGCAAACTCTTTATTCATTTCCCTAAAATAATCAAAATCTTTTTCCAAGGCAATGTTCTCTGCATTAATAAAACTCTGAGGATCTTGTTGTATACTCCTCACACTCTTAGCCAAACTATCTTGAGGATTAAGCAATGGCAATGCAAACACCCCGCTAGTAATCAGAAGAGCTGCCATTCCAAAAGCAGCCAACATCCGCCTCTTACTTTTCTTCTCCTTCTTAACAGATTTTTTAGTTTTCATAAACTGATTAAACTAAATTTCTTTATAAGCAAGATGGACCCAAAATCCATCAATCTTTAAATATGACTTTCTCCTAATAAAAACATGCCACAACAAATGATGATGCAAATGATGCAACAATTAATTCCAGCAGGCCTAGCAACAGAACTAATTTACTCATTCGTAATAATCCTATGCAGTCTACTAATTTATTATTCCACAAAAGAGATCTACAAACTAAGCTCATACAAAGGTCTAAAATATTTCAGAGAAGCATTCTTCTTCTTCGCACTTGTTTATTTTTTCAAATCGTTCATCAGGTTTTTCATCTTCTTTCTAGGAAGAAAAGAAATATTTGAAATAGCTTCATCACTAGGAAACCTCTCACTATTCATATTTATTTACGCAAGTTCAATTGCAGTTTTCTACCTAGTTTACAGTGTAATGTATAAAAAATGGAACCACGAAAAAACCATTATCCCAACACTTCATATCACCGCAGTAATAATCGCTCTAATAAGTATGATAACAAGAAGCTCCAGAATAATTTTAGGGATTGAGATAATATTATTCATCTCACTGACAATAATAACCTTCATATCACACAAAAACACAAAAAAACCAAACAACCTTCGATTTATTTATTTATTAATCTTAATATTCTTCTTCCTGAATATAATTGATCTGATAACTCCAAACTTCAGAGCATTTCAAATATTCATTTATCTTTTTTCAATAGCAATATTCATCGGTATTCTCTATAAAGTTCTGAGAAAAGTGGGAGGATAAAATGCGAAAAAGAAACAAATTAGAAATCATCAAAGATATTTTAGAAATAATTCAATTCTATCACAATTCAATCAAGCCAACTCCTCTATTAAGAAAATCCAACCTCTCTTCAACTAGATTCAAAGAATACTACAATGAAATGCTAGAAAAAGAGTTCATAACAGAAACCCAAAGTAAAAGTGGAAAATGCATCCACATGACAGATAAAGGAAATATGTTTCTTGAAAAATATCAAACAATTATTAATTTTATTGATGAGTTTGAATTGTGATTATTTTTTCTTAGGGATTTTAATCTTCCAAGCCATATAAATTAAAATAACCGCCATGACTAAATAAACAGATGATATAAAGTTTGGAGTAATCCAAGAAATATTAGGAAGAGAAAGTGAAATTATTTCTACGCAGAGAGCTATAATGATAGCAACAATCCCTACTCTTATCCCTGCAATAGCAATTCCCAATTCAGAAACAGATTTGTTTTTCATTTTTTCTTTTTCTTCAAATCCAACTTAATATGAACATCCTTAAGTTGAGATTCATCAATTTCACTCGGAGCATCCATCAATAAATCCCTAGCTTCCTTATTTTTAGGAAAAGCAATAACCTCCCGAATAGAAGGCTGCCCAAGTAAAACCATAATCAACCTGTCAATTCCAGGAGCAATCCCTCCATGTGGCGGAACTCCGTATTTGAAAGCAATCAACATATGTTCAAAATAAGCTTTCTGTTTTTTACTAAACCCAATCAAATCAAAAACTTTATCCTGAACAAGATGATCATGAATCCTAATCGAACCCCCACCAACCTCAAACCCATTCAAAACCAAATCATGCTGATAACTCTTAACTTTATGAGCATCTTTCTCATTCAAATATTTCAAATCCTCATCTTTAGGCCTTGTAAACATATGATGCATCGGAGCATAATGCCCATTCGACTTCTCTTCCTCAAAAAGCGGAAAATCAACAATCCAGGCAAAAGCCAACTCATTCGGATCTTCCTTATTTTTCCTCAAATCAGGCTTATCAGTCCCATACTTTTTTATAACCTCATCATAACTCAATCTAGGAAATTTATCAAAAGTCAGCCTCTTATCAGGCAAAATAGTTTTAACAAGTTTAACAAACATATCTTCCATCATATCTAACAACTCATCCTGAGAAACAAAACTCATCTCTAAATCTAATTGGAAAAATTCCCCAGGGCTTCTATCAGCTCGAGCATCCTCATCTCTCATACATGGAGCAATCTGAAAATATTTATCAATTCCCCCAACCATTAACAACTGTTTATATTGCTGCGGACTCTGAGGTAAAGCATAAAACTTCCCAGGATGAATTCTCGAAGGAACAATAAAATCCCTAGCACCCTCAGGACTCGACTTAGTCAAAATCGGAGTCTGAATCTCTAAGAAATCCTCCTTATCTAAATAATCACGAATAAACTTAATTATCTTATGTCTCAAAGTCATATTACTAACCATTTGCGGCCTTCTCAAATCCAAATATCTATATTTCATCCTTATATCTTCACTAACTTCTTTCTCAGGTTCAAAAGGCAAAGCCATACTAGGACTTAAAATTTCCAACTTAGCAATTCCAATCTCAACCTTTCCCACCTCCCCAGCCTCATTATTTTCAGAGCCCTTGGGTCTTTCTTTAACTTCCCCATCAATATGAATACAAGCCTCTCTAGAAATATCTTTAATCTTATCAAAATCAGAATTCTTTGCAGTAATCACAGTCTGCACCTTTCCCCACCGATCCCTCAAATCAATAAATACAACCTTTCCATGTTCACGAATAGTATCAACCCACCCAACTAAACTAACTTTATTCCCAGCTAGTTTCTTATTCAATTCCCCAATATTATGCGTTCTTAACATATTATCTATATATCAGAATGATATTTAAAATTACTGATTATCCCCAACACCCTCCACCCACTTCTTCCCCCTCTCGCAAGCACTATCAAACTCATCCCCATACATCTCACGAATTTCCTTTGAAAAATCCTTATCGCTCAAAATATTAACATTGTCTTTCAACATTCTCATAACCTCCCTATCAAAAGGATTCCATTCTTTCATACTTTTGAATAAAGAAGCACTTGGTTCAGCAACCTGCCTAGCTAAAAGATCCAAAAGGATTCGTGTAGGGGGAGGAGAAATTTCATATAAAGCTTTTATATTAATTCCTGCATCTTTTACAACTAAAGCTAAAGTTTCTAATAATCTTGCTCTAACATTTTGTGCAATCCCCCCAATCCAAAAATCATGTTGCTTAGGATCCATTTTCTTGATTTTCGCACCTTCATTCTCAAAACATTTGACAATCTCTCTACATTTATCCCAGGTTCTCTCAGTTTCGCAAACAATAACATTCTTTCCATTAAGCTTAGTCACATTTCCATACAAAGGATGCATGCCCATGACTTCACAATCATCAGAAGAAAATCTCAACATTGCTTCAACAGGAAATGATTTAATTCCAGTAAAATCAACTATTGCTTTTGCATGCGGAGCAACTTCTTTAATAACTCTTTCAGTTTCAGAAATAGGAACACAAATAATAGTGAGATCACAAGTTTTTGCCGCTTCAACAGGAGTTAGCTCAGAATTTCTGCCTGTAACTAGAACTTCATGCCCATACTTCTCAAAGATTGGCTTATGAATTCCCCCCATAATTCCACTTCCCCCGACAAAGTTTATTCTCATGTTAGAATTAGCTAGAAATTTCCCTTTATAAGTATATTGGTACTATTTTGTAATTAACCCCTATCTAATCTTCTTGACAACATTTGTCATTAATTTTTCAAGAGATTCCTGATAAAAATAGATAAAAAAAGACAAGATCATTACTACAACAAAAACAATTATGGATGGTGTAGAATTCTGAGAAGCAATTCCTGCTCCTACCAAATTCAGAACAACAAATCCCGGCAATCTTCCAATTGTAGAGATCAAAATTAACGTCCCAATTCGGATTTTTGTCAAGCCAGCTAAATAAGAAATTAAATCGTCAGGAAACGCAGGTAACAAATAAATAAGAAAAAGCGTCATTTTTCCTTTCTTATCCATAAGCTTATCAAATTTTTTTAGACTTGTTTTATTAATAATCCTCTCGACAAAAGGTCTTCCTAATTTTCTAGCAATGATAAATACAATCCACGACCCTAAAATCAAACCAATCATACTATAAATAACCCCAAGATAAATTCCAAATAAAAAACCCCCAACAAATCCAATAAATTGCCCGGGGATAGGAGCAAATAAAACTTGCAAAATTACCAAAGCAATAAAAATAAAAGGAGCTAAAATCCCAAAACCAAGAATAAAATCTCTAACTTTTACTATATCAGAAAAAAACGTCCCGAATAAATTCCAAAAATAAATAATCAAAGTTAATATAATTAATACTAATAAAATATAACCCAATATTTTCAAAAAATTTTTGAATCTCATAACCTCACCTCTATTAGAAATATATCCCTAGCCTTATAAAATTAATTAAAAAATATAATCCCAAAACCAAACAAGAGCCAGAATTCCTAGGAAAATTAAAATAAATATAACTATCCAAAAGTTGCTGATAGTCAATTTTTTAACACCATCTCCTTGCTGCCCACCAAACCTAGGAGGCAAACCCTGCGGATTAAATCCTCCTGTCTGAGGAGGCATCATCAGCGGTCTTCTCATTTGCATTTGATTTACCATAATTAGGTTAAATAAAAAGATTATATAAAACTTACTTAAAATACAAATATATAAACTAAATAAATCTAATAAATTTATGAGTAAAATTAAAATACTTCCGATATATCCAAAATCCCCCCCATCATTTTGGAGTTTTAATAAATCTCTTGAGATTATTGGAGAAAAAGCAGTCATGCCACCAACAGGTTTGGCAACAGTAATGGCAATGTTTCCAAGAAAAAATTTTAGTATAATGCCAGTTATAGATTTAAATGTTGAACCATTAGATGAAAAAAAAATAAAGAAAGCTGATTTAATTGCAACTTCTTCCATGTTAATCCATCAAAAATCCCACGATGAAATCATCAAAGTAGCTCATAAACACAACAAAAAAGTTATTGCTGGAGGTCCTTTCCCTACAGACTACCCTGAATTAAATAAAAAAGCAGATTATTTAGTAACCGGAGAAGCAGAACTAACACTACCATCGTTTATAGAAGATTTTTTAAAAAACAAATCAAAAAGAATATATTCCCCTAAAAACATAAAACCAAAAAATAAATCAATACTAACAAAATCAGGGAGACCAGATTTAAATTACACTCCAATTCCAAGATGGGACTTATTCAAAGATTTATCAGCATATGATTCTATTGGAATTCAATTTTCAAGAGGCTGTCCATTTGACTGTGAATTCTGCAATATAACTTCTCTCTACGGAAAAGAACCAAGAACAAAAAATCCCCAACAAATGATAGCAGAATTAAATGCCATAAGAAAGACAGATTATAAAGGTGGAATTTTTATTGTAGACGACAATCTTATTGGGAATATAAATAATTTAAGAAAATTATTACCTGAACTAATTAAATGGCAAAAAAATAACAACTATCCTTATACCCTAATGACTGAGGCAAGCATGAATCTTGCATGGCCAGAAAATACTAAAATTCTAAATGACTTAGTTGAGGCAGGATTTACAAAAGTATTCTTAGGAATCGAATCTGTTGATTCAGACATGATTAATAATATGAACAAAAAACAGAATCTAAGAATGTCTCCAAAAAAAGCAGTAAAAATAATACAAACTGCCGGGATAGAAGTTATGGGGGGTTTTATTATAGGCACTGATGGAGAAAAACCCGATGTCTTCAAAAAATTATTTAAATTTATCCAAGAAACAGGAATAATATTCCCAATGGTAGGGCTTTTAACAATTATCCAAGGAACAAAGCTTCATAATCGTCTAGAAAAAGAAAAAAGATTAAAATCAAAAAGAATTTCTATCTCCAATACCCATACGTTTTCTTTAGATTTCAAACCTAAATTAAAAAAACCATTCACAGAGGAAAAATTAATAAAAGGATATAAAGAATTATTAGAAAAATTATTCAAAGCAAAAAACTATTATGCAAGATGTCGAACTTCATCTAAACAAGTAGGGCCCCACAAATCAAGCAAAGTTGCTATACTAAGAGGACTAGGAATTTTAAAGAATTTTACAAAACAACAACTCTTCGGAGGATATGACAAAGAAACATGGAGATATTTAATTGAAACACTTATTAAAAATCCAAAAAATTTCTCAGAAGCTTTAACACAAGCTGTTAAATTTCAACACCTAAAAAGTATAACAAAAGATTCAATAAAAGCTTACTCATATAAGGAAAAAGTAGAAATATGGTATGAAAATTTTAAAAAGAAATCAAAAATAATAATATCTAAATACAAAAATAATATTAAAAAAAGAAAAAAGATCCTTTTAAAAAAAGCGAATAGATTATTTAATAAAGCACATAAATCATATAGAAAAATACCCGAAGATTTCAAAACAGAAATTCACATAGATATCTTAGATAATTTAAAACAAAGATTAGATAAATTCAAACAAGAAAGCCAACTAGTTTCAATATCCTCAAAGTGATTTATTCTTTAACAACCTTCTTAAGAATCTTCATAATTTCCCCCCCACTAACTTTCCCACCAAACTCTTTCATAATCAAACCCATATAACCATTCATTGTCAAACCAGGTTTTGTCTTAACAATTTTCAAAATCTCATCTTCCAAATTATCAATTTCCTCTTTTTTCAAAGCTTCTTCAATAGGAACACCATCAACAATTTTATTCAAAACTCCTTTCACATCTTCCTCATCTATTTTCTTTTTCTTCAAATTATTAATCACTTCTTCCATAACATCAAGATGCAAATGCTCCTCAATTTCTTCGATATCTTTATTTTTCTTCTTAGCAATTTCAGAAGGCCAAAGAACTAGCATTTTAACAATAAAATTAGGCTGATTATATAACTGCAATAGTTCCTTATAATCCTCAATTTTATTATTATTTAACACTAAATTCAACATCTCATCACTCAGTCCTTCTTTCTTCAAGTCTTTCTTAACTTCTGATCTTAGTTTAGGCAAATTTCTTCTAATCTCATTAATAAAATCCCGATCTATATGAAATAATTTCAAATCAGTTTCAGGATACATTCTAGCAGCTCCAGGTAACGGTCTCATAAACTCACTCTTCCCATCAGCCAAAACATTCCGAACTTCAGCCACACTCTCTCCTTTCTCAACTAAATTCTTTTGTCTCTTAATCTCATTTTCAATACTCTTAATAATAAGTTCTGGTTCTTGAACCCCTTTCATCTCAATTCTCTCTGACCACTTATCACTAAACTTAACACTCATATTAACATCCTGTCTTATTGTCCCAATTCCCCTCTTAACTTTACACGCTCTCAATATATCTCCGATCTTCAAAGCTGCTTCTTTAGCAACAACAGGATCATCTATATCTGGATCAGTTGTAATCTCAACCAAAGGTATTCCCAACCTATCCAAACGATAAACATTCTTCTGATCTCCTTTCTTAATTATCCTAGCAGCATCTTCCTCAAGAATAACTTTAGCAATCCCAACTTTTCCTTTAGAAGTTTCAACATAACCTCCCTGACCTATTAACATAGTTCTCTGAAAACCAGAAACATTACTCCCATCAATAACAGTCTTTCTCATAACCTGAGTATCTTGAACAATATCACAATTCAATAACAAAGCTATTTGTAAACTAATCTTCAATGCCTCCTTACTGATTTCCCTAGGAGGTTCTTCATCTAAATCAACTAAACAAACATTATTATTATAA
>Ga0066639_10002816_pt1 | contig 15131 bp, 12 predicted proteins | sample CryGeyCG2114_010_2_FD_59504 | JGI IMG/M metagenome (GOLD analysis project Ga0066639, IMG submission 59504) | Groundwater microbial communities from aquifer - Crystal Geyser CG10_big_fil_rev_8/21/14_0.10 | ecosystem: Environmental > Aquatic > Deep subsurface > Groundwater | place: USA: Utah...
GATGTTCTGTTCACAAATGTAAGATTCAGAGATGCACAAGGTGCAATAGTGACAGAGACTTCACAAGGAGACATTGGAACTGAGGTTAGGACGTTCTCATTTGAGTCGTTTGCTTCAGCAAGTAACGTCGCATTCAAAATCCAAAGTGGAGATGACGATGTTAATACTGCTCGTGTGATTGATATTGACGATGTGAACGACACAGACAACGTGTCAATGTTCTCATTCCAGATCAAGGTTGAGGGCGCAAAGGTCCAATTGAAGGATCTTATGCTTACCGCAACTCACACTGGAACAGCTAACTCACTAGATGATATCTTTAAGACTTTGTCTTTGCAGATTGATGGTGAGGAGGTTGGCTCAGAGAGCTCTTCATATGCTGCAGCCACAACAGTTACCTTCGATAACATCGATACATGGCTTGAGGTTGGAACATACGATGTTCTTCTTGTGGGAGACATCAATGACACCGACTCAGCTTTTGTTGAGGGTGACACCGTCTACTTCACGGTTGGTGAGACTGAGACAAACAGTGCTAACACCGACATTGAGGATGAAAATGGTGACAACCTAGCTAATGGTGACAAGACTGGTTCCGAGACAGGGGATGCACACGCATTCTATGACAACGGTATCCAGATTGTTGCGTTCAATGATGATGGAAGTAAGTCAGCAAGCGTTGATGGTGTTAACAATGATAGAGTCGAGTTGTATATGAACTTCGATGTTCACAACTTCGGCGACACAACATTATACATTCCTAATGTTGTAACCAACACAGGAAATTCAACCAGCGCTACGACAACTGCTCCAACAACCTCACAGGGTGTTGGATACCACCTCCAGACATCTGGAAGTACGACAGCAGGATCTAATGACATTAGCGCAACATTGACCGAGAGCGATACCGATCTTACTCTAAAGACTAACTCATACGAGTTGAAGGCAGGTAAGACTGGAACATTTACTCTTAAGGTCGTTGTTGCCAATGATGGTACCCCTGATCTTGATAACTCAAGTCACAGGGCATTCTTGGCTGGCGTAAACTGGGCAACTACCGATTCAGCAACTGGTAGCTCAGTCTACACATTCGACTTGTCAAACTACGTAACCGGATACCAAATAATTGGTGACTAGTTATTTCTAGTTTGATTCGCTTAATAAGCGTGTCGAGTAAAAAAGACCACCCCTCACGGGGTGGTCTTTTGTTGTAGCACTCATTTTGGATTAAGATTTATGTACATGGATAATAGCTCTATACAAAAAGCACTACGTTTCTTATTAATTAGCGCCCCCGTTGTTTACCCCCTTGTTTTTATTAGAGGGTTTGTTTATCCATCTACATTTCCCCGCACAATTTTTATCTATTTGATTGTTACAGTGATATGCGGCTTGTGGTTTTTGTGGATGTATAGATCTAGGGGGGTAACTCTTAGGTTGAGCTGGGTCACGACTGCTTTGGCAACATACATAGGGGTTCTATTTATATCTGCTATAGCAGGAGGGCACTTTGAGAATTCGTTTTTCAGTTCTCATGAAAGGATGACGGGGATTATAACGGTTATATATCTATTTCTCTGGTATGTTATTGCTTCATCTACCCTAAGGTCGCGGGATTGGATATATCTCTTTAGGGGGACACTTTTCTCAGGAGTTATTGTTGCTCTTATCTCATATCTAGGCCCTGGTGCATTTAATCTAGAGGCGTTTAGCTTCTTGTTAGCAGATGGAGGATCTCTTTTTGGAAACACTACTTACGCTGGCGTGTATTATTTCTTTGTGTTTTTCATCGGAGTCCTGTTGTTTATTAAAGACTTTTCAATAAAGTGGAGAACCTCCTACATCATTTCTATGCTCATAGTTTTGGCTAATCCAGATATAATGAAATTCACAATCTGGCAGGGAATTTATGGGTTAAAAGAAATTGTTGAAAGCCCGCTGGTCTTGCTTGGTAATGCTCGGGCCTCTGCTCTTAGTATATTTGTAGGGACTTTGATCATAGGAATTGCTTATGCGATGCATCGTGCGCGCATTTCTATGAGGGCTAAGGAGTCTGTCGGGCTGATAATAATTGGGCTGATAATAATTGGATCAATTGGAGTGGTTGGTTCGGTATTAATGGAAAGAGGTCCCGGCTATGAATTCTTCGTTGGTCAAGGAGATACTGCACGATTACTGGTGTGGCAACAGGGAAGGGATGCATTTTTAGAAAAGCCAATATTGGGTTATGGGTCTAATAACTTTTCTTACGCCTTTCAAGATACCTTTGAACCCACAGTCGCGTTCTTAAATAATGCAAAGTGGTTCGACAAAATCCACAATGGGATATTGGAACCACTTGTAGAGACCGGAGTTGTGGGAGCTATCGTTGCATTGATTACTTTGGGCATTGTGCTTTGGAGAGGATTTTCCCACTACCATCATAAGCAAGAGCTCTCCGTGATGGTTGTCCTGATGATACTTGTTGCGCATCTTATTCAGATACAAACCTCTTTTAATACTCCCACGACCACGTTTATGTTAGCTATACTACTGGCTTATCTAGCATCTAAAGACGGAGTGATATATACGTATGATTTGCTGAAGGGTTCTCTAACTAAAGGCCTATACGCCTTCTTCATGGTTGGCCTTATAGCTTTATTCGCCATCTCTACCATTATCCCTGTTAAACAGAATCGTATGGTCATTACAGCAATGGCGTCAGGTAGCCTTGATCGTCGAATGGAGATGTATAAGAGTCTGGAGTCTTTCTACGGCTATCCTCCAGATATGATAGTTCCTGTTACGGAGAATTATGTAAATGCGCTTTTCAGTTCTCTGGATCAATTTAATACCCCAGACGCCAGAAGTATGTTGCAGAAAGAGTTTGTGGCAATTCTAGATATGTATGAGGCCCACATAGATAAGTATGGTGACAATTTCCGTTTCCTTATAAACTATGCGAACGTAATTCACATCGCGAGGGTTTTTGGGGTTGATCGGATGGATCGGGCAGGAGAGCTGCTAGATCAGGCAAAGGAGATATCGACATCATACCCTCAAATATATTGGCTTTCTGCTTTACAGGCCCGTTATGAGGGGGATGTTGAGGGCGCTCTCATTGAGATAGATAAGGCCGTATCAATGTCTGAAGAAGTGAAGGGCGGCTTGCCAGAGTATATAGCAGAGGATCATTTGGGTAAGGCGATTGAAGTGTCTGGAGAGATAAAGAGGTTTATTGAACAAAGCTCAGGGGATGGGGTGTACTACCACGTACCCGAGCTATAAGGGTTTTGTAGAATATTCGAGAGACGGACCAAACTATATAGAAATTAAGAGCCATCTCTGATAAACTAAATAAAAGTTTTTATGACATTCATACTAGCAGGATTTTTAGGAGGAATAATAAGGGGAGTAGTGGGTCTTACTAAATATACCCTTTCATATAAGGACGTTCCTTTTAGGCCTATGTATTTTGGTGGAATGGCTTTACTGTCAGGATCTATCGGAGCTACTGCAGCCTGGGTTACCCAGGATTTAGGGATTGGCTTTCTTGGGATGGAGACACTATCTCCAGCCATGGCTGTAATTATCGGTTATGCTGGAGGAGACTTCTTCGAGAACATCTTGAAGATTCTTATTAAAGACCCAGTACTATTTGATTAATACTCCTTACGTTTCTTAAGTAGGATTCCGTGAGTGCGGCCTGTTTTTGTTAGTAGTGGTCCCTATTTTGGCTAACATATAAAAAGAATGATAAAAGACAAACTTTCTTTATATAAGAGGATATCATTAGGAACACTTTTTCTGTTGACCATTACTCCGTTAATTGTTTTTAATGGAATACTATATCCATTCATTTTCTCAAAGGTATTATTTATTCGCTTGATACTCACCATATTTATATGGGGATTTTTACTGTATTTGATAAAGAGGAGCTACAAGGTTGAGATAGATAGAAGCCACTTCAAAAACAAGCTTTTTATTGGACTCATTATATATTTTGGGGCCATGATCTTGAGCATGTTTTTTGGCATAGATCCCTATACATCTTTTTGGGGCAATGTTGAGCGTGGAGAAGGGCTTATCCTTATTCTTTTTTTGATGGTCTTCTTAGTGGGATCTTTGATTATGTTTAGGGAGAAGCATTGGCTAACCTTCCATAAGCTAATAGTTTTAGTGGGTGTTCTTTTAGCCATTGATGTGATTGGGCAATCTATAGCAGACATAGGTATTAGACCTCAGGGAAGCTTCTTGGGGAATCCCTCGTTTGTTTCCGCTTATCAATTATTCGCACTTTTTTCAGCCTATGTGGTGATTGCAAAAGAACAATTCTTAAAGAAATTCCCAAAGGTATTTGTGTATATCCCTGTCGCTCTTCTTGCCATGAGCATTATAGTGAACCAAACAAGGGGCGTCCTTTTGGGTAGTGTGTGTGGGCTTATAGTAGCTCTACTACTTATCAGAAAAGAAAAGGGTTTTTATGCATTAAAGAGATATGTGGATTTCAGGCGAGCGGGATCGTGGATCCTTTTGGCGCTGATAGTGTTGGCTATCTTTTCTGGGCTAATTAAGACAACTTCTACCTGGGATGATTTTCCACCGCTTAACGAAATGGCTGATTCTTTTATCAAAGACAGAACTATCCAGACGAGAATTATAAACTACTCAATTAGTTTGGACAGTATCAATCCAGCAAATGTTGGGCTAAAGAGGTTCTTGTTCGGGTGGGGTGGAAATAATTATCAATATGCACATAACGAGTTTTATAACCCTCAGATTCAGAAATATTCCTCTGAGTGGTTTGATAGAGCTCATAACGGTTTCTTAGATCAGCTTGTAATGTATGGGCTTATCGGCTTACTAGCCTATCTCTACCTATGGTGGTCTCTGTGGAAGAGGCTTTATCGGGGTTGGTTTAACGCGGGATTTAGTGAAACGAAGAGGGGAATTGCCATGGCAGGAATCTTTCTAGTCGTATCTTATTTGGTCCAAATATCCTTCCTGTTTGATCAGATATCTATATATATCCCACTGATAGGATTTTTTGCTTACTCCATTTATGAATTTGGTTCGTCTGAGATAAAAGAAAGGGAAGAGATAAACATAAAGGCTTTTTTCTGGCCGATATTGGCTATTGCCGGTTTCTTGAGCTGGGTTCTATATTTTCACACCATGGTGCCTTATATGCAGATGAGAACATTTAACAGATTATATTATGCCAGAGATTATAGTGTTCTTTCTGAGAAGATGGACAGAATAACCGAGCCATTTAATTACGTTCAGTACGAGTTAAGGACGAGAATGCTTTCTGCTATCCCTGGGCTTATGGACACCCAAGGGAAAGGGACTAATCTTGCACACACGATTATTAATCTGGATTACCTTAGTAGGGATAGAGCTCAAGCTCAGAGTCTTGTTAACTTGGGATATCAATATTCATATATGGGAGGACTTGAGGGAGACGAGGACCTTATCAAAAAAGGAGAAGACGAGCTTAGATACGCATTAAGCCTTTCTCCTAATAGACAGGGATTATATTTACACCTAGCCTTTAATCTTATCCTTCAGGGTAGATATGATGAGGCGGTGGGATTAATCCCAGAGGCTGAGAGGATAGAGCCGCAGGGAATAGATATCCTGGAGTACTACGTAAGTGTCGTATATCCGTATGATTTCAATGAGAACTATAAAACCACCAAGAAATTAGATGAGCTTCTTTTCAACTCAGGTGAACCAACAACTCCAGTCAAAGCAGCTCGTCTGAGATTCGGCTATGCAAACTATGTGATAAGTATGATGCAGCGTGGAGATACGGAAGGACTTGGGCGAGTAGTAGAGAGGGCAATTTTGATGGAAAGGAAGTTGGTGGAGGCAAACCAAATACAAATTATGAGTGGGCGCCTGAACGAGAAGGAGCATGGTGTAGAGTCACAGGAAGGCAAACTCCTTGAGCTTTTGGAGAGAATGCGGGCGGAAGGATAAGGGGAAGATATCCGATCCAAGCTTGACCTCTCTGCATATAAGCTATAGAAATAAATGATACAAGATGAAGAAAGCATTAATAACAGGAATAACGGGCCAAGACGGCTCTTATCTAGCAGAGCTTCTTTTAGCCAAAGGTTATGAGGTTCATGGTATCAAGAGAAGAGGGTCTTCTTTTAATACAGAGAGAATAGATCATATCTTTGAAGATCCTCATGTAGAGAATCAAAGGTTCTTTTTGCATTATGGAGATGTCTCTGATGGAACTAGCCTAACTCGCTTAATAAAAGATATTGACCCCGATGAGATATATAGCCTTGCTGCACAAAGCCATGTGGGAGTTTCTTTTGAGCAACCAGAGTACACAGCTGATGTAGTGGGGTTAGGCCCACTTAGGCTGCTTGAATCAATTAGAACGTTGGGGATGACGGATAAAATTAAGTTTTATCAAGCTTCCAGCTCAGAGATGTTTGGTGCGTCTCCTCCTCCTCAGAATGAAGACACGCCATTTTACCCAAGGAGCCCATATGGTGCGTCCAAGCTATACGCCTATTGGATGACTCGTAACTATAGAGAGGCATACGGAATGTTCGCTTCCAACGGGATTCTTTTTAATCATGAAAGCCCAAGAAGGGGCGAGACCTTTGTAACGCGGAAAATAGTTCGTGCCGCAGCTAGGATAAAGTTGGGTCTGCAAGAAGTCCTGCACTTAGGGAATCTGGATGCTAAGCGCGACTGGGGCCACACTAAAGATTTCGTTGAGGCTATGTATATGGTTCTTCAGCACCATGAGCCAGACGATTTTGTTATCGCCACTGGCGAACATCATTCTGTTCGTGAGTTTTGCGAACTTGCCTTTAAGGCTTTAGGTATGGAGATTGAATGGAAGGGAGATGGGGTGGATGAGGTTGGCGTAGACAAAGAGACTGGGAAGATCCTTGTAAAAGTTGATCCTAAATATTTTAGACCAACAGAGGTCCAGTCTCTGAAGGGAGATGCGAGCAAGGCCAATAAGATACTTGGATGGAAGCCTAAAGTAGCTTTTGAAGAGTTAGTAGCGGAGATGGCGGAACACGCTCTTGAGGAGGCTCGCCACGATCTACACTCTAAAGAAGGAGGGTTTAATTTCAGAAGACAGAACCACGAATAAGGTGATAAGACTTATAAAAAATACATTTCATAGAGAGCCTGATGTTAAGAAGAAGCTGATAGAGTTTATTGATCAAACAGATAGGCTTAGTTTTGGCCCTCAGTGTGAAGAATTCGAAAAGAAATTCAGTGAATATCAGGGGAGAAAGCACAGTATTTTTGTTAATAGTGGGAGCTCTGCCAATTTAGCGCTTATCCAAGCGCTTATTAACCAGGGGATTTTACAAAAAGGAGACAAGGTAGGCTTTTCCGCTTTAACATGGGCTACTAACGTTATGCCTCTGGTTCAGTTAGGTTTGGAACCCGTTCCTATAGATGTCGAATTAGACACACTAAATGTTTCTAGTAGGAAGCTAGAAAGTATTTTGGAGAAAACAGAGATTAAGGCTCTCTTTATAACAAATCTCCTCGGATTTTGTGATGATATGGATGTAATAAAAGCAATCTGTGACAGAGAGGAGATTATATTAATAGAAGATAATTGTGAGTCTTTGGGAACAGTCTATAAAGGACAGAAGCTCGGAAACTTTGGATTGGCAAGCACTTTCTCTTTTTATGTTGGGCATCATCTCTCTACTATCGAGGGGGGGATGATCTGTACAGATGACAATCATTTTGCTGATGCTCTTAGAATGGTCAGGGCTCATGGCTGGGACAGAAATGTGGACTCTCAAAAGCAAGGAGAGTTAAGGGACAAACACTCCATAGATGATTTTTATGCTAGATACTCTTTTTATAGTCTTGCCTATAATCTAAGACCAACAGAGATAAATGGATTTCTGGGGAGTATCCAGGTTCCATATATTGATGAGATAGTGAATACACGTAGGGACAACTTCTTGGAATTTGCAGAGATTTATAACAATACTGGGAAATATTTACCCATACGCCACGAGCATATAGACTTGATATCTAACTTTGCTGTACCGGTAGTCTGTAAAACTGTGGAGGATAGAGATGACTTGATCCGTGCCTGTGAGGGGAAGGTTGAGATAAGGCCTATTGTTGGGGGAGATATTACGGGCCAGCCTTTCTTTAAGGAGCTGGGTGTTGGTTGGGAAAGCCCTAATGCTGCCCTAGTTCACAGACAAGGCTTATATTTCGGAAATAATCAGGATTTGACTCGAGAGGAGATAAGGGAAATTAAGGAGATCTTTAAATAAAGATGGAGGATACTAAGTCGGGGTATCTATCAGAGAATGATTATAAAAAAGCCTATTTTCTAGTGCCTATCCCCTGCGTAGATATTCTGGTTACATCGGGAAGTAACTTTCTGCTCGAGAAGAGAATTAATGAACCGGCAAAGGGAGAGTGGTTCTTTCCTGGTGGTAGGATATACAAGGGAGAGTTGGTCGGGGAAGCATTAGAAAGAAAGATTAAAGAAGAGCTGGGGATATCTGCTGTTAGTAAAGATTTTGAGCTTATCACCATAGAGGATCATATTTTTGAGAGCGGAATGCTGGGCGGCGAGATACACAACATATCTTTGCTATATAGAATAGATTTTTCTGAGAGGCCCGAAATAGTTATTGATGAGACCCAGGCGGATGAGGTGGCTTGGTTTAATGAGGCAGATGACTCTTGGCATCCATATGTTAAGAAAGCTCTTCTTAGTCTAGGCTATAATTAGAAACATAGATGGACATATTAAATAAGAAAATAGTAGTTACTGGTGGATCTGGCTTCTTGGGCTCGGTTGTAGTTCGGAAGCTTATCGAAAGAGGTGTACCTGAGGCCAATATATTGGTGCCACGATCAAAAGATTTTGATTTAAGGACAATGGATGGGGCACTAAAGGCTACATCTAACCAGGATATTGTTATTCACCTAGCTGCAAATGTTGGCGGCATAGGGTACAACAGGAAGTATCCCGGCAGAGCTTTTTATGACAATGCATCTATGGCCCTCAATCTAATAGAGGCCTCAAGAGAAAATGGAGTAGAGAAGTTCGTGGGGATAGGAAGTGTGTGTGAATATCCAAAGGATGCACCAGTTCCTTTTAGAGAAGGGGATCTTTGGTTGGGGTATCCCGAGGAGACTAACGCTCCATATGGTCTGGCCAAGAAGATGATGCTAACGCAAACCCAGGCTTATAATCAAGAATACGATTTCAGTGGCATACACCTACTGATGGTTAACTTATATGGTCCTGGAGATGACTTTCATCCTGAGACATCGCATGTTATCCCTGCTTTGATAAAGAAGGTACATGACGCGAAAGTGAAAGGAGAAGATCATATTGATGCGTGGGGGACTGGAAGTGCGACAAGAGAATTCTTATATATTGATGATGCGGCCGAGGCTATAGTTTTGGCTACTGAGAGATATGATAGTCCGGAGCCGGTTAATATTGGTTCGGGAATGGAAATCTCTATCAAAGATTTGGTTGAATTGATTGTCAGGCTAATGGATTACAAGGGTGAGATCAGGTGGGACTCCTCTAAACCAGATGGGCAACCTAGGAGGTCATTAGATGTTTCTAAGGCAAAGAAGGAGTTTGGATTTGAGGGTGAGATTGGTTTTGAGAAGGGTTTAGAGAATACTATTGATTGGTATCTTGAAGATCAGCACGCTTAGTTATTTGTCGAACGGGTCGCTTTTGAACAAACTGTCCTATAATATAGAAACTTATGGCACAGCAAGAACCAATTAAACTACACCTTGGTTGTGGGAATACCTACTTAGAGGGATGGATGAACATAGACGCGCCTCAAGGTGATGGGCCGCAAGCAGTCAGAGCTGATCGTTACGCCGATATATCTACTTTGGAGTTTGAGTTCGAGAGTGTTAGCGAGATCTACATGAATGCAGTCTTTGAACACTTCCAAAGACATGAGGCGCTGCGTATTTTGAGGAAATTTTATTCTTGGCTAAAAGCGGGCGGTAAAGTAACTATTGTGGTGCCTGATTTTTGGGGGACTGTAAGAAAATTGAAGAAGAGTAAGAGCTTAGAAGAGAAAGCCTTTTGGTATAGGCATCTTTTTGGTCCGCAAGACCATCCCCAGTACGGCAATCACCTTGATGGTTTTGATCCAGAGCGCCTGAAAAGGATATTTGAAATTGTGGGATTCGGTTCTGTTAAAGTAACTGCTTTCGGAGACATGCCGTTTTTGCGAGTCGAGGCGGTTAAAGTAAAACCATATTCAAGCACAGAGGAGTTCAAGCAGGCCGCTACAAAATATCTACTATATCATGAGTATCGAGCAGATGGGGGAGAATGTTTTGAGGCTTGGTTGAAGGCGCTTGATATTGATGTGAAAGCAACCAAAACCAAGTCTCCTGTGATCCCCTTACCCACCCACGGAGACTCTTTGGGAATTAGATTAAAGATGTATACGAGAAGAGTGCTTGGGGTAAGACGCTATGAGTCGATTAAGAAAATATTGGGCAAAAAGAGAGGATGAGCTAGTTATCCCTTAGACGTTTCCAAAACTTAAATTCTTTACAAAACTCTTTGGCCTTGTTGAGCCCTTGGGTGTCTTGCTCTAAAGATATTATCAGGGCAGTGAGGAGCAGGTCATTCCCTCCAAAGAGTCCGCCGTTTACAAGAGAGATAATGAAGAGGCCACCGAAAGCGCCTCCTAAAATGAGCCACTCAACCTCTTTCTTTTTAGAGAATATGAGTGATTGAGTCTGTTTCCAGATTAGGAAGAGATAGATAACGAGGGCACCGATCCCCCCTTGGAGTCCAACGTCAAGGATAGAGTTATGGGCTCGAGTGGGAGCGTCTTTTTGGATGATAATGTTGGTGCCAACATGATAATTTATACCTAGACCAAAGGGGTTTCTAATCAAAGCCTTAGCAGCCTGGGGCCATATTTCACCTCTGGATTGATACGGTAGGGATGGCCTTGGGTTTTCCCTGATCTCTAATAATGCTTTCTTGATAGTGGTTTCTTGAAATATCTGCTTGGTTGGGCGTGCATTATCTATTACTTGAGGGAAAACTCTATTTAAGACTGAAATTTGAGCTCTGTGGGGCAGGATTAAATATGAAGTTGAACCTGCTAGAGATAGCAGTAGGAGCGCTGGGACTACGAACCTTAGTTTGTGCCTGCTTTTGCGGATGGTTTCGATTGAGAGGATGATCAGTATAATTAGAGTGGCTCCGATCCAAGAGGCCCTTATTCCACTCCAGAGGAGGAGAGAACTAGCTAGGGTGATTCCGAATAGATAAATAAACTTGTGAATCCACTTGGGTGTTCTTACAAAGAGGATGAGCAGAATTGTAATGGGTATAATTATAGATCTAGCAAATTCCATAGGTCCTTGGTCTAGTCCGTGGAACATGCTGCCGACTACAAGTCCCAGTTTCTCGGCATACTCTGGCATGAAGATAAAGGGAGTAAACGCCAAAGGCGAGAGGAACGCTATTAGAATTCTTCTTCTGAAAATTTTGTTTTTTGCGTAATAGAGGATTAGCAAAAATCCAAGAACATAAATACCCATGAGCATAAACTGGATCGTGGTCCATTTTATGTCAGTGTAGTTTACGCCGTAGCCCACCCATTTTAAAATAGAGCCTATTAATACAAAGAAGAAAAAGAAAGAGAATATTTTGATCCAGAAATAGAGCTGTTTTTTCAGCTCTTGGGGGGGCTTATTCTTGAAGAAGGATATTAGTCCAAGGAGAGCGGCTATAAGTGTGAGTAATATTGAGGGCCACAAGTAAATCGGTCCATACCGAAAGGGGAGAGTAGTAACTGCAAGGAGAGTAAGATTTTTCGTCCAGCTATCTATGGATCCTGCCTTCATCTAGTTTGTCTTTAATTTGAATGGTTGAATTATAACACTTACTAATGGATTTGCTGGGCTCCAAAGTGCAAGAACCCTCCTTTTCGTATAGTATTTAAGCTAGATTATGGTAGACACACAACGTGTATATGTAGTTCCGCTCATAGAACAGCAACTCAATAACAATCTATTTAATAAATCGAACAGAGGAATGCATGCAGTTTGGTATTTTGTAAGAGAATACTGTAGGAGAGAGGGTGTTGCCCTTGAAACTGTAGATAAGTGGAATGGGATAAAGAAGCCGGGAGACATACTCCTTGTTTTTGATCATCCTCACCTAAGCCTTGTTAGAAGAGTCGCATACTTTCTCAAAAGGACTCTTTTAAAGAAGAGTCCTTTTAAGGTTAAATATCATAACTTCAAGAATTTATTGCATAGTTTCCCGAAGAGAATTTTATTTCAGGTTGAGCCGTCTGTGGTGACACCCTATCCATACAAGAATTTAAAAAAACTTGGCAAGGCGTACAACTCTATATATTTAACCAGTAAGGTTGAAGGCTATAATTATTTCCATATGCCCCAGATGGATGAGGGACCGATTGAACCCTATTTTTCTAATAAAGATAGAAATTTTTTAGTTATGGCTAATTCCAATAAGAAGCCGTTATCTAGAAATAATGAACTCTACGGAGAGCGCTTGAAGGCTCTTAGGTATTTTAGTAGAAGTAATCAGATAGACCTCTACGGGGCTTACTGGGATCGCCCTTTGTTTTTCCCATACACTTTTTATAAAAAGGATATAGATAAGGTCTACAAAGGATTTGCTGAGAATAAGTTAGAGATGATGAGTAGATATGAATTTGCCATATGTTTTGAGAACGAGATCGCACCTGGCTGGGTTACTGAAAAGATATTTGATTGTTTTCTGGCAGGTACCATCCCAATTTATTATGGTGCTCCCAATATAACCGACTATATACCATCAGAATGTTTCATAGACTTCAGAGAGTTTAAAGGTTATTCTGATTTGGAGAATTATTTGAAAGCTCTAACAGTAAAGGATTTAGAGAGGTACAGAGAGAGCGCTAAATCCTATTACAGATCAGATAAATTTCGAGAGTTTAGCAAAGAGCGTATAGCAAAGATAGTTGTAGATGCGGTGCGAAGCGTAGAATAATAAAGAATATTTATGCAGGGATTAGATAATGACGTGAAAATAGGGATTATCGGTGTGGGTAAAGTGGGAGGGTCAGTCCAGAAGTATTTTGAGACCAAGGATTTTGAGCTGTTTATCTACGATAAGGATAAGAGCTTAGGGTCGTTGGAGGACGTTAACAAGGCAGATGTGGTTTTTGTCTGCGTGCCTACTCCCTATAAAGAGGGCATGGGCTGCGACATTTCTATAATTGAAGATGTGATTGGTCAGCTGACAGGAGAGAAGGTTGTGGTAGTTAAATCGACGATCCCGCCAGGGACCACAGAGTATTTAAGTGGTAAATATCCTAAACATAGAATTCTGTTTAACCCCGAGTTTTTAAGAGAGAGTAAGTCTAATTACGATATGCAAAACCCAGACCGACAACTTGTTGGTTATACAAAAGGAGATGAGCGGTTAGCCAAAGAAGTGTTAGGGTTGCTTCCAAGGGCTCCCTTTGAGAGGGTGCTTGGATCCGGTGAGGCAGAGATGGTCAAATACTTTGGTAATACTTATCTAGCTACGAGAGTTTCCTTTGCGGTGAGTATGTTTGAGATCTGTGAAAAGTTGGGTATCAGCTACGATACTGTGAGGAGTTGTGTCCAGGAAGATCCGCGTATAGGACCAAGCCATTTGGATGTGTACCACGGGGGATACCTAGGGTATGGTGGAAAGTGTCTGCCTAAAGATATAAAGGCGTTAATTGAGCATGCAGATAAGCTAGGAGTCAATTTGGAGCTTCACAAGGCGGCAGAGTCTATAAATAAAAGAATTATGGATGAGCAGGGCGTGGTGGATCCGGAGTCATTGTCGGCAGCTGAGGTGGGAGAGGAAGATAATTAATATTTATCATGAAGAGCAAAACAATAAAAACAGTTTTGGTAGCAGGGGGAGCAGGTTTTGTGGGGTCACATCTAGTGGAGGCTTTGCTCAACAATGGGGACAGGGTCATATGCGTAGACAATTTTGTTACGGGTAGCAGGAAGAATGTAGCTCCCTGGCTGCATAATGCTAATTTCGAGCTGATAGAGCACGATGTTAATGAGCGGATTAATCTAGAAGATGAGGTTAACGAGGTTTATAATTTAGCCTGTCCCGCTTCACCGGTCCATTATCAAAAGGATCCCGTGTTTACTTTGTCTACTAGCGTAATAGGCACGAAGAACTTGCTGGAGTTTGCTAAAGAGAGGGGGGCTAGGTTCCTACAGGCATCGACCTCAGAGGTATACGGTGATCCTCTTGAGCATCCTCAGAAAGAAACGTATTGGGGGAATGTTAATCCGATTGGGGTACGTGCTTGTTACGATGAAGGGAAAAGAGCCGCTGAAACATTCTGTTCTGATTTTAGAAGAAAAAAAGAGGTTGATGCGAGCATTGTTCGTATATTTAATACCTATGGTCCGCGGATGGCGATGAATGACGGACGAGTTATATCAAACTTCATTGTGCAGGCACTGCAAGGTGAGCCAATAACCATATATGGCGATGGTTCTCACACAAGGAGTTTTCAGTATATAGATGATTTAATAAAGGGAATGATCCTCATGATGAGAAAGGGAATAGATGGTCCAATCAACCTTGGTAATCCAGATGAACATACTATCTTAGAACTGGCAGAGAAGATCATTGAGTTAACCAGTTCTGGCAGCTATCTTAAATACGAACAACTACCTGGGGATGACCCAGTGAGGCGCAACCCAGATATATCCAAAGCAAGAGATCTTCTAGGCTGGAATCCTCAAGTTGGTTGGAATGATGGTTTAAAAAGAACTATTGAATATTTCTCCTCGGAACTAAATAAATCTAATTAGCAGGAATGATTATCTCGAGAATAGTTGGCGGTCTTGGGAATCAGTTATTCCAATATGCAGCGGGTAGAGCTCTCGCTGAAAGGAACAAGACCGATTTGGTGTTAGACCTTTCTGCTTTTAAGTCTTACGATCTACACAGTTATTGCCTAGACCATTTCAGTATAAAGACTTATCCGGCTAGCGAGGAAAGAGCTGCCTATTTTAAGAATGGGATGATTCCCCGAGTAAGGGGTTTTCTGAGTTCGTATGGAATGCTGGCGGGGGGATATGTAAGAGAG
>Ga0066639_10002822_pt1 | contig 15110 bp, 17 predicted proteins | sample CryGeyCG2114_010_2_FD_59504 | JGI IMG/M metagenome (GOLD analysis project Ga0066639, IMG submission 59504) | Groundwater microbial communities from aquifer - Crystal Geyser CG10_big_fil_rev_8/21/14_0.10 | ecosystem: Environmental > Aquatic > Deep subsurface > Groundwater | place: USA: Utah...
CCTGCTATTGAATAATTTTTTTGTAACATACTATACTGTGCGCTATGGAGTTTATAGATTTTTTTGCCAGCATTGTGCGATATGTTGGACTATTGATTGAGTATATAGGGCTTGTCATCGTTGCAGGTTCGGCATGTATTGCACTTTTTAAGTTACCAATGAAGTCATATACGCTTGAACATGTTCGGCGTCATTTGGCAAAGCGAATTATCCTCGGACTAGAGTTTATCATTGCTGCAGACATTTTGCTTGCTACGGTGGCCACCAGTATGAACGAAATTTTGCAGCTTGGTGGTATTGTGTTGATTCGTCTTGTGCTTGGGTATATGCTTCGAAAAGAAGCTGGACTAAAATAACGACCATATGTATGGGAAAATAAGGATACGTCGGTGTCCTTGTTTCCGTTATTGACGTGTGTGCATTTTCCCTGTATCTTGTAGTGTATTCAGGGGCCATTAGCTCAGCTGGTAGAGCGCTGCCATGGCATGGCAGAAGTCAGCGGTTCAAGTCCGCTATGGTCCACATCCTTCCGTCTTGGGCTTGCTCACAATCGCTCGCGCGTTTGTCAGTGATAGTGTTATCTAGATACTAATCAATTCTGTATGCTCTCTATTGGTATTGTTGGTTTGCCAAATGTTGGAAAGTCAACATTATTTAATGCGCTCACTCAATCAAAGCAAGCCGACGCGCAAAACTACCCCTTTTGTACCATTGAACCCAACGTTGGTATTGTTTCTGTTCCTGATGAACGTCCACAAAAACTTTCCGATGCTTCTTCATCCAAAAAAGTTATCCCAACGGCAATTGAATTTGTGGATATTGCGGGGTTAGTGAAGGGAGCCTCAGACGGAGAAGGGTTGGGGAATAAGTTTCTTTCACATATTCGAGAAGTTGACGCCATTGCTCATGTGGTACGGGCATTTGAAGGGGGGGATGTCACACATGTGGAGAATAGAGTTGATCCAAAAGATGATGCTGATATTATCAACCTGGAGTTAGTTATGGCCGATTGGCAGACAGTGTCAAAACGATTGGAGCAAACAAAAAAGTTGGCAAAAGGACCAAAAGCAAAAGAAGTAGAAAAAGATATTGTTCTGTTAGAACGTATATCTGCCCATCTCCAAGCGGGAAAACCCGCGCGCACACTGTCATATACCGAGGATGAACAAGCATTGGTCCGGGGACTTTGCTTACTTACGGCAAAGCCTATAATGTACGTAATCAACGTTGCAGAGGGTTCAGATATCGCGGCCAGTACACTCACTATTGAATCAGGAGTGCCCCATGTATACGTATGTGCCAAACTAGAAGCGGAGTTTGTGGGTTTGGAAGGAGCCGAATTGCAGGAGTACATGGCAGAGTTTGGTTTGACACAAACGGGACTTGATAAAATGATTCAGGCCGGGTATCAGCTGCTTGACTTGGTGACGTACTTCACCTCGGGTGAACAAGAAACGCGTGCCTGGACTGTGACAAAGCATACAACCGCACCATTGGCGGCTGGTGTTATTCATACCGATTTTGTCAAAGGTTTTATTAAAGCTGATGTTGCAAACTGGGAGGACTTTGTTGCGCATGGTGGTTGGAACGGGGTGAAGGAAAAAGGGAAAATGCAACTGGTGGGAAAAGAATATATTGTGGCTGACGGAGATGTCATGTATTTTCACGTGTCTTCCTAACGTATAGCTCTATGTTTTTTGAACATGTGAGAAGAGAGATTTTGCTGCGTATTTTTTTAAGTGCACTTGTCTTGTGCATATTTTTTTACTCAGTGTTTCGCACCCCGCAGGTGGTAGAGGTCCCAGAGGCCCCGTATCAACTTGCGTACGAAGAACTCTATGTCAATGCCACGCCCAGTGAACAGGACGTGCCAACAGTAGTTTTGTTGCACGGTGCCGGGGGAGATGCCAAAGACTTACTTTTTTTGTTTGAAGAAGTACGCACCCCACTTCGGGTAATCAGTTTTACTGGCCCATTTTCATATGCTGGCGGACACGCGTGGTTGGAACAGGGGAGTAGTGAAGAAGTACGGCAGCAATACTTGGTCGTGGGGTCGAGTATAGTTGGTGCAATTCAATCGCTCGTCCCATCGGTCCAAAAACAGCCGGTGGCATTGGTTGGTTTTTCTCAAGGGGCGTCACTGGGGTATTACCTCTCTCTTGCGTATCCAGAATTTTTTTCTATAAGTATCCCTGTCGCAGGGAGTCTTGATGCTCGTGTGACGCCGCTTTCTGTTTCCCCTGGTACGTCGTATCCTGCTGTGCGTGCGCTACATGGAGAACATGATGCCATTATTGCCATTGACGAAGCAGAATATAGCGTAAAAATATTACACGACTTTGGGCTTAACGCGACGCTGAAGACATTTACTACAGGGCATACCATTACGCCTCTCATGCGCGAAGAGATCGTTACGCTTCTGGGTGTCTAGTGTGCAGATGATCATAATATTGGTATACTGATTACATGCATATTAACCATACCCCCAACCCAAATTATATTCACCACCAGAAGTCGGGTATCGCTGGTACCATTCGCGAAGTGGTGTTTGGTATGGAAGACGGCATGGTGTCAACCCTTGGCGCGATAACTGGGATTGCCGCAGCAACAGAGGACTATTTTACTGTACTTTTGGCGGGATTTGTCGTTGTCTCTGTGGAATCAATTTCCATGGCAGTTGGTTCGTATATTTCTAGTAAGTCAAAACGTTCTGTGGACGAGCGGAAGCTTTCTGAAGAAAAGGAAGAGCTGAAAAAGTATCCAGTGGAGGAAAAAAAAGAACTCACGGCGATGTATGTTGCCGATGGGTGGACAAGAGAATTGGCACAAGAAATGGCTGAACAAGCATCACAAAATAAAGAACTTTTTTTGAAAGAAATGGCATACCGCGAGTTAAAGGTATTTCCGGACGAGTTAGATGAGCCATTAAAAAATGGGGTATATATGGGGATCTCATACGTTATTGGTGGAAGCATTCCACTTGTTCCGTATATCGTACTGCCGATTTCATCGGCCATTCCTGTCTCAATTGTGTTGACCTTTTGCGCATTGTTTGGCTTGGGTTCTTGGGTGACCAAATATTCAAAACGTTCATTTGTGCGGGCAGGATTTGAAATGGTCGCCTTAGCTGGGCTTGCTGCTGCCATCGGTTTTGGTGTTGGACAGCTCATAGATACATTTGTTCGGTGAGTTGGCTTGCCCCGGAGAAAGATGTTGTGATATAGTACTGCATACTACAATGCAGTATGTTTTAATTTTTTAATACCTGTTTCTATGAGTCACGGACAATGTTGTGCTCCTCAGAGTAGAAAAACACTTATCAATACCCATCTTCCAGAGATGACGGTAGATGTCTTTCATAATAATGAAATAAAGAGCGTACACCTTTCTGACTATAGAGGGAAATGGGTTATTTTATTTTTTTATCCGGCTGACTTTACCTTTGTGTGTCCAACAGAATTAGAAGAAGTCGCCGAACTGTACCCTGCCTTTCAGGACATGAACACAGAAGTAATCTCTGTGAGCACTGATACGGCTTTTGTACACAAAGCGTGGCATGATACGTCCCCCTCTATCAAGAAAGTTGGCTACCCTATGGCGGCAGATCCCACTGGGGCACTCTGCAAAGCAATGGGTACATATATTGAAGCAGAGGGATTGTCGTACCGAGCCAGTGTTATTATCAATCCCGATGGGATTATTAAAGCATACGAAATGCATGACAATAGTATTGGACGCAGTGGGGCAGAGTTACTTCGAAAAATGCAGGCGGCACAGTACGTCAATGATCATGCCGGCCAAGTATGCCCCGCAAAATGGAAACCTGGCGCAGATACACTTGAACCAGGTGTTGATTTGGTGGGGAAGATTTAATCTATTTGTCTATGTACACAGCAAAAGAATACACCCCCCTTCTTGGTACGCCAGGTTTCAGTGACACACTCCTCACGACACATTTTGGGTTGTACGAGGGGTATGTGAAAAATACAAACGCCGCCGTCGCTACCCTTCAAGCATTACGCGAGGCGGGAAATTTTGGAGCAGAGTATGCAGAAATAAAGCGACGGTTTGGGTGGGAGTTTGGCGGCATGCGGTTGCATGAGTTATATTTTGACAACCTTACCCCACATGCAGAGGAGTTCTCCGCAGAAACCCCACTTGCACAAGCGCTTGTCGCACAATTTGGTTCTGTTGCCGCGTGGCAAAAGGATTTTGTTTCAACTGGATCACTCCGGGGTATTGGGTGGGCGCTCTTAGTCCAAGATCTTCAGACAGGGGATGTATATAATATTTGGGTAAACGAACATGACGTTGGGCACTTAGTCGGGACTACGCCGCTTCTTATTATGGACGTGTTTGAGCACGCATTTGTCCTTGACTATGGGATGAAACGTGCGGAATACATCAGTGCCTTTATGCATGCGGTTCATTGGGAAGTGGTCAATAATAGATTTGTCAGTTAAATAGCACTATATACAAAAGACACGCTACTCGCGTGTCTTTTTAAATTTCCATATTTCTCTGGCCACAAATTGGTCTTCTCTATAGTAAAGAAGTGACGACGATTGTGTACATATCGGGATTACTTCAAATCCAGAGCGTTCAATAGATGGGATACAGTCAATTGTTATCCAAGATTCTTTATACTTGAACTTGGGAATAACCATCACTACCGTTCCACCGGGTCGGAGTATTTTTTTAAAGACAGAGAACGCATACTTGTACAGTTCTCCCAGTTCTTTTGCTTGCTTTTCCAGTGCGATTTCCGAATCACTTGCTCTTACTGGACGCCCCATGTATGGCTCCGTAACAATACTGTCGATGCTGGCCGGTGGGAGCGCTGTATCAATTGACCGTACGTCTTCTTCTATCACCGTGACACTTTGAGAAAGCACGGTCGGAATATCTGGATACTGTTCTGAAAGCCAGGAGAGATTATTTTTTGTATCGGTAACAGCTTTGTCTGAGCTGTCGCTTCCTGTCAGGTTGGTATATCCCATCATGAGTGCTTCCATGAGGACTGTCCCAGATCCACAAAATGGATCAAGGATTGCAACGTCTGGCTTGTTTGTTTCTATCGCCAAGTTGATCATTATTTTAGCAAGCTTGGGCGGCAACATGCCACTCTTGCTATCTCGTCCAGGTCTGTCAAAATCGCGTTTGCCCAATTCTTCAATGGGTTGGATTGCCTCTGTGACAAATAGTTCTTTGTGAAAGACCGTCAGATCTGTTGCTTTTTCAACCAAGTTGTTATGTAAGATAGTGGCCGTATTTTTGGGTTCAATATAGCGGACAGATCTTCCCACTGCTTTCAACTCTTTTTTTACTGCAAGTGCAAGTTTTTTTGCATGCCGAGGAGAGAGAGAAAATTGAATTTTTCCATCCAGTTGATTTTCAGCAAGGTAGGAACTGACGCCACCATCGGTCACCTGCGGCATAATGCTTCTGGCAATTTTTATGGTACCGCCAAGCATGTGCATGATTGCTACAGAGTCAATGGGGTGTGGTATGTCTACGATAAGCGCTGCGTCTTCCGTAGCCACTATGGTATAGGGGATATTTCGCGCCAAAAAAACGTGCTCAATTTCTGCACGTGATAACAGGTGGTGTCTCCCAAGTTCAAAAAAATAGTGCATACTGGTGTTATATATCTGTTTCTGCTACCGCTGGAGTGGTAGACGTCTGGGGAGATACCATGACATCTGAAAAAGGATCCCTGGTCAGTGGCCCAAGTGGTGCAATACATTTGCCGGTGCAGGCTGCTCGAACGGTTTCCAGTTTGTCAAAATCAATTGTTTCTATACCTAATTCTGAACGGAGTATAATAATCGTATTGGCGTCTTCAAGAGCCTGGTATACATTACTGTAAATAAAGAAAACAATCAAGCCTATAGAAAGGGTAATTCCACCGCTAATAATAATGTATAAGATTCGAAGCGATTCAATATGCTTATATTCTACACCACGGCGTTGGTGTATGGTATGTCTATTTTTAGTAATGTTCATAGGAGGGGACTATGTCTCTCTGGGGAAATAAATATGTATCCATCAAGTCGAAGTGTGATGATGGACTCGTCGTCTGTCCCGCTGTTTCGTCGTTCCCATTGGAGTGCGTCAATGATAACGTAGTAGGGGAGTGTTTCAATTGCACGCAGGTAGGCCATGTGGTTTTCGTATGTTCCTTGATTGAGAAGTGATATCGTATAGTGCTCTGTGATCCCCAGGCGTTGTAGTGATGCTTTTGGAAAAATGTTTTCTCCCGCGATGGTAGTCACGGAAATAGATATGGTTTGGTCTATTGCGTGTTGTTCACTTATCTGTTCAAGCTCTGTAATGATCGCTAGTTCTTTCCCTGGACCGAGAATAGAGCGCTCAACCTCTTGAGCAAATAATGTTGCGCTCTGTAACTCACGGAGTGATTTACGAGCATGGCGTGTTTTTTCATGTTCCCGCTCAACTTGCTTATGCGTGTCAAAAATACTTTGGTGCAGGTCACGAATTGTCTGTATGCGAGGGACAATGACCAATCCTGAAATAATAAAGAGTACGACAGTGATTGTTGCGCTGGTTACAAACAGTTGTTTTTTAAGATTCAGTGTGCGCATACTTACTTGAGCGTGGCTTGAATGGAAAATGGGATGTTTTCTTTTTCTGTGAGTTGAGAAATTGGAATATTTGCTTCATTAATCCACTCTATTGCTTCCAGGTTTTGCTGAAACGCTAACAGGGCTTCACGGTTCAGAGCTTGCCCGTCAACTTGGAGGAGCTTTCCACTTTTTACCATTCTCACGCCGGTAAAGCGAACACCGTTTGGGGTGTTGTCTGCCAGCGTCGTCATGTAGTTGGTCCATGATGTGTTAAGGCTTTGTATAATTTCCGCTTGTTGCACCGTGGTATTAATATAGGTAATTTTTTCATTAATCGTTTCAAGTTGTTGAATGTTGGGGAGTCTTTGTGCGTGAATTGATTGGAAGTATGACTGGAGTATATGTTCACTTCCAAGCAGGGCCACACCAAATACACATACAATAAAAAGTATGATTTCAAGCATGTACTTGGAAAACTGTACATACACGAGCTGTTGCAGGTGATGTTTTTTTTCCTTTGAGAGCAGGTTGAGTCGTGAAGCTTGCATACCGTTCTGTTATATCATGTCATATTCAATAAATGGGTTGTCTGCCGCTCGCAGAGCAAGACCAATGGCAACTGCGTAGTTGAGGCCATCTGCCTGTATGGAATCTTTCTTTTTTTTTGTTGAAAGGTTTTTCCATGCATGTCCATATCCTGTGGGGATGGAAAGGCGCGCGGTGAGAACATCGGGGAGCTTTTTTAGAGTAGATCCGCCCCCACTGAGTGTAATATATGTAATTTTATTTGCTTGTGGAAAGTGAGAATAATAAAAGTTAATTGAGCGAGTGATGTCTGCAATGAGGGATTCTGTTGTATGCAGGAGTACAGGCCAGACTTTTTTGTCCTTTTTTGTATATTCTAGTCCCATGGATTTTTTTAGTGCGTCGGCTTCTTCATGGGTGATATGGAGTTTTTGTTCCAGTGCTGTCGTGACAATTTCTCCAGAGTATCCAAGTACGCGGCTAAACTGGACACTTTCGTTATCATAAATAACAAAGGTTGTTTTACTCGCCCCAATATCTAGTATTGCTCGTGCTTCACCATCGTACATTTTTTGGGCAGTGATGAGTGATCTGGCCATGGCCAGTGATTCTACTTCAAGGGCTACGACACCAAGCCCAATGCTTTCAAGAAGGTACGTGTAGGTGTTTGCCACATGTTTTGTGGTGACAGCAAGCATCACGGTTGTAGTTGGTTCTGTACCGTCTATGGAAGATATTACTTGCCAATCAATGTAGTAGGAGGCGTCTTCGAATGGGACATGTTTTTTTGCTGCTATACGAATATCGTCGTCAATAATATCTGCAAGGTTTTTTGGGATGGTAATAATTTTGAGAAAACTTTGTTTTTCCGGAAGTGACGCTACTGCCCATGGGGAAGAAATGGCCTGTTTTTGGTTTGGCGCACCTTTCAGGAGGTGGGTAATATATTTACGCACAGGTTCTGGTTCCTGTACTTCCCCGTCGAGGATCAGTCCGTATGGAAGTTGAATGGAGCGAGCCGTGACAAGCTCATAGTTTGGTTTGTGGCGTTTAAAAGAAGTGTTTCTGAGCTGGACAACTTTAATAGACAGATCACTAATGTCTATTCCAAACGCATGTGGAAATGGAGTGTTGAACATGCCAAAAATAATTTAGTCGGATAATATATCTTGTGTGTACAGTATATCAGAAATTTTGCATGAGCGTATACATTGGCATGATAACCGCAACCGCAATCCCCCCGACAGCAAGTCCGAGTCCGAGAATAATCACCGGTTCAATGATTGTGGTGAAGTTTTTCATTGTTTTGTCTACCGCTTTTCCGTAAAAGTCTGCCAACTCAGAAAGAAGTTGATCTACTTCGCCAGAACGTTCCCCAACCATAATCATTTCCGTTACAATGGGCGGGAATAGTGCATCGTCTTCTGCAAGGATTTCAGAAAGTGGTGTTCCTGTTTGGACTTTTTCTGTGCTGTCATGAAGTGCCTTTTTGTAGTGTACATTGGTACAGGTTTCCGCGGTGATTTCAATGGCGTCAATAATGGGGATGGCACTTTTTAGTAGGGATGAGAGTGTGAGTGAAAAACGTGCCAAGTTGATATGTTTGATCACCTTGCCAAAAATGGGGATGTGGAGGTTTATTCCATGAATAGTGTGTTTAAAGCGCGGGCTTCTTTTGAGAAGGGTGACAAATAATGAAATAATTCCAAATATCCCAAGCGTCGTGAGAGTCAGATACAAGGGGTTACTCATGACATCTGTAATCGCTATGAGTGCACGTGTTGCAAACGGCAGTTCTGTTTCAAATTCTTTAAATAGTACGGTCAACTTTGGTAACACGACGATCATCATGAAAATTCCAACCCCAATCATGGCAGTGACAATTACGGACGGATAGATCATGGCACCACGAATAGTCGAGTTGAGTTCTTGGGTTTTTTTCATTTGTATCTCAATCTGCTCCATAGACTCTTCTAACTTTCCAGAAAGTTCGCCGGCAGCAATCATTTTTATGTAGGTATTTGGGAATACGTCTGGGTGTTTCGCTAACGTTTCGCTAAATTGTTTTCCTTCTTCCACTTCTTTTTTTATTTGTTCGGTTATCTTGTGCAGTTTTTTGTTTCGAATTTCTTTTTGCATGATGCCAAGTGCTTCCACAAGGGATATCCCTGCATGGATCATGGTACGCAGATGTTCTACAAAAAAAATTCGTTCCACAAAAGGAACACGACTGATGTGGTCTGTAACCCAGTTATTTAATTTTTGTTCAAATGGTGACAGGTCTTTCTTTTTTTTCATACATCCTATTAGTCTCGTGTGACACGGAGAACTTCTTCAATGGTGGTAATACCCAGCTTTGCTTTGATAATGCCATCTTCCAGCATGGTTATCATGCCAGACTCTTTGGCATAGTCTTTTATATTTTTTGCCGTGGCACCGCCATTAATCATTTGTGTGAGTCCTTCATCCACGTCTAGCACTTCGTAGATACCAACACGGCCTTTGTATCCGGTGTTCCCACAGCGTCGGCATCCTTCCCCGCGGTAGAAAATCATTGACTCAAGATTTTTTTCTTCAGCCCGGAGGGTGGCATTGTTCTCTTTTAATAGGGGGAGTATCTTTTTTATGTCAGCTATTTTTTGTAGTTCACGCAGTTCTTCCTTTCCCAGAGGCAGCTCTTTTTTACAGTGTTCACAAATTTTTCTTACTAAGCGTTGCCCCATGATGACATTCACGGTAAACGCTACCAAAAATGGCGGAATGCCCATATCAAGTAAGCGAGGGAGGGTGGTTGGCGCGTCGTTGGTGTGAAGTGTTGAGAGAACGAGATGGCCTGTCATAGCGGCATGTACTGCAATTTCTGCTGTTTCTTTATCACGAATTTCTCCAACCATAATAATATCCGGATCTTGTCGCAGAAATGCACGAAGGCCGCCTGCAAAGGTAAATCCTGCTCGCGTGTTTACTTGACTTTGGTTAATACCTTTGACGTGATATTCAATAGGGTCTTCAATCGTGGAAATATTTACATCTGGCTGGTTTAAGAGACCCAGTACCGAGTATAATGTTGTTGTCTTTCCTGACCCAGTTGGCCCTGTCACCAGTATCATGCCATGTGGTCGTTCAATGGCTTCTTCAAGTAATGCGCGCGGCGCGTCAAGGAGTCCCAGCTGGTCGAGAGAGAGCGGTTTTTGTCCCTCGTGGAGAAGACGCAATACGATTTTTTCTCCATCATACACGGGAATAATAGAAACACGAAATGAAAATTTTTCTTCTTGTACTTGTATTTTAAATCGTCCGTCCTGTGGAAGCATGTGCTCGTCAATTTTGAGCACGGCCAATATTTTTACACGCGCAGTAATACCACTTTGGACAGTTTTTGGCAGTGTCATCACACTTTTTAGGATACCATCTACTCGGTAGCGCACGGTTACTTCTTTTTCTGTTGGTTCTATGTGAATATCACTCGCGCCTTCGTATACCGCATGCTCTAGGATGCTGTTTACGATGTTGATAATAGGCAGTTCCTCTGCGACCTTTTTCAAGTCTCCTTCGTCAGCATTGTTCTTATCGGACAGAGAAACAATATTCATTTGTTGATCCAGGTCTGCGTGGTACCGTCGGAGCGCATCCTTAATATCCGTAGGCGTGGTAAGAAATACTTTTGGAGTAAGTCCTGTTTTTCTTTGCAAAAATTCAATGGTTTGGATATCATCGGGGTCAAGCATCGCCAATGATAATTCTTTTCTTGTCTTATCAAATGCAATAATACTATGTGTTTGTGCAAGTGGGGGGGGGACTGTATTGAGGACATCTTTTTTTATTTCACGTCCCTTGAGTTGGATGATTGGGACATCCATGTGTGCTGCCGCTGCCGTATAGAGCTCTACTTCGTCAATAATCCCTTTTTCCGAGAGATATTCTTCTAATGTTTTTTTATCTTTCTTTGCCTCCTTTATATATTGCTTTATATCTGCTGGGGCGAGTGATCCCTTTTGGGCGAGCAATTCAAGAAGGAGTTTTTCATTCAGCATAAGGATATACAAAAAAGAATACAGGTGTCTGCGTCCATTTTTTAGTATATCATGAATGTGTGAAGAATTATATAAAAAAATGGAGCAGAGCTCCATTTTTTTGCGTGTACCCCGAGTAAGAATCGAACTTACATAACCAGCTTAGAAGGCTGGTGTTCTATCCATTGAACTATCGGGGCATCTGGTTGTGATACACCTGTTCGTGCGGCTTCTATACTATATGAGTTGTGTGTGTGTGTCAATCTTTTTTTCTTCCTTTTCCATGGTATTTTTTGTGAATATCAAGGAGGCCTTTGTCTGTCACATGGGTATAAATCTGAGTTGTTGTAATGGAGGAGTGACCCAGCATACTTTGGACACTCCGTATATCAGCCCCGTTTTGAAGTAAATCTGTCGCATACGAGTGTCGGAGGGTGTGGGGGGTGACAGGCGTGGTAATACCAGCCACCTTGGCCCATTTTTGTACAATGCGTTGTGCCGAACGTGGTGTCAGGGCGTTGTCCGACGCATGTTGTTGTTTTCCCGTTCTTTTATCATGGGATACAAATAAGTACGGGTTCATATCGTCACGTGCTTTGATGTATTTTTTTACCCAGTGCCGAGCTTGCTCAGAAATAAAGACAACCCGTATCTTTTTTCCCTTTCCACGTACACTAAATTCATCCCTTTGAAAGTTAATACCTTCTTTTTTTAGTTGTATAAGTTCAGAAACTCTGAGCCCAGTAGAAAAGAGTAACTCGAGTATTGCCTTGTCTCGCAGGGCAATACGGGTTTTGGTACTTGGTTTGGTGGTATGCATATGTGCCACTTTTTCGGGCGCTGCCAGGAGTCGTTCTATATCACTCACATCTAAAAACTGTACTTCACGGTCGGGCATTTTCATGAGTTCTATTTTTTCTGCTCCCAGTGTTGTAACATCACGTTTTGCCAAATATTTCAAAAAAGAGCGCAGTGCAATAAGGTGATAATTTTGTGTATTCTTTTTTAATGGCTCCCCATGCACGTCTATCAGTCTATTGAGCCACAACCTATATTTCCGGATGTCTTCAGCAGTGATGGCGCTGGGTTTTTTTGTGTCACCAAACCATGTGACAAACCGAGATAAATAAAAATGGTAATTTTGGATTGTTTTTTTAGAGCGATTTTTTTCAATTTCTAAATATTCAAGAAATTGTATAAGATATTTTTTTATCATAGAAAATTACTCAAGAAAAAGCAGCAGCATGCGAAAGAAAGTGCTATACGAGGGTGATTATATTTTACGACACCATTGACAAAAGGTCAATTTTGTGCTATACTAGCTCTGTTGATTGAGAAAAAAATTATTTTCTTTCAACCAAATACACATATACATATATACTATGCAACAAAAAACTGTCCATTCTTTTTTTTCGCAAAAAACTTCAGAAGAAGTAGGGAGTAATCTTGTATATATGTATCTCGTCGCAGGTATCACATTATTGGTAGCTGTTTTTTTATTTTTACCTCGTATGTCCATTGGATAGTTGTATAAGTATACCCAGATAGGGTATACTTTTTTTAGTACGTCGTTCGTAACCAGTGACATATATCACGAGAGAGTGAGACATATCCCGCGTTTGTGAATGACATCAGTCGTATTTATTTATGTATCACCACTACTATGAAGTACAAGCTTTCATTCATGGCACTTCTCTCCATGTTTTTTCTCTTGTTATCGGTGCCTGCATTCGCACAAACGGATGACGTTGACGACACCACCGCCGACGTTGTCACTACAGAAGTAGTTGTTGAGGGAGAATTTGAAGGACTTGATATCGAAGAACCGGAAAAACTTCCCGGTGGATTTGGTCTTTTTTGGAAAAGTGTCCGAGAACGGGTAACTATTGGGTTTACGTTTGATCCCGTTGCCAAGGCTGAAAAAAGACTCCAGTTTGCTGAAGAGCGGATTCGTATGGCAGAACGTTTTGCAGAAAGAACTGACGACCCAAAAGCACAAGAACGATTGGACCGTGCTGTAGAACGGGCAAATATATTAGTGGAAAAAATTGAAGAAAAAAGGGAAGACTGGTTGGCACGCGAAGATGAACGGGCAAAACGATTGCTTCGTAATGTCGTTACGCATCATGACAGACGGGAACAAATATTTGATAGGATTGAAGAGAGGATCCCCGAAAGCCGTCGAGAAGCATTTGAGCTGCAGCGAGAAGATTTGGTAAACAGAAGTCGTCGACTCATGAATGCGATTGAAAATGAAGATATCCCTGAAGATGTGCGTCTTCACTTAGAAGATGTGAAGGAACGAATTGAGAATCACGCACAGATCATGGAGGAGCATCGTGACGCAGTGGGTGCTTTGCGCGGAGCGGCTGCGGTGGGTGACGAAGATGCGCGGGCGGCGTTAGAAACATTACGTGAACAGCGTAAAGTACAACTGGAAAAAAATAGAGAAGAATATAGGGAACGTATTGATGTGCGCCGTGAGGACCGACAAGACGACGTTCGTGAGCGAGGAGACACACGTGCTGTCGAGAGAGACGAGCAAGCCGAAGACGGTGATCGACAGTCGCAACCACTTCCGTCTCCTCTCAAGGAGCGTGTGGAAGTGCAGGAAAACATCCGTGGCGAAGTTCGCATGCGATCTGAAGTACTCAGAGAAGAGGATGACCTCAAGGCAAGGGGAGAAGTGAGAACTCGTGTGGAGACTCGACTCCGAGACGGACAGGTTGAAGTTCGTGACCGAAGGGAAGAGCGTGTACGGTAATATCATGTTGTTATGCAAGAGACCCATTGCCAGAGTGGGTCTTTTTTGTTATATATAGCTGATATGAAAAAAGAATTTTACCTTATTTTACCCAATATTCGTTCTTGTCATAATGTTGGCGCCATGTTTCGGAATGCAGACGCCTTTGGTGTGACCAAGCTTTTTTTGGTTGGCTGGACCGCGCAGCCACCAAAGCCACAGATAGACAAGGTGTCACTTGGCGCCGAAACATGGATGCCGTGGGAGCATAGAGAAAGTTTGGAAGAACTGTTGCATGAATTGACCCAAGCTGGCATGAGTCTTGTGGCGCTTGAGCAAAGTGAAAAGAGTATTGATATTGGAACCTGGACACTGGACACTCGTGCGAGAAAAGGCGTTGCACTGATTGTTGGAAATGAAGTTCATGGTGTGGCGCTCGAGATATTGGCGTTGTGCGACGATATTGTACATATCCCCATGTATGGGCAGAAAGAGAGTCTGAATGTGAGTGTGGCCGCTGGTGTGGCCATGTGGGAGGTTTCAAAACGCTTCCACGCGTAAGTAGCGCTCTTGCGTTGTGTTTGGTATACTCGTAACAGTTAATAGAAAGTATTAAGCGTTTTTTATGCCTATAGAACATACACGACTTCTATTTGAACGACTCTGTCGTCAAATACCGCCACTCGTGCCAGACAGCATCCAAAAAGACATGAGTAATGCATTGGAGCAGGTACAGGACAATGTGAGTCTTACGCTTGAAGAATTGGAAGACACGGTGGTGTCATTTGGAAAAAAATTATGGCCGTACCGGGAGGCTTTTTTAGAATTTTATCGTGTATATGAGGGACATATGGGGGAAACTTTTTTGATGCAAAAAATGTCTCCACATCTCAAGAAAAAGTATCGGTTGTTTAAAGAAATGGGGGGGACGTTTCGAGATTTTCACGAAGGGGGAACTATGGATTTGTTTACATCTGAAGACCGAGTTGAGCTGTGTGAGTTTTTGGTCGATGTGAATAGAGAAATTTGGGAGTACACAGTGCAAAAAGTACTGAGCACTGACCGGCTACAGTACGAAGACCGGATTAAGGAATTTGAAACAATATTTGAACAGGTTGAAAAGAAAATAGACGCCTTACATACCATGGCAGACGATGAACAGGAGCATCCAGAACTTGCCGCAGAAATTCGTGAGCATATCCGTGGATTTGAACAGGGAGTAAGTCTTCTTGGACCCAAAGT
>Ga0066639_10002823_pt1 | contig 15110 bp, 17 predicted proteins | sample CryGeyCG2114_010_2_FD_59504 | JGI IMG/M metagenome (GOLD analysis project Ga0066639, IMG submission 59504) | Groundwater microbial communities from aquifer - Crystal Geyser CG10_big_fil_rev_8/21/14_0.10 | ecosystem: Environmental > Aquatic > Deep subsurface > Groundwater | place: USA: Utah...
GGAATAGGCTGAAGCGACCGTATCGCTTCGGCAACATCAACCATATTCATTCCCAAAGCGTGAGCAACAGCTGCTGAGGCGAGCGCGGGATAAACTTGATGCTCTCCAAGAATACCGCGACGCAGCACCGGCGTCACGTTCCCTTTTGCAATGATCTTGAATGACATGCCGCTAACACCCGTTGCGGATTCATTAGAATAACTGATTGAAACTTCTGTCGCGCATATATCAGCACTGGATCCATCGCGTGCGCTGTATGAAACATGGCGAGCACGGGCCCCTTCGCCAAGCTTTTTCACGCGCGGATCGTCAGCATTGATCACAACCCAGCCGTTGTTGTCCACCGCTTTGAAAAGCTTTCCCTTCTCCTTCGCTATTGCTTCAATACTGCCGAATTGTTCCGTATGAACCGGCGCAATGCTTGTGATTGCGCCGATAGATGGCGTCACGATTGAAAGCAGCGTTTCAATATCCCCCGGCTTATCAGCTCCCATTTCAAGAACCAGAACCTCAGGGTAGGTTGATTTTTTGAATAAAAGCAATCGCCAGCCGTGCACGAATATTCGCATCCAGGCAAATGGCGAACGTCCGGGCGGACGCATGCCGAGAATAGTGAGCGGCATGCCTATTTCCGTATTATAATTTCCAACATTCTTTCTAGTACGGTACTTTCGCGCGAGCACCGCGAAGATTGCCTCTTTTGTCGCAGTCTTGCCGACACTGCCGGTAATGCCGATCACGCGCGGATGGTATTTTCGTACAACGCGGCGAGCGAGCGACTGTAAGCTGTGCAGTATAAATAATTTCATATCTAGTGTACCGTAGGAGGAACTTCAAAATAGGTTAATAAAAACTTCGAAATCGCTCCAAAAAGCGGAGCCGCGGTTGAGGAGGCAAACCTCCCATTCTTGGGATAATCAAGCTTGATCAGCATTGCGAATACCGGCTGATCGACCGGTCCGTAACCAGCAAACGAATGAATAGTCTTATCCACATACCGACCGCCTGAGGCAACCTGCGCGGTCCCTGTTTTACCGGCAATGTAATATCCAGGCACCCCACCATGGTTATCGTACCCCTCATTGATGACAGAAACAAGCATGCCCCCCATAACCGTCGCCGCGCGCAAGGAAACAGGCTTGCCGACTTCCTCTGGTTGTGTTCGTTCTATGACCGTACCGTTGCGGATTTTTTCTTTTATGATATACGGCTTCATAAGCGTGCCCCCATTCGCAAGCGCCGCATACGCCATCACCATCTGGATCGGCGTCGTGGTGATACCCTGGCCAAACGAAGGTGTGGCAAAGTAGATATCGCTCTTTTTATACAGTGATCGAATATCCCCGGAGTTCTCATTTCCAAGCTCGATCCCGGTCATCCTGCCAAATCCGAAGTTCTCGACGTAACTCCGGAACAGGTCGTTGCCGATCTGCCGCTCGGCGAACATGGCGCCGGTGTTGAGCGACTGTTCCAAAACAGCGATCATATTCACCTCTCCGCGCCCGATTCCATCAAAGTTGCTTATAACATATCCGCCAATCGACACGGAACCTTCATCCACGTATGTCGTTTCCGGCGTGATCCTATCGGCGTCGATAGCTCCCGCAAGCGTCATCGGCTTAAAAATAGAACCGGGTTCATAGCCATTGGCAATGACCGGATTGAGATATACGGAAATGTCTTTCACGTCGCCGTAGTTATTCGGATCAAACGCAGGATATGAACACATGGCAAGAACCGCACCGCTTTTAGGATCAACAATGACAACTTGCCCTGACTCAGCCGCAACCTCCAGCACTCGCTGTTTGAGCTGATCACAAACATATCCCTGTATGGTGCGGTCAATGGTAAGAACAAAATCAATACCCTGCACCGGTTCCTGTCTTTGTGTCGGTCCTGACTGAATGAGCCTGCCAGTGACATCAACCGCGCCTTCAAGCAATCCCTCTTTCCCGCGCAGCTCGTCTTCGAACTCCCCTTCAAGCCCGTACTGTCCGACCCGTTCGTTGTCGCGAACACCCACAAAGCCAACGACTTGCGCCAGTGTATCGTGTTCGGGGTAATACCGCCAGTCCTCATCCTCCCACGCAATACCCGGCAGTGCGAGATCAATGAATGGTTTGAGCTGTTCATCAGTAAGCTTATGAACCAATGGCTCATAAATATCATTCGGCTTTCCAAGGCGCTGACGCACTGTTTCCTCAGTCAGGCCAAATGGCTCGAGCAACGGAAGAAGCGCTTCGGTATAGGCATCCACATTCTTAACATCGCGCGGAACCGCGTACAGATGATTAAACATGCGATTGGTTGCGAGCGGGTACAATGTATTGGAATCCCTATCCGTATAATAGATAATGCCGCGCGGCGGTATCAATGTGCGGACCGTTGAGTATTGGCGCAGCGCTGTCGCGCGAAGCTCATCTGATGCGAAAACCTGCAAATCGGCAAGCCGATAGACCAGAACGCCGGCGAAGAGAACAATAAAAAAAGAAACAACCCGCAGGCGTCCCTCAAATGATTCATTCTTTTTCTGTGCAAATCGTTTATGCATCATACGGTAATCCAACCGACCTAGTTATGAGGAATCTACTGTGCAGCCGCGCCTCTCGATCCTCCTCCCGCAACCGCAACCACGCTTGCGCCCACCTCAATGAAATCAACCGACTGCGGAGGGACGAGGCTGAGTTCGCGCGCCCGGTCCTGAATATTCGCGAGCGTGCGCCCATCGGAAACCTGCCACAACAGCTCATTGATATCAGCTGCAAGCTGGCTTTTTTCGTTCTCAAGTTTGCGCACTGAAAAAGAATAAGCGGCCTGATTGTTCATCTGCCACAAGTATGCCACCACCAGAAGAAGCGCAGGGAAAATCATCAGTAAATGCCACTTCGCGGCATTATTGTGAAACGTGTTTAACTTCATTGTGATAAAAGCGATTTTTGTGTTAGCAATTTTTACACTGTCGTCGGCGCGATCTTCTCAATGACGCGCAGCTTTGCACTCCGAGAGGAAGGATTTCTTTTTTGTTCATCATCACCCGGCACCACTACGCGCCTGTTTACAAGCCGTATAGTAGCGCGATGATCACACGAACATTGCGGCGCTTCAGGCGGACACACGCAGTCGCGAGCAGCGTCTCTAAATAGATATTTCACAATGCGATCCTCAAGTGAATGATAGGTTAGAACCGCAAGTCGTCCGCCGGGCTTCAGAATGCCTATCATGTCCGGTATGGCTGTCTCTATATTTTCAAATTCTTTGTTTACGGCTATGCGCAGAGCCTGGAAAATACGGGTGGCAGGATGGCTTCTGTGGCCACCACGTCTCCCGACTCCGCGCATAACCAATGCGACCAGTTCCGGTACGGTTTTGATCGGCGCGAGCTTACGCGTAGCAATAATTAGGTTCGCTACACGGGCGGCGTGCCGTTCTTCCCCGTATATTCTGAAAATATGAGTTAGATCGTCCTCCGACCAAGAGTTAACAATGTCAGCTGCTGTTACTCCCTCCTCGTCGGAGAATCGCATATCTAGCTGTCCTTGAGTCTGGAAACCAAATCCACGAGACTGATCTTCGAGTTGATCCCGTGATAGACCCAAGTCCAATAGTATAGCGCTAATCGTATTAATTCTTGATTCATACACAATATCTTTTACCGTGCAGTAGGTTCCTCTTTTTAAAATAATGCGGTTTTTGTATTTTGCGAGTCTGATTTTTGCGCGATCGAGCGCAGATCTGTCCAAGTCAATGCCAATCAAGATGCCGCGAGGGGCGATTGCTTCTAGCATTGCTTGCGCGTGTCCGCCGCCGCCAAGTGTTGCGTCAACAACATGATCGCCATGCTTGAGATTAAGCATCTCAACAACCTCGGGTACAAGGACTGGAATATGGGCCGGTGTATTCATGAGACTAAAAAGAAGCCCGTCGGGCCTCCAAAAACAAAATCACTAAATAGGGACATTAAAACTTTTTGATTGTGCCAGCATTTGCTGGACTGCGAAACTGAGATTTTGTTTTTATTTTTGGCCGTACACCTAAATATAGATGTATGGAATTTTGGAATTTCTGCACATGCGATAGGCGCTTTGCTAAAATTCCACAATTCTATAATTCTATACCGCTGGCCTATATGCCCAACCCATTAAGCTCCTCGGCGATCGAGACGCTTTCCTTTTCAGTTACTTTTTTATACCGTTCCCACGCGACAGTATCCCATACTTCGAGGCGATTATATAAGCCGGCAACAACGGTATTTTTTTTCAATTGTGCGTATGACCTGAGATATTCTGGAATAAGAATGCGTCCCTGAGAATCAACTGAGACATCCATCGCTCCCGCAAGCATCAATCGCGCGAACGCGCGACTTTTCTGCTGTGAGATTGGAAGTTGAGACAGCTTTTTCACCAACAGGCCCCACTCGACACCTGTATAGATAAAAAGGCATCCGTCAAGACCTCTGGTCACAATCGCTCCTTTTTTAAGAACGCTCCGGAACTTTGCCGGAATGGCCATGCGGCCTTTGGGGTCAATTGTATGCTGATACTCACCGATGAACATGAGCGCGATACTATAATCTACGAAGGCTATGAATGAATCTCATTTCGCTTGTGCACTTTTGCATACAAGTTATCCCCACTTTTATCCACTTTTCACCACTCTGCCTAAATTATACACCACACCACACCAATGTGCAACCCTGTGCAATAGTGGTTTTTTAAACAAGTTATACACATTTAAAAATCAGCCGCATGGAGATACTGAATTTGGAAATTTTGGTGATATCCGAAAGTATTATTACCAAAAGTCCATACCACCAGAGCGAACAGCTCAACCTAAAAAGCGCCCCACAAAGGAAGCTTAATCAAATCAAGCTAATTAAGAACCCTACTGGCGTTTTTTCTGTGTAATGTGCGGCTCCCTGCCATACTCGGGAACAATCACATTGTGCTTCGATTTTCTAGGCAGGACAGACGAAGGATGTTTGAGATGCTCAATAGCATCCTGCTTGGAAATGGAAAACAGCGGAACAGACAAACCGTACGCAAGCCCGTTCGCGGTCGTGATGCCGATCCGCAGCGACGTAAATGAACCCGGTCCCGGCACCGCGACAACCGCATCAATGTGCCCTTTACCCACTCCCTGCTCTACTAATAATTCATCAATTGAACGCAAGAGCAGTTCGGCATGCCTGCGGTCGGATGGCACGCGCTTCATGTATGCCGCATCACCATCTATAAGCGCGATTGTGAATTCATCTCGTTCAGTTGTATCTATGAATAGCTGCATATGCAAAAATATATCCGCGAATATTTTTATATTACGATATTATTTCAGGCGATTGCATGGTGCGTTTGAAAAAAATCATACTACAGGCTACACTACCATAATACCACTAAAAAACAATGCTATGGTCATCAGATTCCTGCACACGCGCTTTCGCGTCTCTGATATCGAGCGATCCATTGCATTCTATACCAAAACATTCGGCTTGGCGCTTCTTGAGCAGAAGCAGTCATCGCGCGGCTCAAAGCTCGCGTTTTTGGAAGTGCCGAACTCGGACGAAACCATAGAGTTATGCGAATACGCCCCATCCGGTCCGATCGAAATAGCGGGAAAGGATATTGTGCATGTCGCTTTTCAAATCGATTCATTTGATACGTTCAGTAAACATATTGACTCAATCGGAATTTCTTATTCAGAAAAACCTGACGGGCGCATTGCGTTCATAGATGATCCGGACGGATACGAAATAGAACTGATCCAAAAATAAGAAAGACGCCCATACGTAAAAAAGAAAGGGCCTGATGAATATTCATCAGGCCCTTTTGGCAAATGCAGAATAGCTATGACACGCTGAGCTCGTGCAAAAGATCGAGCCCAAGCACGTCATACATATAGTATACTCCGCTGAATCGGACCTCGTCCAGAATCCAACGGATTCCGTTCACTGCGTTCTCTGCGAACAGAGCGGACGATTCAGCTTCGTGCTTAACCGACACAATCTCCTGTCCGCTGGCAAAAAAAGCTTCGTGCCGGCCCGTCACATTGCCAAGTCGCACGGAGTGGATGCAGATCTCTTCCTGCGTCCGGAGACCGCTGCCATGCCGGCCAAGCTTCAAAATATCCCGAAGCCCCTGCCCGCGCGCGGCTGCGACGGCGCGCGCCCAGAGAAGCGCAGTACCGCTCGGCGCGTCCGACTTGCGGCTGTGGTGCATCTCGATGATCTCAACCTCCGCGTCAGGCATATCCCGCGCAAATCGCGCGCACTGCTCGGCCCCGCGGTTCGCGCCAGCGCTGAAATTCGGCGCAACCAAGAAGGTATGGCCATGAAGCGAAAGTTTGGCGATCAATACCAACGTCGTGTCAAAAATAGCGGTGGTGCCAATGACGTGGCGCGTGAATCCATTCTCCACAGCCTCTGCAAGCCGTTCCTGCAACGCGTCCGCTTTCACTGCGTAGAACACGACGATATCCCCGCGCTCATCCCCCGAAGGCAAATTGGGTATATCGCCAAACGACCGGCACAAGACACATCCCGAGAGCGGATTGGAATCCTTTTGACTCACGATTCCCGCAATCGCCCTGATGTCAGACGAATCGCATATCGTCTGTAGCACCGGGCCTCCCAATTTCCTTCCATGCGGACCGACTATAACAACTCTACCCATTTGCATGATGTGACTCCCTTTTCCAAAGTGACTGTTTACCTGGCGCCCATGGTATTGCCGCAATTGAGGCAACGATACACGCTGCCGCTGCGGACCAGATGGCCGCACGAGTCGCAGAATGGAGCCGAATCTTCAGCATCCGATTCCACGGTCCTTACACTTGCCGGTGAAACACTTCTACATCTTCGTCAGTCATCCTGGCGTACTCTTGCAACATGACCGTCAGCGGATTGCGATAACCTTCCTCCTCTCTGGATGCACTACAGATTGTCAACGATCGGATTCCTTTTGTTGTCTTATTGCTTCTCTTGACGAGACATGAAAAAGTAGCATATTATAAGGTTTTTTGCAATAAATACAGCGCGCTGTATGCTAGCGCGCTGTATTTTCCAATGCTGTGGCGACAGTATCCTTGAATGAACCAATGACCTTCTTTCTCTTGTCGTATATCGCGAGAGCTGTTTTTCCATTCGGAAGCAAAACCTCCCACCGCGACTTTCGCTCAGAGATTCTTTCAATGAACCTACCTCGCCCGGCCTGGATATCTATTATACTGCGTTCGTAGCCATCCTCAATCAGAACGTTGCCAAATCTGCCAATCATCTGGCTGACGGCATGGCGTTCTTGCGCACGGACGATTCGACCTACCTGTCTTACCTTTTTCTTCCCGCTTTCTTCTTGTGTTCACGACCACCCCCTCAGTTGTGTAAAATCGATGCGTGCATCGCGATCAAATATGACATGATTCAAGATCAAATATACCCTCCTGTCAAAAGATTAAAAAGATCGTGTTAAAAATCAAACTATCATACTCACTAGCCCGCGCCAACGACAATCATTACTTTTTGTCCAGAAGCAACATCTTCCTCAGTCGGCTTGCTTATTGACGCGCCTTTATATGATGGCCAGTCATGTACCGCGCCCAGCAGGTCATCATAACTGTACAAAAACTCTTTGCCTCGTTTGGTTCCTGGATCATTGGTTATAAAGTACTTATCCGTGTACCCGCGGATGATCAGCATGTGATAGAGCGGCCCTTCTCCGGAAAAATACGGATTTGGCAAAATACGCCCTGCCGCCGGAACAAGGACAAGTCGGCTGTTCGCGATCTGCGATTTTATATTATCAACGCTCACATCCATATCCACGCGCGCGGAAAGTCCAAAATAGTTCTGCGCCATTAGCGCCACTTCTTGCGCGGTTGTGTCCTCATAGTATCCAAACGTTTTCTGTTCCCACGCGACAAGCCTTTTTATCTCCGCGTCCATTTCCTCAGCGCTCAGTCCCCTATTCGTAAAAAAACGGCTTGCCATGACAAGCGACGCCTCTTCGCACGCTTCCTGATATGGCAGATCCCAGTTCGCGAACGGCGCCTGCGGCTGAAACGGCACCGCAAGATTATATGAGCTTGGAATCTCTGTTCTCGAAATACGGATTGTCGACTCCGGTGAGGCACTAACTTCATTTACGTTATCAGCATTCTGTTCTGCGCCTACACTGTCGCTTTCATCCTGTTCATTCGCGCCAGCCTCATCCGCCAAAATGTCTTCGGATGACAGTTCCGGACCTGCGGCTTGATAGTCTTCTGCCTGCGGCAGTTTCACTCTGCGCCGCGTATCAATAAGGTCGCGTAGCTGCATGCGATACACATATAACAGACCAGCCATAATAATAACAACAATAACAACTATGGACGCTACTACTATTTTTTGTACCTTTCGCATGATTTCAGACTGATTAAACAGTGCTTATGGTTATCCACACGTGCAATTTGACTTTCGGTTTTTATTCGGTTATTATGACATCACTATGGCAACATCACTTCTCCAATTAAGTCTCGCGATAACCCCGGCGGTCTTGATAAGCCTGCTCATCCGACACACAACATTTCCGTGGGAGCGCCAGAAACGGCCGTCCGAACGCGCGGAACTTCTGCGAATGCTCGCATCAGACATCCGTGTTGCCAAGATCATTATGGCGCGCAATCTGGTGGCGGTCAATGAAGGAAAGGCTTGCCCCCTCGCCTGCCTGCCTCTCACCAACTGGCACAGAGTTAAAGCAGACATTCGTCTTAAAAAATATCAAGATGAACAGATATTCAAAACAATGATCAAACAGTTCAAGGAATGGGAACGAATGAGCTGTCTTGCATAACACAACATTTATACGCCACGCATTACACTATGACCATCATTTTACCAAAAAAGAAACAACAGATACTTGATTACCTTAAAGAGTACATCGAAAAAAACGGGTATGCTCCCACTCTTTCTGAGGTGGCAAAAAAATTCAAAGTATCCTCGCTTTCCACAATACATGAGCACCTTGCATTCCTTGAAAAGAAAGGATTCATAAAACGCAAAGGAAATGTACGCGCAAAGGAAATGGTTATTCAGGATACAAGCCATGGAGAGAATGTCATAGACGCGTATGTGGATGGCGAATCAATCAATCTACCTCTTGTAGGCCTCATTACCGCGGGGTCCCCGATCGAGGCCATTGAGAACAGAGAAACAGAGATACCGGTTCCCGTCGAAATCACACGCGGACGCCAGTGCTACATTCTCAAGGTCAAGGGAGACTCAATGATAGAAAGCCTTATCGCTGACGGCGATTTGGTAGTCGTCGAAAAGACGGAATACGCGAAGAATGGCGACATGGTCGTGGCAGTCCTTGATGATGGAACCGCAACGCTTAAAAAATTCTACAAGGAAAAAAATTACGTTCGCCTCCAGCCAGCAAACAAGAAATACAAGCCAATCATGGCAAAGAATATACTTATCAGAGGCAGGGTCATCGGCATCATACGGAAATACTAGTACCTACCCCCAATGAGCGTGAAATGATTATATAATACCAAAACTGACAGCGGTTGACTCAGTTGTCAGTTTTGGTATTATATGATATGTTCTTTCTCGTCGATTCCAACGGCATTGAGGAGGGTTGAAATGGCGCTCGTCGGTTTATTTCAGGTATCGGTGAAGATAATTCTCAAGAAAAAAGATGGCAAGATCCTGATACTCAAAAATCCCAAAACTTCGGACGATGACCAATTCTGGGATCTGCCGGGCGGACGGCTCAACAATGACGAATTTGATGCACCCTATCAGGATCTCGTTGATCGCGAGCTCCGAGAAGAGCTCGGCGATAGGGTGCGCTGCAAGCTGGCGTTTGACCCCGCATCATTCGGGCGGCATACCTTTCGCCCATCACCGTCAGGCCCGCTTACGCAGGTATTCTACTTGCTTCTGCCTGCTCGATATCTCGGGGGAAGAATCAAGGTCTCAAAAGAGCATGCCGGGCACAAGTGGGTGCGCATAGAGCAAATACAGCTCCAAAAGTATTTCACAAGCGGTATTCTTGAGTCTCTACAGCGATACCGCTACCACCGTACAGAACATTGAACGCTCAAAAAAAGGCGCAACAAACACGCTGCTTATCAAGCAACGTGTTTTTTTAGCTGTTCAATTTCTTTTTCAGTGAGCGGCCGATACTCTCCTTCGGGAAGAGGACCAAGCCTGATGGGCCCCATTCGCACGCGTTTCAGCGAGTCGATCGATGCGCCCACGGTGTTTATCATTCTACGGACCTGATGCTTCTTTCCTTCGTGTATACAGAGTGAAATAACCAATGTGCCGTGCCCGAGATTCTTCTTGACCGATACTCTCGCGGGAGATGTACGCACGCCTATGCCGATAACCACGCCTTTTCCAAGGCGCTGAACCATGCCGCTGACCTCCCGTTCACCCCAGTGTTTAGGGATACGGATAACTGCTTCATATTCCTTTTCATGCTCAAAACTAGGATGTGTCAGTCGGTACGTCAGGTCGCCATCATCCGTAAGCAGCATAAGGCCGGTTGTGTCATAATCAAGCCGGCCAACAGGCGAAAGACGCGCATCTGATTGAACCAAATCAACGACCGTGGAACGACCGCGATCGTCGGTAGCGGCGCTCAAAACGCCCTTTGGCTTATGAAGCATAATATATGTTTTCGCCTCAGGCGCTCGTATGTCAACGCCGTCAACCTGTATGTTGTCCGTTGACGGATCAACGCGTGCGCCAAGCTTCGTAACCACCTTGCCATTAACGCTTACGCGCCCGCCAGTGATATATTGTTCCGCGCCGCGCCGGGATGCGATACCGGCATTCGAAAGTGCGCGCTGAAGCACGATTGGTTCCATCCTACACCCCCATCTTATTAACCACGGTGATCTTTCTTCCGTTCAGAAGAGTGAACACAAAACGATCGCCAAGCTCGACGCGTTCTTGAAATTCTTTCTTGCTCATAACAGTATACTTCAAATCTCTTCCGCTTTCCTTCGCATACGTTGTTATGATCTTATCGAGCTTTGGCTTCTGAACACGTCCGACAATAAAAATATCAACCTGCGCCTCGCTGTTGCCGGTAAACACGCCGGACAGCACAAGAAGGTCCGCGGTGCTTATTTTCTCGATCTGCTGGATGATGCGCTGCTCATTCAACTCTCGAGCCTTAAGAAGAAGGGCTCTGAGCTCAGGAAGAAGAATAAACTCCTTGTTGACAGAGTAATACTTTTTCTTGTCCTTTTCCATGGAAACGACAAGACCGAGATCCTCAAGGTTTTCAAGCTCTCTGCGTATTGAGTTCAAGTGTTCGCCCAAGACGCGGGTCAGCTCCCTGACATAGAACTCACTATCGTTTGAAGACCCATTCAAAAAAAGCTTCAAAAGCTTGACTCGTGTTTTTGAACTAAATAATTGTTCAAGCATAGTTCTTTCTATCCACACTTTTTGTTCAGATTTAAATCACACAATTTATCCCCAAAAACCACCATTTAGACGTATTTTTGCATACATCCGTCTCTTTCGCTTGCGTAGCTAATGTAGTATAATACCAACAATTGATACAGTCAACAAAATATCATTCTAATCCACGACCATGAAAAATCTCGTGAACGACATACAATATGCCGTGGTAAAACCGTCCGGGGTGGGTAGCGGAACGCTCTATATTTCACATTCATCAGACGAAGACTCCGACAGAGGAAGTCTTGTTTTTTTTATCGAAATTGAAATTTCAGACAGAGACAACGAAACTATAATTGTCGAGCTCGAAAAAGAGCTTTCAAAACAGTATTTCAATTCGCCGACCGATTCCATAGAATACGCGTTTGAGAATGCGCTGGCAAAAGCCAATGTGGCGGTAAAGGATATCCTGCTTTCAAAACCGAAAAACTGGCTCAGCAAAATCCACATCATCATTCTGGCCACCGCCGGCGATGAAGTGCACATCTCTCATGTCGGGAGCGCTCACGCGTTTCTGACTCACCATGACCACATTGCCGACATTCTGAACAACACATCAGGGCAAAGCGGCGATTCCGGATACGGGCCGCGCACGCCAAACCCTGTAAAATTGTTTTCAAATATTATCAGCGGAAAATTAGGGCTTAATGATTCCATTACTATCGTCTCAGATCCTGTCCTTGATTACCTATCTCCTGATCGGATCAGAAAAACAACAAACGACTGGAGTCCCACGGAGACGATATCAAAATTGTCAGAACTGCTGGACAAAACACCAACAAACAAACAGTTTGGCCTGATCACAATGAAACGGACAGCCGCGGCGGAAAAGACTATCGCGCAAGAGACCAAAAAAGCTTCCCTGCAAAAAAAAGAAACCGTGCCGATGAGCCGAGATGATATTATGGATCAGTACCTGAAACCCGAATCATACGAAGAGCAATCGCAGCCCATGCAGCAGGCGCCGAAGATGATCGATAGCGCCGTTGAGATCATGAAAAAATATGGATCACTCACCTTGACCATTATACTAAGCGCCTCTTCTAAGGCGCTTGATCAGATTATAATCACCTTCAAGCGATTCATACCAAAGATAAGCAAACTGCCTTCGATCGCGGCGAGCATGTGGCGTAACAGAAAATCTCGGGACTATCATTTCTCAAAAATTCGCGAGTCTGCCAAAAAAACCGCTCAGGCATTGCCGGCAACATTCAGTTCATTGCCTAAAAATAGAAAGGCTATCATTGGGTCTGTCGGCATTCTGATCGTTGTTTTTGCGGCAAGCGTTTCCTGGCGCGCGCAGAACAATGCGTCTCAGGAGTCCAAGCAGGCGTACGAAACAGCGCGCGCGCAGATTGAACAAAAGCGCGACCAGGCACAAGCAACACTTATCTATAAGGAGTACGACCGCGCGCGCCAGATTATCGCGGAAGCGCAGACATTGCTCGAGGCGCTCCCGAACGAAAACACTGGCCAGGCGGCAGACCATGAACAGCTTGGAAGCGAGCTTGCCACTCTTCGCGACAAGAGCGAAAGAAAGATTATGCTCGATGATATTCAACCCTTTGTCACTGTTATTCCTGCGCCAGTATCCCCGCAGACCTCCGGCCTCCTAACCGATGGCACGTCCCTCTTTTATTATGACGGCGTGCAGCAGCGTATCGCGTCGCTTGATGTTGAAAACCAGCTTCTTTTGTCGCTTGCCCTTGAAAGTCAAGACATGAAGGATTTTACAACCGCGATCTATACCGGAAATAATACAATCGTCGCACTGCGTGCCGATACAGCCATTTTCGTTGACACGAAAAAGGAAACAGTCAGAAAAGAGCTGTTCGCGTTTGATCCCGCTTTACAGAACCTTCCGTTTGCAAGCTATGCCGGCAACCTATACACCATTGATCCCGCACAAAATAACATCATCAGATATCGTGCCGCCGGCAAAGGCTTTACCACTGCCCAAGAATGGCTGACCGAACCCTATGACGTGACGCAAATGAAAGACATTGCGGTTGATGGTTTTGTGTATACGCTAAATGCCAACGGCGATATACACATATTCCTTCGGGGCGCGCTTAACAAGATAATCCCGTTCCCGCTCGAGGACAAGCCAGCCCAAGGAGCCCGCATGGTCATACGGGAAGGACTTGCCCGCGTATACATTCTGGATCCGGCCCACAGCCGGCTCATCACAATGACCCCGCAAGGAGAGCTTATTTCCCAATACACCGCAGACATGCTCGGGAGCGCCAATGGTATTGCCGTACTTGATGAAGAAGACAGAGTCTACCTATTGTCAGGAGAGCACATCTACGCGATAAACCTCTAAAAAAGCCAAAGGGCATAACATAAAAAAAGACCCAGGAATAATAACCCCGGGTCTTTTTGGATAACGAAACGAAAACTATTACTTCAGCGTGACCTGCCCGCCAGCGGCTTCGATCTTTGCCTTGATGCTGTCAGCTTCTTCCTTCTTCACGCCTTCTTTGATCATCTTCGGAGCGCCATCAACAAGGTCTTTTGCCTCTTTGAGGCCCAATTCAGTCACTTCACGAACTGCTTTGATGACAGCGATCTTGTTCTCGCCGATACCAGTGAGCTCAACATCAAAAGCGGTTTTCTCTTCTGCCGGAGCTTCGCTTCCTGCTGCCGCCGCACCAGCAACCATCATAGGAGCTGCTGCTGATACGCCGAATTTTTCCTCGAAAATCTTGACAAGTTCTGAGAGATCAAGAACAGACATTTGCTCTATCTTCTCAACAATATCCTTAAACTTTGCTGGGACCTCGATTGCTTTTGTTTCTTCTGCGGTCTGTGCCGCTTCTTGTTTTGCTTCTTCTGACATAGGCATATCTCCTTACGCTAATATATAATTGGGTTAGTAAAACTATTAAACTTTTGAATCTTTGATGCCATTCAAAACAGTCATAAAGCCACGTATTGTGCCGGCAAGGACATTCACAAATCCAGATGCTGGCGCATTGATCGAGCCGACCAATTTTGCGTAAAGCTCGGGTTTTGACAAGAGCTTTGAAAGCGCCATCACGGCTTTTTCATCAATAAACGAGGACTCGAGCACGCCGCCGTAGATCTGCAGCGCTTCATGCGTCTTCTGAAACTCAGCAAGCACTTTTGCCGGAGAGACTTCGTCGTTCATGCCGTAGGCGACCGCGAGTCCGGAACCAAGAGCTTTGACATCAATATCCAAACCCGCTTCAGCGAGCGCTTTGCGCAGAAGCGTCTTCTTGATGACCTGAATCTTAACCTGCTGTTTGCGCAGATCATTACGAAGGCTTCCTAGCTGCTCAACGGAAAGGCCATGATAACCGACAAACACCATTGATTTGGCGTCCGAAACATCGTCCTTGGCTTGTGCGAATGTTGTCTCTTTTTGCTGTCTTGTTTTTGGCATATAAATAGCTGAATAGTTGAAAAATTGATAAGTAGAAAAGTCGATCTTGTTTCAGCTCCTCAACTTTTCAACAAATAGTAAGCACTAAAAAATAGTAAGCACTAAAAAAACGCCTGCTTCCGCAGACGCCAGCTAATACAAACAATGAGATTATTAGCGTGTCCTCGGTGGGGTATTGAGCCATCTGGCACCCACTGTCTGCGGAAATAACATACACACTATACCACACCCATCTCATAAGTCAATATC
>Ga0066639_10002827_pt1 | contig 15100 bp, 15 predicted proteins | sample CryGeyCG2114_010_2_FD_59504 | JGI IMG/M metagenome (GOLD analysis project Ga0066639, IMG submission 59504) | Groundwater microbial communities from aquifer - Crystal Geyser CG10_big_fil_rev_8/21/14_0.10 | ecosystem: Environmental > Aquatic > Deep subsurface > Groundwater | place: USA: Utah...
ATTTCAAACAAGTAGACACATGCATCATATATAGTGTCTACCTTCTTTTTGGTCAATTTCTTGGATCCTGTTCCCATATCCTTGTTCATCTGATCTATTGCCCTCTTCTGATCCAATAATTCCACATAAAACTTGTTTATGGTTTTTTCTAGCTTATCTACAGATACAGAGAACAGACGCGCGCATTTTTGGGTTTCCTTGAATGCAATTTCACGGGTCAGGTGCCTGGAAAAACTATCTGAGAACTCTATGATGTTCAGTTTGTTGATAGTTAGGATAACATTCTCTGCTATGGCAAAGACCATGTCGAGATACTTGTCTGCAGCTTCCCCTGCCTTTATTGTTATCCTGTTTATTCCGTCCTGTATTCTCTCAGATCCTATTATAATTATCTGCTCTATATCGCCTGTATTTCGTGCATGTGTTCCGCCGCATGCCTCCGCATCAACACCTGGTATATCTAAAACACGAATCTCATTTCCAGGGACAACACCTCCCTGGTATAAAGCCAGTCCGTGCTTGCCCTCTGCCTTTCCCCTTGGCAGCCAATCTGATTTAATCTCTATATTCTTCTTGATTATGTTATTTGCCTCTTCCTCTATATGATCCAGCTCCTCTTGCGAGAGCGGCTTGAAATGGGTTATGTCAAGGTGTGCCTTGTCTACTGTTTTCTCTGCACCTGCCTGCCACACATGACTACCAAGCAGCTTCTTGGTGACTCCATTAAGTATGTGTATTCCTGTATGATGCTGCATCAGCTGTTTTCGTCTATTTCCATCTATCTTTCCTGTAACCTGATCACCTGCCCTGAAGTCTGGCTTTTCCACCTCATGAATAAACACCCCTCCTATTTTTTCCACATTATACACCTTCTTTCCATTCAAGGTTCCTTGATCGCAATCCTGTCCGCCTGAACGTGCATAGAAGAGAGTCTTGTCTAGAACTACAAACTTCCTATCCACCACTTTCAAGACCTTTGCCTTGAATTCTATGTCATCTGATTTCTCATAAAACAGAATCTCCGTCTGGGGCAATCCTGACAGATCTATAGGAGACTTCTTCTCTTTTCTGGATTCATGTTTTTCCGTAAGTTTCGTGTACAATGAATCTGGTATTGGTGTTTTAGCCATCTTGGATATGATCTCAGGTGATATGCCATGGGATTCATAAAGCTCTATGAATTTCTTCTCTGTTATTGATTGTTTCTTCTCAACAATCCTTGCTACTATATTTCTCCCATTCTCCAGTGTGGTCTCATACTTCTGCTTTTCTATATCTATAATCTTTTGTATATTGTCTAGGGATTCTGTCAGCTCAGGAAATAGCGGTTTAAGGAATCTCGCATGACCCTGAGCAATATCAAAAAGATCAACGTCTATATCATATTCCTTCAAGAAGGATAGAGCTCTCCTTAGCAACACGCGAAGGTTATATCCTCCTCCTATGTTGGATGGGATGCCTCCGTCTGTTATAGCAAAGGTTAGTGTTCTCATATGATCAGCTATGGCATAGAGTGCTTTCATAGGTCCTATCTGCTCTTCCATCTCTCTCACACTCAAGCCAAGCTTGTATGCTATCTTCTGCTTAGCTGTGAGAGAATCCTTGAGCTCAGATATGTCGAGGCCACCTGCCAATCTTGAATACTCTGAGAACATCTTAGGCTTAGTATCGATGCCTCTCATCATTTTGGTTAAGACGGGTCCGAATGCGGATTCATACATGGTGTCTGTTCCGTTGGAAAACCATACAAGCCTTTCATGCCCCCAGCCAGTATCATTCACCTTCATGTCAAGCTCTTTATATCTGTCACCATCTGCCTGGAACTGCATGAATACATGATTCACAAGCTCGAGGCCCTTGGAGAATGTCTCTATACACGGCCCGAAGGCTGAGAAATCAGGCATGTTCCAAATATCCTCTGAATAAACAAGTTCCTTCTCTGGTATACCCATGACTTGCGTGAGGAAGTTGAAATTGAGCTCCATACACCTGTCCTTGAAATACCCCTCCTTGGGGTAGTTGAATGCGTGTTGCCCTGGCATGATGAAAGATGTCAGATGCCTGCCACTAACACCAACAGAGGCTATGTCATTGAATCTCAGGCACACCTGAGGAACTATCAGCGGGTTTGCTGGATAGACGAAGTTCATGTTCCCGTTGTCTATCCGCTGGAAGTTCTGGATTGACGCTATAGTGAAGTACAGGTCAGGACGCACCCTATCTATTACAGGATATCTCTTTATGCTTTCATGACCATTCTTCACGAAAAATTTCTCAAACCTCTTCCATGTCTCCACATAATCCCATTTGTCTGAAGTTATGGGCTTTTTTATGAAGCCATATGGTTCACACGTGGAATCTGCACAGTTTGTTCTGTCTGGATCAAGCGTCCAGAAGAACTTGCCGCATTTGCATCGCTTTCTCTCGAAGCTCTTAAGCTTGAATAGCTCTACTTCATAGTGTTTTTTCCAATCCTTTGAGAATTCCTTTCTTAGGCTGTCTTTGCTTAGCATGTTAATAGTTAAGCGGGATTAGATTTAAGTTTGCGCTCAAAATTCGGTCAACTACCTATATCAGCAACCTTCGGCATCCTACCTAACAGTAGGAAGATGCCGGATTTCATAGCAAATAAAAAAAGCCTAACCAAATAGGCTGCTCAATCCGGCTGCTGCTTCTTCTTGTTTCTGCTCATCTGATTTTTCAGCTGCTACTTCCTTCTTTTCTTCTGCTGCTTTACCTGCTGTTGGAGTTGCTGTTGGAGCTGCATGCATAACTGATGCGTTCTTTATTGCCTCTTCTATGTTGACCTCTTTCATGTTCGAGACCAGTGCCTTTATCATTGCAGCGTCTGTCTTTGCTCCTACTGCATCCATGACCTTTTTCAGATTTGCTTCGTTTATCTCCTTTCCTGCGTCATGAAGCAACAGACTAGCGTATATGAGTTCCATATTCTCACTCCTTCTTTTGATCATCAGATTTCTCTTGCTCGGCTGGAGGCTTCTCTTCTTTGGGTGAAGCCTCTTCTGCAGGTTTATCTGGCTTTAGATTATCAGCCCCTGCTGTCTTTCCAAGAGCCTCAGCTTGTGCGTTAGCCTTTGCTATAAGAGGCTCTAAGGTTTCTTTTGTCACTGTTCCTGTTTCCATTGCTAGGTTATATGCCTGGTTGTGTGCCTTGGATATCAACACAGGAATGTTATATTTAGTCGGATAACCTATCTCCATGGACAGGTTGAATGCATTTGAATATGCTGTTAGCATGTCTTCCACATACTTCTCTGTGGGTATGAATAATACGTCCTTTTCGTATATTGTGTCATCAGTCCAAACTGCTATCAGGTTTAGTCCTATCTCCATTGGCTCTATGCCAAGTTTGGATATGATGTCAGCTACTGCCTTTGATATGGGCTCTCCTGCTTTTGCAACTGTGGTGTCCTTCCTGATCGTGATCTTTTCCCCCTCTACAGCTGCAGGTATCTTAACCCTTTGCAGTTCACCTATAACAGGTCCTGCTGCGAGTTGCGTAGGGCCTGCCTTTACAACTATATCCTGTGGCGCTATATCCCCTGGCTTTGCCATTGCAGATGACTTGGCTTTGTTTATAACCCGCGCAAGCTTGAATGGATCACTGTTGCTCATCAACAGTGCTGGCTCTCCTTTTAACTTGTCTGTCAGGGTGTCAAGGTTCTTCTTCTTGACTTCCTTAAGTATGATCTTTATCAGGCTCTTCTTAACCACGCGTATCTTTGCCTCTCCCCTTAGCTTGTTTCTAATGTCGAAGAGCTGCTTACCAGGAAGCTTATGCATGTCTACTATACCTATCACTGAATAGTCTGAAATCTGCTTTTTTACCTCAATTACTGTCTGCTTTTTCTTTTCAGATACTCGTGCTTCTGGCATATTATATCTCCAATTTTTCAGGTTTACTCATAGTAAGTTTCAAGTATGCGGTTTTTATGTTGTTTGCTCCCTTCGGAAGTTTGCCCTTGATGAAGTTAAGTACAGAGTCCACATTCTTAGCCACATGTTCCTCTGACATGCTCTCTGTACCAACGCAGAGATGTATTACAGGGCTTTCCCTTAGGCTAACCCTTATTGTTTTCCTTGCCATCTGGACAAAAGGTGCTATGTCAGCCTTTGGTGGAATAGGTTTAGGTACCTTTCCACGAGGCCCTAGAACGGCTCCCATGTTCTTACCAACAACAGCCATGAGACCTGCTTCACATAGTATTCTGTCATAATCATCCGCTAGCTTCTTGATCTTCTTCTTATTTTTGATTAATTCTTCTAGCTGTTGTTTTGTAACAACTAAATCAGCATGCTTTTTTGCGTCTGCTGCCAAAGAATCAGCTATGACCACTATCTTCTGGTCCTTTCCCCTGCCTTCTGGAAGAACAAATTCCGCGTTTATTCTATTCTCTGGCTTTCTCAAATCAATGCCTTTGAGTCCTATAGAAATATCCCATGATTGGGTGAATTTTCTTTTCCTTGAATTCTCTTTTATCTTCTTTATGACATCTATTGTGCTCATTATATCCTCCTACCGAAGTAGTAATACGGATCAATAAGATTATATGACTGTTACCATTTATAAGCTTTTTTCTCTTCCGCTTCTTACTCTTTCTTTGATAACAAAGGCTCTGGATATCTCATTTAGTTTATTCTCAAGTTCGAAAACCTTCTTTGCAAGCTCCCTGTATTTCTTTTCCAAATTCTCATCAATTTCTTCATGTCTCTTATGTATCTTCTCGAATCTTATATCAGTTCTCTTGTTGATGTTTTTCGTGTATATATGGTTCTGCTCAAGCCATTCCAATAAGTGAGTTATCTTCTTCTGCACGTTATCTTGTGCCTGCATTGCCTTCTGATAAGAGATCTCCTGGGAGAGCTTATGTATGCCCAATGCTATGATAGTTATTCCTAACAATATATCTAAAATCATGACACTTACCATGCTGCCCACTATAACAGATGCTCCAAGTATTATGAATAGTATCCAGAATAGCTTGTCTATGTAGTCCATGATTAACCTAAAAATAGTAAATTTTAAATATCTATTTTTTCTCTTTTTTGGAATCTTTCTTCCCTTCTTTGGCTTTTCCCTCTTCTTTGGACTTACCTTCTTCCTTGGGGCTGCCCTCTTCCTTGGATTCTTCTTTCTTAGCTTCTTGTGGTTTCTCTTTCTTGGATGATTCCTTTGCTGCCTTCTTCTCTTCTTCTGACAAGGAGCCCGCATCTATGGTTATGCCCATGCTTCTGCATGTTCCCTTGACCTGATTAACATATGCTTTAGAATCATCACCAAACTTTGTCTTAGCTATCTTCTTTATCTGCGCTTCTGTTATGTCGCCTGCTCTTACTTCCCCTGCCTTTCCTGAGCCCTTTTCTATGCCAATCTCCTTCTTGATCAAGGCTGCTATTGGAGGTGTGCCAACAACTATCTCATACTCCTTTGTCACTGTATCTATTATCACCTTCACTGGAACCTTCATGCCTTTCATGGCTGCTGTCTTTGTGTTTATGTCATCCACTACCTTCTTTGTGTTGACTCCCATTGGACCGAGTGCTGGGCCTAGAGGTGGACCTGCAGATGCCTTTCCTGCTTCAACCAGTGCCTCTATAGTTTCCTTTGGCATAGTGTCTCCTATTGGTTAATCATGAACAAAAGATTATTTAAAGATATATGAGGACTAATCCTTGATCTCGCCGAAGTTTTCTCCCTCTGGCTCTACCTTGGCCTTCTTGAGAACCTTGATGAATTCAGTCGCTATTGTGACTGGAATTGGTATTGTTGCCTCCATGAGCTCTATTGTGACCTCGTCCTTGGCTTGATCTATTCTCTTTATCTTTCCCTTCTCGCCCTTGAATGGGCCTCCCATGATCTCAACAGTGTCTTCTATGTTTACAAGCGTCTTGGATTTCTTTGATTCTAGAAAATGCTGAACCTCTTCTATCCTGATAGGCTTCTCTATTAGGCCACGGGCATGCATAAGGCCTTTCATGGATTTCTGGATGTCTCCAAGCTCGCCTTCTATGAAAATATAACCTTTTATTTCAGCAGGATGGAAGACTGATTTGACGTTGAGTTCAGAATGCTGCAGCTTGGTTGTTAATAGGTCTATCACAATGTCCTCTCTTCCTGATGTGGTTCTAATTGTATATATCATGGGATCACTTTAGATGCCAAGGAATATAAAGGCCAAGAAAATTACAAAACCTATAACTCCTATAAGTGCAATTCCAAGAGCAGATATCTTTGCCGATGTTATAAACTCCTCTTTGTTAGGCTTTCTTGCAATCTGAAGCACCCTTATGTACTTCCTAAGTCTTGACATTATACTCATAATATCGCTATATTGTTCGAATGATGTTATAAATATTACTATATCTCCCTTTCTATAAGGTAGTAAACAAGGCTTTTTAACCTTTCCTTTGCCTTGGATTCAGGAATAAGATGATCTGCTTCCTTCCATGCCTTTTGCATGATTTCTCTGGAAATCCTCTTTGCGTAATCAACAGAGCCTGTTTTATTGAGTATCTTTATGGCCCTGTCTATCTTCTCCTTGTCTCTTGTGTGTGAATTCAAGATATTAATCATCTCCTCTCTTTCCACATCTGGCGCATGTTCAAGAGCGTGTATGACTATCAAAGTTCTTTTACCCTCAGTTATGTCATCGCCATAACCCTTCCTGTCTGCGAACTCCTTTCCTGTGGCGCTTAATACATCATCCTGTATCTGGAATGCGTTGCCAAAGGCTTCTGCCACACGGCCCATCTTCTCTTCCTGTTCTGCAGATCCATTGGCCAAAGCCACTGCAAGCCTGGCTGCCATGCGTGCCAAGGTTCCTGTTTTATACGAACACATTTGGAGATACTGTTTTTCTGTGACCACGCTGTTGCCCTTATGCCACCATATATCCATTCCCTGGCCTGCCCCTAGATTGATCATCTCCTGTGAATATATGTCATACATCCTGGCACGGGTCTTGTCATCCAATTTTGCTGAATTTTTTATCAGAGGTGCAAGCGGCAAGTAATAAAGCATGTTTGCTGCGTTGATTGCTATGTCTACCCCGAATATCTTATGCGTGCATGGCTTGCCTCTTCGCATCTCTCCCATGTCTTCAATGTCATCAACCATTATGGAACCATTATGCACGAGTTCAGGAATAGCTACAAAGTCCTTTGCCTTCTCAAGATCCCCTCCCAGTGCTTCAACAAATAGCAGGAACAGCGCTGGACGCCACCTCTTGCCTCCCCTGTTCAAGAAATCCCATATAGGCGCAGCTAGGGATTTTGTCAATGCATCAGAGTCGTAGACATATGAAGGCTTTCCGAACAGCCACTCAATGTATTTGTCATCCCATTTGTCTGGAACATGCTTCTTTATCATAGAGTCCACAAGCTCTTTGTTTTCTTTCAAAAACTTGAAAAAATCTTCCATAAGAAGCATATCACAGAAGTACTTATAAAAGTATGGTAGCGTGAAGGCTGGAATAAGTTTTTAAGTTGTTATTCTCACAGGAAACTATGAAGATGCAAACCACTGGAAGGAATCTGCTTTTGAGTGCTTTGGCAGCCCTCAGTCTATCCGCAGCACAGGCTGACTGCAACTTCACTGACTTTAGAAAGCATAGCAGTTATAGGTTACAAACGCCTTATGTTGTTGTGGTCGATAACAAGTATCATTGCTTTCCAATGCCAAATAATGAGGAACCTCCTCTTAATATGTTATGGCTGACAGTAGATGCTGATAATAACATAGTGACTGATCCTGATATAACAGAAAAGGCAGCATATACTTCAAGGCTTTTGTATTACGTAAGATATAATGATCTTGTGAACAAGCTACACGAAACTGCAGATGGTTATAAAGATATATATAATACAACACAAGCTGGAGAGCTAGCTCTTGATATGACACGATTCATGACTGAGGTTGAGGCGTCTCTTCTTTTCCCATCTCCTTCAGGTAAGGTGAATATTGTGGCTGAAGGGAGGAATATAGGTGAGGAAGTTTTGAAGAAGACTGTCAAAGCTGCTGTTAAAAAGGCTGCTGCGACCTCAATTCAGAAGGGATTGGCACCCTCTGCTGCATCAGAAAGGGTTGACAAGTCATTCAGACTTGAGATGTATGGAATTTTGAATCAATACGCTGAAGTGCTTGATTCTGTTGCTGGGGCTCTTGTGGATATTGACGAGCAGAATGAGATTTCATATGAAGATGCAGAAAAGCTGCAAGAAAGGATTATGGACGGCATGTCTTATGGCTATGGAGCTATTCATGCATTGAAATACCATTTTGATAACATATGTATCTTTCTTAGCAACCAGGCAATAGGCCCTATAGCCGGAGGCCTTTTGGGCAATGATCTGGATGATCTCCTTAGCAGGTACGATGAATGTTTGGATGTTTTTTCTGATAGGAGTTCATGGAGGCGCACAACCCTTTCAGGGGATTTTGGACCTGATTTCATAGACGACAAAAGAGAGCGGATGGAAGAGATAGTAGATGATGTCTGCAAATAGATTAATAAATTTAAGTAATGCAAACAAATCATAATTATATGTTTAAAAGGATAAAGAGTGGAATAACCGGACTTGATCCTCTGATTGAAGGGGGCTTTATTGAGGGGTCTGTTAATCTTGTAACGGGTGGCACAGGAACTGGAAAGACCACGTTTTCCACACAATTTCTCTGGGATGGTCTTCAGAGAGGGGAGTCTTGTATATATATAACTCTTGAGGAAGGCCCTGATGCAATTAAGCAAGATGCTTCTTTATTTGGCTGGGATTTTGAAAAGTATGAGAAGAAAGGCTTGTGTAAGTTTATTTACCACGATCCTGTTCAGGTGAATAATATAGGATCTGTAATAATAGATGAGATATCAAACATAAAGGCTAAGCGTGTTGTTATTGATTCTCTTGCTGTGATAGGACTTGTCATAGGAGAGCCAGCTCAGATAAGGAGAAGATTGATGAACATAATAAACACGCTAAAGCATTCAGGCTGTACATCCATCGTGATATCTGAGATACCAGACGGGTCTAATGCTCTTTCACGGTTTGATGTTGAGGAGTTCACTGTCGACTCTGTTATTCTTCTTAACTATCTAGGCATAGGCGGGTTGGATGCACGGAGTGTGGTAGTGAGAAAGATGCGTGGAACTAATCATGGCAAAGACGTCTACCCGTTTGAGATAACCCAAAAGGGTATAGTTGTTAAGAAGCCTGAATTATAGCTGCTCTTTAACAAGCTTTTTGTCCTTTATCTGATTCTTGGGCTGTATGATGAATTCGCAGAACTTCTTGTTTTCATTCTGGCACTGGGTTTCAATTGCATCATAATCTTCTCCAAGGGATGCTACTATTCCTCCTGTAAGCAGCCCTCGAGTCATGTGACATACCTTCGTGTTCTTCATTTCTGTTAGATCAACAAATGGGGATCCAGTAACCTTAACAACGACTGTTTTTGTTGGTGGATCAAACTTCTTGAATTCTATCACGCCCCATCCGCCCATTTCTGCAAGATCCTTTAGCAGGGTTGCTAGCTTCAAGTCATTTATTCCAAACTTCTTCTGGAAGGCCCTTCCTAGCTTTAGGCCTCCGTCTTTTGCTGCAAGATATAATGTTTTCACGCCTTCTTTCCCCATCTCCCTCATGATCATGTCTGTTATCTTTATCAGCGCAGGTCCGTGCACCATGATTGAGATTTCATTGGCTATGAGTATCTTGCCCTGTTCAAATGACATCTGTCTTGACATCAATAGTTTTTTAAAAAACCCGAACATTAGATACCTCCTGAAATTAAAAACGCAACAGCTAAAAACATGAATATGGACGGATATAGAAAATATGTTGTTTTATACCATTCAAATGCATTATCTGCGCTGTAGTTTCTGTACAGCCATGATAGAAAATAAAATGTGAGTAGATACGGTATCAGAACAATTAGATACCACACAGAAAATATGTGAAGGTATACATAGCTTAATAGGAGAATTATAGGGATTATCGACATGGTTATGATCATGAATTTTATTGTGTTTTTTTCATTGATCAAAACTACTAGCGTTTTAACACCTAATTTTTTATCCCCTTCTGCATCCTTGAAATCCTTGGAATTGGTAGCCCCAAAAAACCATATGAAACTCATTATTATTATGACCCATACAGCGATATTATTCCACACGCCAAAAAGGACCCATGGGGCTATAGGTATTATGAAACCATAACCAACCCCTAGCGTGAGCATTGATGCTATGCTGTTGTCCTTGAATCGTAGATGAGGCAGGGAGTAGGCAATCCCGAAGAATGTGAATATAATGGACAGTATGAAGAGGTTGAAGCTGATTATATATGTGGCCAGGTTGGCTAGAAAGAACAGAATCAAGGAAGCTATCAGGGCGTTGTTCTTCTTTATATGCCCGCTAACTATTGGCCTATTCGGCTTGTTTATCTTGTCGATCTCTGTGTCAAAAACCTCATTAAACATGTTGCAGCTGCCGAGTATTACGACTGCAAATATGATTATTAATACGCCTGTCCATAGAGCTGTCCCAAAAATGCTCATGTTTGAGACCGCTACAGACATCAGTATTATTGGCAGCGCTGCCAGCATCCAGGTTTCAGGTCTCATGGATCTTATGTAAGGGGTCACCATTCTATTCCCTCAGTAGTTCGTGTATCAGTCTTAACTTTTCCATATCATTCGGCCATGCTATGTAAGTATTGCCGATCTTTTTCATGTTTATCAGGCCTATGTCTTTCAGTTTTTTGAAGTGGTAGAGATATTTTGCTGATATGGATTTTGTTGCACCTGTTTCCCCTAATTCCTGCGCAACCTCTAATGGGTTAGCTGGCCATTTAGAAGTAATGACATCAAAAACATTCTTTGTTTGTCTGCCTAAACGTAAGCCCTTCTCAACAACCACCATGTATATACTTATCACCGGTCTGATAAATAGATTTTTTGGAATAATCCAAAACTATCCTTCGATTTCTATGATCTTTAGTCCAAACTTTGCTATCTCAAAAGGGTGTATCATTGTCGAATGATCTGTTCGTCTCATCTTTCTTATGGTCAGGGTTCTCTTGAACTCCTCTGCAACTGGCACAAAATCCAGCTTGATTACAGTGTCAACTATAAATTCAACTATACCACCGCCTGATAGCGCTTCTGATGTTTCTGGAATGGTCCCTGATAAGAGTGATGTAACCTTCATTTTTTTGAGATTTTCTACAAGTTGCATCATTGCTACCCTGGACAGGTATTCGTCTCGTATAAACATCTCTATTATGGATATGGAGTCAACAGCAATTCTTTTTGCATTTACCTCTGTAATGGATGCCTTTATCTTTTCCAGGATGTCGTATATGTATGTTTTTATTATCTTGTTTATGTCGTCCAGGGTCACTGCCCTGTTTGGGAATACTGGCTGTATGGCAAGGAATTTTATGAGGCCTTTCTTTTCAAGTCCCTCCATGTCCCAGCCGAATGTTGCATTTATATCTCCCTTGATGTCATCCACCCTTTGCTCTGTTGTCACATATACACCAGGCTCATTTATCAATGCCCCGTGACGTAAAAAAGAAGCGCAGAAGCTTGTTTTTCCTGTTCCTGTCTTTCCTGTTATTAGGTTAGCACTGCCATCGTAGAATCCGCCCTGCATCTTTTCGTCAAGCCCATGAACGCCTGTAGAAATCCTTGTCCTCTCCATAATATAATATTGGCGGAGCCTCTAAAGAAGCTTTTGTATATCTATAGCAATATTTCCTGCTATGATAACAGCAAGTAATATGATGAAATAAATGAGCTCTGATCCCAAATAAGGAATAACCAATAAGCATATGCCTATAACAACTAGACCTTGCCCCCAGCTCGAAAGCAGATCCATATGATCTGCTAGTGTTGTGAGAAACACGAATCCTAATATCAACAAGGGAACCGCCCATAAAGTAAGCCACAAAGCTGTTATGCCTCCAAATATGTAGGATAATGCGAATATCTCCAAGATTATTAGTATTATAACTATACCTTGTCTGGACATGATAATCACTTTGTAAAGAATGGCATCTAAATTTTAAAAATTCGTCTGGATTTTCTTTCTATGAAGCTTGCTTGTAAGCTTCTTGGGACCTGACTTGATCCAATCATAAAGGGATGTAGGGGTGAGCCTTGATTTAACTAATGTGGATTTGACTTCCTTCTTCTGTTTTATATGCGCCTTTGTCTTCATGAGCTTTTCCTGTCCCTGTATCATCATTAGCTGGAATGTTTTTTCATCGATCTTCCTTGAAAAATACTGTTTCTCTGTTGATACCCTTGTCTCTACTAGCGTTTTCTCTTCTGACATCAACCTGTTTATCTCCTTACCCAATCTCGTATAAGGTATCAGTATCTGCGTGATGAGATATGAAACTACAAGTGCTATGAGTATTCCGGCAGCGATATTGAACTTGTTTTCCATAAGCGCCTTCTCTATAACCTTATTCGCTATCTGGCCTTCTATGATCTTGATATTGCTTTCAACAAAGCTCAGCGTGTTCTCCAGCTGTTCTGGCTGGTCATTATTTATTATTTCCTGGGTTTTATCCAGTGCTTCTGACACCCCTTGTGCCAGCTGCTCTAGCTGATATGTGAACCCTCCTACAGACTTATGCTCCTTGATCTGCGCTTCTAGCTGGCTGAGCGTGTCTTCAAGCTCTGCTATCTTGCTTATCAATGGATTTTGAACAACATTCAGCTTGACTGTTTTCTCCTTGATTGGGTTTGAGTAGAAGAACCTGACTGTTATTATATACTGACCAGGTCTTTGTGATAATGGAACATGCACACTTATTGGAAGATCCCTGGATTCCTTTGGTTCAAGCTCGAAAGACTCTAGAGATGAAATCTGACAGCATTCAGTTTCTATAGTATTGTTAAGTGTTATGTTAAGGTCTCCTGTATTTTCAATAGTGGCTACTATATTGTCAGTGCTTCCCTGAGTTATTGTGATTTGATCTGTGTTCATTGTAAAGTTGAAATCTATCACCCCTTCGCAACTAGGTGAAACCACGCAACGCGTCTCATTGGAACACTCAGTAGGGGTGCATGTTCTTGTCTGGTATATTGAATTGACGTCACACCCACCAGCACCACATTCAAAGCTTACCCAATCCGTGCATGTGCAATTCACTGCTGCTGGAGGGGATGCTCCACCGCCACCTCCGCCACCTCCTCCTGGATTGCCTCCAGATGGGGCAGCGGATGTTGTAAGGGAAAGATTTGCGACTCCTGTGTTGTTGCTATAATCTGTGGCATTAGCCGATAGATTGAATGATGTGCTGTATGTTGCTGGTGCTGTGCATACACCTGAAGTGCTGTTTGCATAGTCCAGGCCTGATTTGACAAGCGCAAACTCGCTGCCTGTGCAGATCATGGTTGCATTCAGTGTTGTGTTCAGGACCTCGCCTCTGGCATTTAATATGCGAACTATAGGTGTTGGTGTGATATCCACGCTTATGCCATAGGCAGTGCCTGCTGGAGGCTGTGTAAAGCTTGGTGTCAAGGTGTTGCTGATGTTAAACGTCCAGTTTGCAGTAAGCTGGTTCCCGCCTTTGGATGCATTCACATAAATCGTGTAGTTGGTCACATAGTATGAGCCGTTTGTAAATAATGTGTAGTTTGTTGAGTTTATGTTGGACTCTGCAAAGAATTCCTGAGATGAATTGCTGGATATATTATACCACGTCAGGCTCACAGACCATGTCATGTTAGGTGCTGTCTCGTTATTTTCATATAGGGTGTAAAATGTCAGATTCTCTCCCCTGTTATATATCATGTAGTTGGTCGTAAGGTTTATGACTGAGAGAAGAACCACGCTCAGGTTGCTTGACTGTGAGCTTACTGCTGACGCATTGTAAAACATGGTTGCATTGTCTGTTATGTTGCATTTGAACGTTATGTTCTCCGTAGACGTGGATGAATCTGAGTATAAAACACTTGCCACTCCTGTTGAATTGGTAGTGTTATAGTCAAATAAGATATCGTTCTTATAGAATGACACATTGTAACCGCCTATTCCCGTAGAAGATGTGTTATCCTTTATGTCGCAGTACATGCTCGTGCTTGAGCCATTGATTATTGTACTTTCATTGAAGTTTAGGGTCGTTATGTTTGCATAGCTCCAAAGGGTGAAGTATCTATCATCTGTCCCGCTCAGCTGATCATATATGTCACGAGCGTACATTCTTATTGTTATGTTCCTTGCCTTCGGGAAGAGTGTTGTGTTGCTCAACTCGAATGTGTAATTCGTCCAGTTTGTATTTGGGTCAATTGTATAATTCACGAAGCTGCCATTTCCATCATGTTCTGTGTAGACGATTATCAGATTGTCGGTGGTCCAGAATGCTGACGCGTTTACTGTGGCTGTCCTATAGAAGTCCATCCCATTGGCTGCCACGCTTCCATTTGAATACGTCAGGTTCCAGTCACTCGCATAGTGGACTGGGAGGCTCACGTTAAGCTCTGCTGACTGCTCATTCACTGAATATGGTATGTAATACAGTGTGGTGTTTGCTGTCAGATTGCACTTGAATGTCATATTCTGCGCTGCCGTTGATGTATCAGAGTACAAGACTGTTGCTATACCACTTGAATTTGTGTGACTATAATTGAAAAGTACATTATCCATGTAGAAGGATATGTTATATCCCTCTATGGCTGCAGAGGAATTGATGTCAGAAACATTACAGTAGATGCCTGTGCTTGAGCCGTTGATTATGTAATACGTGTCAAGCAAGAGGTCTGTTATCTGTGAATTGCCCCAGAGTGTGAAGTAGTGGTCTGTTGTCAGATTCCATTGGCCATAGATGTCCTGTGCATGCATCTTCACTGTGTAATTTCCTGCTTCTGGGAACAATGAAGTGTTGGTTAGATTGATTGTGTGGTTCGTCCAGTTGCTGTTATCACCCACAGTGTAATTGGTAAAGATGCCTGATGCATTATATTCAGCATAGGTTGTCTGCAGTTCGTAAGTGACCCAGAATGCAGACGCATTAAGTGTATCTGTCCTGTTAAACCAATCGCCATCAGATGCCAGGGTTCCATTAGAATAGG
>Ga0066639_10002832_pt1 | contig 15078 bp, 13 predicted proteins | sample CryGeyCG2114_010_2_FD_59504 | JGI IMG/M metagenome (GOLD analysis project Ga0066639, IMG submission 59504) | Groundwater microbial communities from aquifer - Crystal Geyser CG10_big_fil_rev_8/21/14_0.10 | ecosystem: Environmental > Aquatic > Deep subsurface > Groundwater | place: USA: Utah...
CCAATCCCCCCGCCCCTCCAAGAGAGGCGGGGGTATTTTCGTGCGGTTCCCTTGGTGGCTCGGCTTGGCTCGGCTAAGCCGCCGTCCGCGCTATTTCTCCACGCTCCCTCCGGCACGCCCGCTTCGCAGTGGCCTTGATCTTCTTGATTGTCTCTTCGGTAACCGTCCGTGGGTCGAACTCCCACTGGCTTCTCCATACTTCCCAATCCAATTGCGCCTCTGGCTCGCGCGTCTTCGCCAGGAACCGCTCTTGCTCTCTCTTTAGCTCCGGATCGTCTTCTGTGAATACCTGGTACTTGAAGTTGTCGCTGTCGTCTTCGTACTTGACCAAGACGCAGAACCGCCCGTCTACAATGGTCCACCGCCGCTTGCGCTCGTAGCTTGGGTCCAGGAAGAGATCAAATACTCCTATTCGCTGGTAGTAGCGGCGTACTTCCTCGATCTTCCCGAATGCAATCATCAGCTTATGGTGCTGCTCCCACATCCGGTTCCTGACGTGCTCAATGTCCTCAATTCCTCCTTCATCAATGGCTCGCCAGTAGAGGTTTGGTAGGGTCGGCTCTGCCAGTATCACCTGGATCACACCTCCCTGATTCGCGAATTGCGCCAAGTTGTCTCGTTGGTTTTGTAGAAAGTGCAGAGCCGAGAATCCGCGATACTGAAACCGGACCTGTGCGACGCTTAACAGGTATTCCAGGTTCGTATACTCAATCTTGTGCCGCGCCGCTCGCGTCTTTGCCACGACACGGTCAGGCTCAACGACGGTTTCGGTGCGCCGTGCCCGCAGATAGGGTTCCGGGTCTTTGTCGCCCAGCGCCGTAGCTATTCGTTTTAGAAGCGTATCAGAAGGAAGGGCCTTCAGGCTTTCTATTCGGGAGAGATAGGCTCTTCCGAGCTTGGCCTTGCGCGCCAATTCACCCTGTGTGACACCTCTCTCAATGCGCCTAAGGCGGACCAACTCCCCTGCCCGCCGCACGAGGTTCTCATCCCCAACCGCCGTTCCTAGACTCACGCTCATTCCTCCCCGAATTGTTGTGGCAAGGGGGCGCCCCATCCTGCGCCCGTCGTGGCAAGCACATCGACGCGCATAGATAGACCCCCCCCCTTCGCGGCACTGGCGGGCCGAATCGTCCGCCCGTGCCCTGGAACCGTTACTCGATATCGCCACTGCCACCAGCCGTCCGCGGACAACACACACTTGTGTAAAAATGTGAACATGTACACTCCGTAAGTCAATCCAGGAGTGAACATGTGTACACCCCGGCAAGCCGTCATGGGGCCATCGGACTTCTCCCTAGTTGCGCCCCCCCACTGTCGCTCCAGGCCGTGTCCCGCTCAGCCCGACCCCAACCAGCCAAGGCGCGGGTGCGCCGCTGCCCTCCGGGACAGCGGACAACGGCGTCGCAGAACCGGCCCACGTAGCGCCCCGGGGGTGTCCCCTCCCGTGCTCCATCGTCATCCAGCGCTCGACCGCCTCCAACGCCGACCCCACATGGCGCTCCGCGGTCCCGGCCCTGCTTCGCCGCCACCCCCTCCAGGGGCGCACCCGCGCCCCAAGTCCCAAGGAAGGCCGGGCAGGGGCGGGACACCGCCTTCGCCCTCTCTGAACCCCGCCCACCCGTGTCGCACCTTGCCCGCGAAACCCCTCCAAACGCCGAAATTGGCCCCTGGAGCGTTCTCGCGGCCCAGAGACGGCTCCTGTTGTGCCATTGACCGGCCAGCGGCGCCAGCAGGCACGGCAAGAGATTGGAGGCGCGCCCGCTGGCCCCTGCTGGCCTCCTCCCCGCAGGAGTCCCGCCCAAAAGCCGTCCCCCGCGGCCGGTGATGATCGGGCAGCCGGGCACCAGGCACGGAAGACACAACGTGGAAGCTCACGCCCACGCCCGAGACCCTGCCAGTAGGCAGCGACTCGGCCGCGGCGCTCGCCCTTCCCTCAAAGGTCCGTGCCCGCTGCCCGTTCCTGCCCGTTTCGGCCGCTCGCCTTCTTGTCTTGTAGTCAGATTGTCCGACAGTAATGCCCGCCGGGACGCCCCGAAGAGCCCCCCTGCACGCGGCGGCGAGAACCGCTCCGCTCACCGCAAGGGGCGCTCCGCCGCGCCGAGTACGGCGCGGCTCTCGCACCCCGCGGCTTCGCTCCCGCGCCTCTTGCCGCCGCCACAACCCCGCGAGTATCCCGCGTCCCCGCTCGGGTGTCGCACTAATCCATTACGTCTCTCCGACACAATCGCTCCGACAACCCCAGCACCTGCAGCCCATCAAGCACCTCGGCACTCCCGCCGACTGTACCGCAAGCCACGGCGCTTGTGATCGGAGAGCCAGGATTGTGCGACACCCTCCGTAGCCACTCCCCCTCCTCTCCACGCCCCTGCGCGTTCGTGCTTCCGGTGCGGCCCCGATGCCTACTTTTGCCAGCAGGACTTGGCCATGGGCAAGCAGGAGTGCTTTTTCGTGGAGATTGACGAGGGCACGGAGTCCGGCCGCAAGCGCTGGCGCGACAAAAGTGGCCGCTGTCGTGGGGTCCAATCAGGCGGCTCTCTTTGTTCTTGACCTTGACCCCCGCCCCGCGCTACCTAGAGGGCGAAATAGCCGCATAGTCTCTTCGTCGGACAATCATACCCTACGGATAACCACTATCCGCAATCCCCTCCACTCCCCCATAACCCACGGCAGGGAACAACCATGCGCCGGAACCTCTGGACGCTTGTTGCGTTGGCAATCCTGCTCTCCGTCCGCACTTCATCCGCACAGATCCCTGGCACCATCAACTACCAGGGATACCTCACGGACGACGCAGAGCCGGTTGCCCAGCCTCTCAATGCGTCGCTGGACATGGAATTCTCCATCTACGATGACGCGGCGGCCGGAATCGCCCTCTGGACCGAGCCGCACCAAGCCGTGCCCGTTGCGGACGGGTTCTTCAGCGTGCAACTCGGGAGCGCCATAGAGATCCCCAGCGAGGTTTTCGCCGCCCCGGACCGGTGGCTCGGCGTGGTAGTAGGCGGAGAGGAGGTCCTCCCGAGGCGGCGGTTTGCCAGCGTGCCGTACGCCTTCCGGGCCGCGGTTCCGGGCCTGGCAGGCCCGGCTGGTGCCGCGGGCCCTCAAGGAGAAGCCGGCCCAGCGGGTCCTACCGGGCCTCAAGGCCCAACTGGACCTCAAGGTCCCCAGGGTCCCGCAGGGTCTGGAATCAGCCCGGGAAGCACCATATCCGGTAGCACCTCGCACATACTCGCCGTTCAGCAGAACGGCACAGGGAATGCTCTCTACGCGTACACCAACACAAGCGACGGATCCCTTGCCGCTCTCTCTGGCGAGGCCAAGGCTGATGGAGGCACAGGTGTCTACGGCTTAACCAATTCCCCTGGGAAGATAGGCGGAAGCAGTGTCGCCGTATACGGCCGCGCCGGGTACACCGGTCCCGCCGTTGGCGGTGCTGCCATTGGGGTGCTTGGCAGGGTCGCCTCCTACACGACTTCGGGCTCCGGCGTGGACATCCCAACAGGGGTCTTTGGTTGGGCGACTGCAGGATCGGGAATCTCGGTGGGGGTCTTGGGCCAGGCACACTCGTCAGACCCATCCGCGGCTGGTGTCTACGGCGTCAACAAAGCCACTTCGGGTACCACTCGTGGCGTCTGGGGGCAGGTTCTTTCCCCCAACGGCTATCCAGTGTTTGGCAGGAACGAGTCAAGTGCTGCGGGCGCGGTAGGCGGCCACTTCGAAGTCAAAGACCGCGTATGGACGAAGATCGCGGTCTGGAGCGGTAGCCAAGCGTACTCTGTCACCTCCAGCGCTCCCAAGGCGGCTGTTGTCTCAACGTCCAGTGGAGACCGCGTCCTTGTGGCTTCAGAATCTCCGGAGGCGTGGTTTGAGGACTTCGGCGAAGACCAACTAACCGCCGGTCAAGCTCATGTGGCGCTGGAAGCTCTCTTCCTAGAGACCGTCACTATCAACTCCGAGCACCCCATGAAGGTGTTCGTCCAGTTGAACGATGACTGCAACGGAGTCTACGTTGAACGCCAAGAGACCAGCTTTGATGTTGTGGAGCTGGGGGGTGGGCAGAGCAATGCGCGCTTCACGTACAGAGTCATCGCCAAGAGGAAAGGCTACGAGGAGCACCGCCTTGAGCTTTTTGAGGCCCCGTAGCTTGTTCCTACCGGCTCGCGCCCGAATACGTGATGGCCTGCATGATATTCCACTCCTCGGTGGTAGAGGGAACATGCCTGTAGATGCCCTTGAAGATGCCAATGCCGGCTCGCTCGCTATCCAGGTTCCGGTTCTCGGCGAGCTGCCTCAACCCGTACGCCATCACGGTCACGGCCGCGTTGTCGTTCGGGTTCCCCATGTCCGCATCCCGCAGATAGACGCGCCGGAACTGCGTCCGGGCCCGCGCTTCGGCCTGCTCACTGCGTTCGCTCGGCCATCGGCCGTTCGCGATCTTGATGGCGTCGCCAAGTTCGTCCTCGGTGCCCGGCAGCTTGCCGAACGCCGTCTTGTAGGAGTGCATCACCGCGGCCCGCTCCCCTGCGCCCAGCCGCTTACTGTTGTTGTCAACCCCGTACGTAATGAAGCTGTTCACCCGCTCCTTCAACGCCTCAGTCACGTTCTGCAGGCCTGCAGTCAGCGCGTGCAGGTACTTGATTTCCGCTTCCTGCTCCCGCACCCTGTCGCGAAGCTCCTTCAGTTCCGCAAGGATGGCGTCAATCCTGTCGTCCTTCAGGAGTCGCGCCGCATCTCTGATGTCCGCAATCTGCTTCTCGCGATCCACGGCAGACACCGTAAATACCGGGCCGCGCACCTCCATCCAGGTTTCGGGGGTGGCGTACACCAGCAGCACCTGGCCGCTCTTTGCCCCCTTGGGCACGGTGGTCACCAGCGTGTTGTCGGTGTACACCGTGGGGTAGTAGTCATGCGTGGAGAAGTCAAAGTGCTCCCCGCCGAACACAATTCCCCGCAGGGTGCACTTGCCGCCGCACGCATCCAGCAGGTGCGCTCCCGTGATGGCCACTTCCGCGCCGATCGGGGCGCTTGCCGGAGACATGCCGAATATGGACGGCTCCACGAGTTCGGTTACCGTGACCACCGGGCCGGTAAGGTTGTATGTGATAACCGTGGCCTCCTCATCAGGGCCATCCGGGTCGTAGTAGTAGGCCAGCCGGATGGGGGCGGTTGTCGCCCCTTTGGGCAGCTCGGCCACAATCTCGGTGTCGCTCCAGGATCTGATCCCGGAGGTCAGCCTACTCGCCGTGGCCGCGCCGAAGGTCACGCTCATGGCGCACCCTCTTCCGCCACCACAGTCCGGCCCAAAGTTCTTCCCCCGAATGGTCACCTCGGTCCATGTGCTCCCCGAAGTCGGAGAGATGCTCTCTATAACCGGGTCGCCGGAGGCGGCGGCAAGGTGGACCGGAGAGAGCGCGAGCCCTGCCGCCGCAACAAGCAGGAGGGCAGCGTTTTTGGCAATTTGCATATGCTCATGGTTAGTGGATTATTCATCGGTCACCCTATCACGACTACCGGATTCTGTAAAGGGACATGCTGATTCGTGAAAGAAGCGCCACCCTTGTGTGCCTGCTTGCCGCCGCAGGCCTTCTCGCGCCCGCAGAGGCCTCCGCGTACCGCGTGGAACGCGACTTAGTGGATGCCGCGGGCCATACCGGGCAATCCGCGAGCTACCAACTCCGCGATGCGGTTGGCTATCCCGCAGAACCGGGCAGGTTTCTTGCCGCTTCGTCTATGGCCCCGCCAGTCGGCGAGCTGTGGTCAGTTGGCGTGGACATAGCCAACAACGCCCTGGACTCCACTTCCGTCGTGTTCGGATTGGCTGATGGCGCCACAGACGGCGTTGACCGAGCGCTCGGCGAACAGCGGCTGCCGCCTCTTCCCATTGGGGGTGTGTTCGACGTTCGCTTCCTGGGGCCTGCCGGTGATGACCCCACTCCTGACTTGCGAGACGCAAGCCTTGCCGGTGCGGTGTGGCGGTTGCGGATCAGGGCCGGAGACGGCGGGTACCCGGTAACCCTCTCATGGGACCGGGCAGAGCTCCCCGGCGAGGGCTCGTTCCGGCTGCAGGACGCCGGCACCGAAGGCGGGGTGGTAAACCTTGACATGCGCGCGCAGGCAACCCTTCGCCTGGAAGATCCGGCAGTCACCGAGATGCGGATTGTCTACGCCGTCGCGCTGTCGCACAGCTACGACCTACCATCCGGTTGGAGCATGGTGTCTCTGCCCCTTGACCTGGAGGATGCCACGCGAGAAGCTGTCTTCGAAGACGCCATTTCACTGTATAAGTTTGTGCCAGGCCCTGGATACAGCCCCGTGGCGGAGTCTGATGCGCTTCAGCCCGGCGCCGGGTACTGGCTCAACAGCGCCGGGCCGGTGACCAACGCCACCGTCAGCGGACCCGCTTCCCCGTCAATGACGATTTCTCTCCCCGCCGACTGGAGCTTGGTCGGCCCGGGCCCGGTGGCCCTGGACGCCAGGGATCTCCAAGCGCACTACTCGCAGGTGGCCTCGGTGTTCGGGTTCGGAGTCATCGGGCGAGCATACTACGCACTCACGGGCAAGGAGGCGGACAAAAGAAACTACCACCGTATGGAACCGGGTTACGGCTACTGGATAGACATGGACGCGCCCGCGATTTTGGACTTGAGCGGCGCCGTTGCCACAGCCGCGAGGCCCGCGGCATCTCCTCCTCTTCCGGAGCCCTACTCCGGCGCCGTGCTGTGGGTGGAATCTGGCCGGCTACGCCAGGACGTGCCCCTGGGCCTTGCAGCCAACCAGCTTGAGAAACTGCCCCCGCCGCCGCCACCAAACGTGCTGGATGTGCGCGTTGAGATAGACGGCAAAGCGTACCTGGGCGTGCCAGAGTCAGAGGTTGGCTCCACGTTCACGGTCCGCGTCCAGGGGCAGGATGCGACCGTGGGATGGGACATACCGGCGGCTGATGCGGGCCAATGGGAGCTGTCCATTGGAGACGACGCGCACGTGCTCGCAGGCTCGGGATCCGTGCGCGTGGCCGCAGGCAGGCCCCGGTTGAGCCTGCGCCAGGTCCGGGCGCCCGCGGCCCAGCCGCGCCAGTTCGCCCTCGGACAGAACTACCCCAACCCCTTCAATGCCGCCACCACTATCAGCTTTGAGGTGACCGAGGAGGTCTCCGTGCTCCTGGCCGTCTATGACCTGGCCGGCCAGCGGGTGCGCTCTCTGGTTCGGGACACGCGCGTGGCGGGCGCATACTCGGTTCTCTGGGACGGGACCACGGATGCGGGGCAGGAGCTGGCGAGCGGGGTCTACCTGGTGCGAATGTCGGCCGGCGAATGGAGCAGGGTGCGCAAGATGGCGTTAGTGCGGTGAATAGGCAGCACGCGGCCCCCCTCTCTCCCGCCCCGCCATCCCTGCCTACCTTTGGCGTCGGACAACCGCATAGTCTCTTAGTCAGATAGTCCGAGCCGTCCCGCCATGGCCACCGAAGCCGCCCCCGCCAAGATCATCATCTTCTGCACGCCCAAGGGCGGGCCGGCAAGACCACGCTCGCGCTCAACGTGGCCGCCACCCTGCCGTCTAAGGTCCTGCTCCTGGACGCCGACCCCAGCAGTCCGCCCTCAAGTGGGCAGACGGTGCCCCGGAGGACGCTCCTCTGCCCATGGCCGTCATGGCGTATACCGGGGACAAGATCCACCGCGAGATCAAGAAGGTGGTCCAGGACTACCGCTTCGTGATCGTAGACACACCCCCGTCAACCCCTGGCCACCTCCACGGTCACGCGCAGCGCCCTGCTCGCGGCCGACCTGGCCGTGGTGCCGGTCATCCCCTCCCCCCTGGAACATCTGGGAGGCGGCCTCCATCGCGGAGTTGATCGCCGAGATCAACGAGCTCCGGGAATCCGGCGGCGTGGAGCCGCTGGCCGCCCGGCTCTGCGTCAACCGGCTCAAACCCCAGACCACCTTCGGCAAGGATGTGCGCGGTGCCCTGGAGGACGTGGGCCTGCCCGTGCTCAAGACCGCCGTCCACGAGCGCGAGGCGTACAAGCACGCGGTCCTGGACGGCTGCTCGGTCCACGGGGTGCGCGGCGCTGGTGGCCGGGCCGCGGCCGAGGAGATAGACCAGCTCGCCAAGGAGCTATCTCGCATTGTCCAGTAGTCAGATCGCATGAATGACCATGGAGTGATGTAGATGGCCAAGCGAGAGCTCAAGCAGGCAACCAAGGCCCGAGCGCAGAAGAAGTCCGCCCTGGACCTGGCCGAGGAGCACACCGAGGCCTCCGCGATTTCCCCCTCTGCCCAAGACGGGGCCGGAGCGCTTCCCCCTCCTCTACCGAGGAGGGGGCCAGGGGGTGGTTCTGCCCCCGCAAGCCCCATCTCCCGCACCACGGACCGGCTCTCTATCTCCCTCACCTACGAAGAACGTCAGGCTCTCACCGACCGGGCCGCGGACTTCATGCGCAGCGGCCGCCGGGACCTCAAGACCAGCCGCCTGGTCCGCATCGCCATCCGCATGCTCCTGAATGCATCCGATGACGACATCCTTCGCGTCGCGGACGGTGTGCCGAATCTAGAGAAGCTTCGGGCACAGAGGTAACGCGGGCATGGAGCTTTCTGACATAGTCGGGCTTGGTTCCGCGATCAAGACAGTGGTTGAGGCTATCAGCAACGCCACGAGCGCACTCTACCGCCCTTATGGTATTCGCAGAGAGGCGAAAGCAGATGCGGATGCTATCGGCATCAAGGCTCGAGCAAAAGCACAGGCGCTCATTGACCAGCACAACCTTCTTGAGGCGGCCGGCCTCCAGCTAATGCCCCCTGCGCACCCACCTGCCCCTCCCCCCCTGGGGGCACTAGGTGCCTCCACGACTCGCCTGGCTCATGTCGAGCAGCGCCGTCAATCCAACATGGCAGCAGTTGCCGATGGGGCGCTGGCTCTACTCCTCCAGCGACTAGCCAAGGGTGCGATCTCCGCAGAACAGGTGCGTCCCCCGGATCCTGACTGGCTCGTATACCTCATGGAGCTCTGTAAGGACGTTGGCAACGAGGAGGTCCAAGAGCTTTGGCAGAAGATCCTGGCAGGCGAGTTCGAGCAGCCTGGGAGTTACTCCCTCTCGACCCTCAATACGCTGCGCCACCTAAGCGCCCAAGACGCCCGCTCATTCGGAAAACTCGCAGAGTACGTGTGGGTCCATACCGAAACCGGCTTCCTCCACTACATAAAGAGCCCCGCCATAGACCAATACCTGACCGACCGGGGGCTCTCAACGGTTGACCGGCAAGAACTAGATGCAATTGGTCTTATTGCAGGTCCTGTACGGTTTGATGTGTGGAAAACGCCAGCAGATTTCACATATCTAGGCGCAACGTTCAGGTTTTCCCGCAAAGATACGGAGGGAGGAATTGGCGGAATCGCCGGAATTTTGGAAACCGAGCGGCTCTCTCGTGTTGGCCAGCAACTCTACCAGCTCTGCAAACCGGCGGAGCCAGATACAGTGTATATTACCACTCTCAGCACTGCGCTTTCCGGCCCAAGCACATTCATTGCAGTCACGGTGCCTTGACGCGCTCCCTGATGTCGGATAGTCAGAGCCATCAGCCTCAACCGCATGACATTCCCACGCCATTACACCTTGCTGGCCGCAGCCGCGGTGGTCCTACTGATGGGTCTCTTTCCGCCCTGGAAGGGGCAGCTGCACCCGGGGCGTCCAGTCCACCACGTTGGCTTCTATGCCGTGTGGTCAACTCCCTACGCTGCACAACCGGAACCATACGAGCCACGGGACACCGACGAGACCTTTCGCACTTTCATTGAAGGATTGAAGTACGATGAGCGGCTACATGAGTGGGAAGAGGGGCGCCCTCTCTGGCGCCGGCCTTTGGTCGCCCAGGAAGTCCACGTAAGCATGCTGGTTGTGCAGTGGCTCGGAACATGCCTGACCGCCACTCTCCTGTATGTCGCCCTTCGAGACCGCAGCTAGGGGCAATACTGTTTACTTAGAGGTTTCCCCGTCTGGCCGGGGAGGTGGGGCCAAGATGGTGAGACCGTAGTCCGGTCGCTGGGTGCTCATGGGGCTGCGGGGTCGGAGGGGGAACTTGCTCATCTTGCGCTTCACGCCTCGCGGCACCACACGGCCTCGACTCGAGCCAAGGCGCTCATCGCGCAGTTCCTCCAGAATCGCCGTGCGGGCCCGGGCCTGCTCCTGAGGGGGGAAAAGCCGCCACGCGAGGGAGCGTGCGGCGGATGACGCGTACCGCGTGAGTGAAGGAAAGAGAATCCGGATCGCGGGCCCGGGGCCGGGCCGCCAGGGCTGCCTGATGCATGAGATCGCGCACGGCGTAGTGTGCCAGGAGGAACCCGAAAACCTCCTGACGCACCAGCTCCGGTGTCTTGCTGCGCAGCACCACCCGCGGGCCTCGCAGGTGCGTCTTGAGTTCGTCGAAAGCGGTCTCGATTTCCCATCGCTCATGGTACAGCGCCGCGAGCTCGGCCGCCGGTGCGGCCTCGGCATCCAGCAGGGAGGTCACGAGCCGGTAGCGAGACTCCGCCTCAGGGACTCCAGGCAACTCGTACTCGAGCACACGGACCGGGATGGGGGTGCGGTCCGTCGAGCGACAGAAGTAGTTCCAACGCAGCGCGCTCAGATACGAGCCATCGGGAAAGGCCTCCTCGACGGGAAACTTCATGTTGTCCTTGGCCCGCCACACCAGGGCAGCCTTGGTGGGAAGCGCCTCGCGCCACAGATCGAAGCTCATGAAACCACGATCGGCGAGGCAGAGCATGTCCGAGCGCAACGCGGGCAGCACCTGCCGCACCAGGCTCATCTCGCTCTCCGTGTAGGGACCGGGGGCGGCCCCGAAGACCACGTGCGTGCCTGTCTCCACGAGCCCCACGAGCCTCAGTTGAGGAAAGGCCCCCGTGGCGTTGGCTCCTCTCGAACTGGCCGGACGTCCGAAGAACTTCTCGTTGGCGTCGGTGTCGGCGATGTCGAAGGTGGTCCCGTCCAGCGTGACCAGCCGCCGCTCCCGGTACCAGGCGCCCGGCGTCTGCGCCATCGCGATCGGTCTCACCACCTCTGCATACAGGCGCTCGACCGGCTCCGCCCCCAGCCGGGCCCGCGCCTGAGAGATCGCCGAAGCGCCCGCTGGTCGAAACTCTGCATCGGGTTCTGCCAGCCACCGCATCCCTTCCAGCAGGCACCGCAGCACCTCGCGGTAGGAGACCTGCATATACAGCGCCAGCGCGATCACATAGTAGACCATCACGTGCGCCGGCAGCTCGCGTTCTCGCTGGCTGGTCCGCCCGCTTTCCTTGAGGATCCGCTGTATGCTCGCCAGCGGGAATGCCCGGGTCACGACACCAAGGCTGATGAAATCCGTAACGCGCGTGCCCTCGGGAAGACCAGCAACCGTCCGCGCCATGCGACACCTCCGGGTGGGGGTTCGCAGGCCAATATAACCCTTCGGCTCTTAAATAAACAGTATTGCAGCTAGGGGTCAGCTAGTGCAGCGTCTCAGAAGTCTTGCGCAGTGAAATGGCAACGATAGATGTTTGGTTTAAGCTTGGTAAAGCATGCGTTATTGGCGAGGAATTGGCAAGAACATCGGGAAAATCACCTTGTGAATCTGAGGAATTCTGGCTATCTTGGGGCGTCATAACGTATGATGTATACCCATGGAGCCCAGCATGTCCAATTGCCCGTCCTCCCTGACCTTCTCCGCGACGCATTCGGACAAGAGGGTCCAGGCCGCGTCCACGACCCTGGGCGACGCGGTGGTGCGCAGAGTCTTGGCCTTCGCCCTGTTTCTGATGGGCGCCCGGCGAGAGGACATCGCCCAGCATCTGGGCCTGCCGCTGGGCACGCTCCTGTCGCTGTTAACGCGCATCACTCGACACGGCTTGCCGGCCTTGGAAGACCGTCGGCACGGCCACGCGCAGTTCCTGCCCGCGGTGCAAGCGCCTGCGGCGATCCAGGTGGCCGCCAAGGCGTCGGGAATCGTCTTGGACTTCGGGGCCCAGCAGCAGACCGTGGCGATCGCCGCCGCCAACGTGCTGCAGACCCGGGTCTTCCTGCTGACCTTGCTGGACAATGGCGTGCTCGACGTGTCGCAGGTGGCCGACCTGCTGGGCTACTCGGTGTCGCACACCGCCAGAATGGCTCGGCAACTGGCCCAAGGCGACGTCCCGGCGCTGATCGACAAGCGCCAGGGTCCCCAGGAGGACTACCGCGTCACAGCGGACATCAAGGCCCAGCTCATCCAGCAGTTCGCCGCCGACGTCATCGCCGGCGGCAAGACCTCCGGAGAGGCCATTTCCAGGCAGCTGCAGGAGCGCTGTCATATCCGCATCCCGGCGCGCACCGTGCGTCACCATCTGGCCCAGTTGGGCCTGCCGGCCATCCGCCGCACCCTGCCGGAGCTTGTGGCCGCGGTAAAAAAAACTTCGCGCGAATCTACCTGAGCGCCAAGGACTGTCTGCCGGCCCTCGCCGAAGCCCTCAGCACCTGTGGCGTCGGCGCGGACCTGCGGGACAAAGTCCAGCGGCGGGCCTGCATCGTGGCCTTGAGCTTGGAAGGGCTCCCGCAGGGCGTGGTCGCCGTGGCCACGCAGACCCATCCCAGCACCGTCCGCCGGTGGGTAGCTCGCGGCCAGGCCGGCGACACCTTCCTCGACCTGCCGCGCTCGGGTCGGCCACGTCGCCTGCAGGAAGCCGCACGCCTGCGGACGATCGCGGTCTATTGTCAGCACGCCCCGCCGCTGCCTGGGGTCCACGCCTGGTCCTTGCGGGACGCCGAGAGCTACTTCGCGCAGCACCCCGCGCTGCTCGGCAGCCCGATCAGCCATGCCACCATCCATCGCATCCTCCAGGAGCATGCCCTGCGACCCCATCGCCGCAGGTACTATCTCCAGATCACCGACCCGGACTTCTTCCCCAAGATGGAGCACGTCGTCGACCTCTATCTCAACCCGCCGGCGAATCTCTTCTGCTTCGACGAATGCACCTGCATCCAGGCCCTCCAGCGCATGACGCCGGATCTGCCGGTCGCGGCGCACCAGGACCGGCTCGAGGACTTCGACTACCGTCGCCACGGCATCACCGACCTGATGGCCTTCCTGAATCCGGCGACCGGCCAAGTCTACGGTCAGTGCACCCCCAACCATGACCGGCACACGCTCAGCAGGGTGTTCACCGCCCACGTGGAGACCCTGCCCTCTGATGCCATCGTCCACTACGTCATGGACAACCTGTCGCCCCATTACCACGACGACTTCTGCCAGACCGTCGCCGACCTCAGCGGCGTCTCCTACACGCCGCTGCAGACCGGCCTCGAGCGTCGGGCCTGGCTGCAGTCCACCCCCAAGCGCATCGTCGTGCACTTCATTCCCTTCCATGCCTCCTGGCTGAACAGGATCGAGATCTGGTTCGGCATCCTCAAGAGGAAATGCCTGCGCTACGGCCACTTCGTCTCCGTCGAGCAGCTACGCCACGAGCTGCTGGCCTTCATCGACACCTGGAACGAGTGTTTCGCCCATCCCTTCTCGTGGTCCTATACAGGTGAAGGGCTCCATGCCCAAGCCGTGCACCGCTTCTGTCGCCTGCTGGCCATCGAGACCGATCAGATGGACGGCACCTTCCTCAAGAGCCAGCTGCTGCTCATGAGCAACATCGCCGAGCATCACCTCGACCTGATCCCACCTGCCGACTGGCTCCGACTCCGCCACCTGGCCGCGGACAAGCACCGGTACATTGGCAACCTCATCGAGACCGATCCCAAGCCGCGACGTCAAGTGGCGGTCCAGAGCGCATACACCCGCTTTCAGCAAGTCGTCGTCAACCAGGATACATGCGAAGCCACGACCAGGGCAGCTTGAACTGCCAAAATCGCACGCGAAACTTCCGTGACACGACACTAGGGGCGGCTTGTGAAGCAGGCCACTTGTGCTATAGTCAGACTGTCCGATACTCCCCTACGCTGAACCCGCCTCCCAGGGATGGCAATGCCATCAAGCTGGACTCGCTCAAGGATCTTCCGGCACCTTTTGGCAAGATCTGAGGGCGCATCACGGAGAGCAAGAAAGAAAGCCCCTGCCGCACAACAGCGGTCGGGGCTTTGGTCATCTCGGGCGACAGAGCCGCTCACCGCGGACTTCATGCAACAGCGGCGACCGGGGATCTCAAGACGCCGGAATTCGCCGCGCCGGATCCCGAGGCGCGCGCAGGAGATAAGGGTGAGCGGCGCCCTAAAGAGGCCGGCGCTCCCGCGAGCGGGATTTCGGCGGTTTACGCGGTCCTGACGCCCCAGGCTGGCAGCCTCTTTGTGCCTGGTACTTGGACCCGAGAGTCGCCGCTCACCAAGGCGAGACGATAGCCGTCGGGCGCGGCGGCCGCAATTTTCCCTCGCCGCCCCAGGCTGGCCCGGGGTGAACCCGGGTTCACCCTTACTCCAACTCCAGCCCCAGCTCCCGGCGCAGCCGGTTGAAATCGAACGTGTCCTGCGGATTGGGGCTGCGGCGCTGGCGGTTCTCGAAGTCGTTGAGCATCTGCGCCACCTCACGGCGTCCCTCGGCCGTCTTCACCGCCTCCCGGGGGGTCAGCCCGTCCAGGGCAGGCACGGATCCGTCGGCCCAGCGCATGTGCATGTCGTCCATCATGCGGTGCATCTGCTCCCGGACCTCCGGCGGCAAGGTAGCGGGGTCGATGACGCCCCCCGCGTCCTTCGGACGCTCGGCCGCGGCCCGCATGGCCTCCATGTCCAGCGGCTTGTGCGTGGTCTCCTCGTGCGCGAGCAGGTCGCTCAGGTTCTTCTCCAACCGATCTCGCAACAGGCGGTCGCGCTTGCGGCTGTTGCACTCCGTGACCAGGGTCTCATTCCCCACCTTGAGCCGGCCACGGTGCACCCGCTCCATGGGGCCCTCGGTCCGGTGGCCGATCCAGGAGTACCCCGCTCCGTCCTCCCCCTCGGCCGAGTCGGCCTCGATGTTGCGCATCTGGTCCAGCCGCCCCTGCAGGCGGCCCCGCTGCTCCGGCGTGAACCGGTAGGTGGACGTCGTCCACTCCAGCGGGTCCCCGTCCATGTTGGCTAGTTTCGGCATCTGGGGGTGGAGC
>Ga0066639_10002834_pt1 | contig 15074 bp, 17 predicted proteins | sample CryGeyCG2114_010_2_FD_59504 | JGI IMG/M metagenome (GOLD analysis project Ga0066639, IMG submission 59504) | Groundwater microbial communities from aquifer - Crystal Geyser CG10_big_fil_rev_8/21/14_0.10 | ecosystem: Environmental > Aquatic > Deep subsurface > Groundwater | place: USA: Utah...
TGAAAGCTTGAGCAATATCAAAAGCAAGCCTAAGAGAAGGGGAGTACTTTGCTTTTTCGATTGCAAGGATAGTTTGTCTTGTGGCATTTACTTTCTCCGCCAACTGTTCCTGGGTCATGTCATTTTTAGCTCTTAAAATTCTTATGTTATTTTTAATCATTATCTTCCTCCTGATTTTTTATCAAAATACCAGTAGGTCAGAAGGTAAATTACCAAGCCTAAGGAGGTGATATAGGAGAAAACGACTCCCAAGGCTTTTAAATAATGGAATTCCTGTTTGTCTCCTCCGGCGATGAGAACAATCGTGGTTAGGAGTAGTATTGGCAGTAAGATCTGAAAGGAAATCTGAGCCGCTTTTTCCGAGACTCTCTTTTGTCTTTCGTCGGCGATAATCCCTTCATCTACTCTAGTTTTTAGCAAGGAAATTAGTACCATGTAAAAACCGACTAGAAAAAAGGCAATCAGGGCAAAGCCCGTCTGGATAGAGATAGACGAGCAGATAAAGACCAGACCAAACAGAACTCTATTTATTTTTTTATATGTAGTAGCTTTCACCAAAATCTCCTTTTCAAAGTAAGATATAATTTACTATATGTAAATAATACTTTACACCAGCGATTGAAAGATGTCAAGTTGTTAGCGTGAAAGAAATTTAGTTTTTCTGCTGGCTACCTATTATAAAAAGAATTGCGATAATTGTTGTTGGAATAAAAATAATTAGTGAATCAAAAAACAAGGTTGTTGCTGCTCCGAAAAGAAAAAATAAGATTCCTCCCAATTTTTCATTTTTCCAGGAGATTAGTGTCAGTAGAGCCAGGATGAAGCTGGGGATAAGGTGAATCAATAAAGATAAAAAGTCAGGAGAATCAAGGGAGAATAGACTGATAAAGAAGATAAAAACGATCGCCAGTATTCGGGGAACCCAAAGAATGCCTTTTCTCATTTTTTTTATTCTAAAAGTTATTAATAAAGATTATTATTGTCAATAAATAATATTAATCTTGTCTCTTTCCATTAACATTTTGTTTGGGCCTTGGGAACATCTTACCGTGGCCAGGAATAATCCAATCGGCGATTTTCAAAACAGTTTTTCTACTCTCCTGCAATCTTTTTTATCTTTAGTATAGGGATCGACCTTGTTTATTAATTGGCTGACAAACTTGGTTTCTTGTTTTTCTTCGCTTGTCCACCAGAAAAGATCTCCGGCGACAACAACAGTCCTTTTTTTGGTTTTAATGATTAATGAAGCGTGTTCGTTTGCATGTCCAGGGGTAGAGATTGCCTCAACGCTTGTTTTTGGAAGAAATTTTGAAAATTCATTTACTCTATCGCCGATATACAAAGTGTCCCCGTCGCACATAATGGCTTTCTTAAAAATTGAAGCCAAAAAGGCGTGATCAGGGTGATAATAATGAGTCAAAAAAACAAGGTCAATATCACTTATATTCCTGTCGTTGCTTCGTATTAGAGTAATTGTTGAGGAAGCCTTCCATCCAGTATTAATCTTTTTGGCGTACCCATTAGCCAAAACTTTAATCTTATCCATACCTCATTTTACCTTTTAGTATTTGCTGTCGCAACAAAAAAATTAACTATTTTATAGCTGAGACGATTCCCGATGGAATTTGTTGAGCAACTGGAAACTTTAAGTAAAGATATGACTATTAGTTTGCGACCGCAAGAGTATCAAGGATGGTAAACAATCTCGATTTTTAATCTGTCAGGGTCTTCAAAAAATACTGCGTAGTAGTTTTTTTCATATTCAGGAAAATGTTTTGGAGTTTGGTAGAGAGTAGCGATTTTGCCTTTTTTTAAAAATTCCTTAAAAAACTTGTCAACATTTTCTTTTGAGTTAAGTCTGAAAGCCAGATGATTTAGGCCTGATTTTCGACGGTGGAACTTATCTTTGGCCCATTTTTTTGGAGTTTCTTCAAACCAGATACTGGTTCCGTTGTTTGTAAAAGAAAAACCCCAGTCATATTTGCAGTTTTCCTTGTAACCGATGAATTCCAAAAATTTCTTATAGAACTGGTAGGACTTTTCTAGATCGGGAACGTAAAAATATATGTGGCCAATGGTAGATTCCATTACTTTATATTATCTAACTATTTGTTTGCATACAACTCTTTATTGAGGTCGATTTCGTAAATAGTAAGGAGGGGGTATTTACTGCTTTCGATTACTGTTTTTAACTGGTAATTTTTTAACTTTGTTTTCAGTAGCCCGATTTTCTTATCGTTTTTTGAAATTATATGTATCTGTTGTCCGTCATATTGCCAGTATGGAAAGGTTAAGGCCTGGTTGGAAATATATACTTTTTTATTGTCTTTCAGCGTTTTTCCAATCGTCTCGATAATCTCTTTTTCGTTTAAGTCATTAACGATATAGGAGGCGTTGGGGTAGCTAAGCTGGGGTCTTTGGTAGTCGGAGAGGACAAGTAGATCGTCATTGTTTATTTCTATTTTATCAATCATCTCTCTTTCGACTTCGGCAATAGGGGTTTTTTGGTAAGCAATGAATGTGGGCAGTAAAAAGATAAATACTGAAAGCAAATAAACTAGATAGACTTTTCTTGATTTAACTAGACCGGCAAGAAGAGCAAAAAAGTAGCCGATTAAACTACTGTATCTGCCAAACAGCCCACCGTACCAAAACTTTCCGGAAATTAAAAAAGGGACAAGAAAAGAAAGAGTTAAGAAAAATACTGTTTTTTTATTATCGACTTTTTTTGTTTTTACTATTCTTAAAGCAATTAGGCCAAGAAGAATAATCGAGCTTGGGGTATAGCCGTGCCAACCAATCAAGATTGTGTTTCTTATTGCTCTGGCCAGACTAATAATATTCCAGTCAGAAAAAATACCGGCTGCTCCATGAGCGAAAATCAGCTGAGAAAGCCGTGCTGATGGCTCAACTTCGCCAGTGAATAGAGAAAGATATATAACTGCTATTCCGACAAACGCAGACATAAAAACGGCTAGGGCAGGGAAGGCAAGATTTTTGGGGGTTGGTTTAAGTTTAAGTAGAGCAAAACCAAAAATTACCGGAAACCAAAGTAGAATGCCAACGAAGTTAGCTATTGCCAGCCCCCAGAGAAAAATACTGGCCAAAAACAAAAAAATTTTTATCTTTTTGTTTATTCTTTTTAATTGGTATACTTCCAAAAAATAATCAAAAGTTAAAAGACCGGCAAGCAAAAGTCCCTGCTCAACCGGCTCGTGGGCGATGTTTGTTTGCAGCAGCCAAAGATGGGGGAAAAGCACTAGTACAATTCCGGCTTTTAGAGCAGTGTTTTTATCAAAGAGTCTTTCTATTAGTTTTAAAAATGCGATAAAACCGATAAGGCCAAAAAGCGCTGAGGTGAAACTAACTGCCAGTGGGGAGGGGTGATGGTATAAAGTTGTGTATAGCTTTTGAAAAACCTGGTTTGCAAGAAAATACACCGGGTGAATTGACTGGTGGGAAAGAGAAACTGCTTTAGGAAAGCTTGTTTGCGAAAGCTGATAGTATTCCGGAGAATCAAAAAAATGAGGGTAGTTTTGTAAAAACAAAAAACGAGAAAGAAAAAATGCAAGAAAAATATATTTCATTTTCTAGTCTTTGTCATATAGTTTTTTTCTAAATCTTTCATTGCTAGTTTATAAATAGATTCGTGGTCGCCGGCCTTTATTCCTTGGTAAAAGTCTTTAGCATCTTTTAGTTTTCCTATTTCTGTCTTTTTTAGTTTATTTAAAATGTCATCGGGATAAGAAAAACCAGAACTGACAATTTTAACAGTAAACTTTGGTCCTAATACCACTTTTGAATTAAGAAGAGCTCTTTTTTTGTATGGATAATTACTTATTAGAATTATTCTGTTCCAGTTGCTTTTCATCAGAATTTTTGTTTTGACCATACAAAGGTTTGATACGGTTGTTACCGAGTTGGTTTCGATGACAATTTTCTTATCGGGGCAACCCAAAGATTTGGCGTAATTAGCCATAGCTTCAGCCTCTGTTGTTGGTGGAGTGTAGTCGATAGACCAAGCCCATTTTCCGGAAAGAATTAAATATGAGGCTTTGTTTGTTTTTATTAGCTCAACCGCTTTTTCGACTGCCGCTTGCGAGCTTTTTACCAGGGTGCCATCGGGTTTTATCCCAGTTCCTAAAACGACAACTGCATCATATGTTTGCATATGTCAATTTTATCAAAAACAAGAATGAATCATGAAGATTAATCGACAAATGTCAGTGCCACACCTTTTTTACCTGCTCTTCCGGTTCTGCCGATTCGGTGGACATAGTCATCGTAAGTTTGTGGCGTGTCAAAGTTTATTACATGAGTAATGTTTTCTACGTCAATTCCTCTTGAGGCAACGTCAGTAGCCAGCAAAATCTTTACCTGATTGTCTTTTAGCATTTTTAGGGCTTTCTGTCTTTGATTTTGGTTTTTATTGCCATGAATTGAGGCCGCCCTTAGTCCTTTTTCTTGCAGACTTTTTTCCAGTTTGTTTATTCCCCACTTTGTTCGGCCAAATACCAAAACTTTTTTAAACTCTTCTTTTAAAAGTAGCTGATGGAGTATTTCAACCTTGTCTTTGCCTCTAGTTTTAATAATATCCTGGTCAACATTTTGGGCAGTAGTGCCAGTTTTTACGCTTATGGTTATTGGATCTTTCAAAAAACTTTCCATGACTGGTCTAACTTTTTCCGGAATGGTTGCCGAGAAAAACAAAGACTGGCGATTTTGCGGCAGAAAAGAAATGATTTCTCGAATATCCTTTACAAATCCCATATCAAGCATTCGGTCAACCTCATCAAGAACAACGTTGTTAAACTGGCTTAGATTCAAAATTCTTCTATTTTGCAGATCTTTAATTCTTCCCGGAGTGCCGATAACAAAATCGGGTCGGCGGGACAACTGGCCAGCCTGGTTTCCTATCGAAGCTCCACCGATACAAAGCGTTGAATAAACCCTCATTTGGGCAGCAAAGATTCTAAATTCGTCTTGAATCTGGGCGGCCAGTTCTCTGGTCGGGGTGATAATCAAAACCTTTTGGAATTTATCTTTTGACACTTTAGTGATAAGAGGCAGTAAAAATGCTGCTGTTTTTCCTGTTCCGGTATTGGCAATGCCAACCAGGTCTTTTCCTGACAATATAGGGACTATTGCCTGGTCTTGAATCGCGGTTGGTTTGTCAAAACCCCTGGCTTTAATGTTGTTTTTAACAGTGTCGTTTAAGCTAAAATCAGAGAAGTTGTTTTTGGCTACGTACAAATCTTCAGCAATCTCAGCCGCTTTCTTGACAAACATCATTGGGTTTAGGTTGCTGGGTTTGTTTCTGTAGCCACTGCGGTTGTTTGATCCTCTTGGCCGATATTGACCGCCAAACGATTTACCGCTATTTTTTCTATTAAAACCGCCACCAAAACCACCATACTTATAGTTATTCATTATTTTTTCCACAAATTGGTTTAAAGGAGGCGATTTAAAAAGGAGAAGATACGAGTACCTAGGTCCAAACCGACTCAAATCGGAAAATTCCGATCTTTAAAACTAACAGGGTGAATTATAACACAAACAGAAACTAATTGTTTAATAGCAGAAAAGCAGAGGTTATTTTTTAACCGATTTTTCCTTTTTTGATTTTTTTACCTTTTTCTTTGGCTCAACCTTTTTTGGTTCGGAAGCCGAAAGCAGACCAATGATGGTATCAAGTTTACTATTAAGAATTCCAATTTTGCCTGCAAGTTCTGAAATAGCCCGGTCATTTGAACCTGATTGGCTTCTCTGAGGTCTGTCGTTTCTATCAAAAGAGCGTCGTTGTGGTTGTCTATCTGATCTGCCTTCCTTGCCGCCTCTTTCTTCAAAACAGTTGCTGCAGTATATCGGCTTGTCGCCGCTTGGCATGAAAGGAACCTGGCAGTTCTTGCCGCACTGATCGCAAACGGCATCGTAAAGCGTTATTTCTCTTCTGCCTTGTCCATAGTCTTTCTGGTAAGAATCTCTTTTTCCTGATCTGTTTCCGAATTTAAAATTTTTCATATTTTTCCCTAAAATTTATTTGGGTAGAATCAAGTATAGAAGCTATTGGGGCAAATAGCAAGAAATGACTGTTTAGGTGACCACCAGTCCGCCAGGGAATATGGAAATTTCATTGTCGGTTTCAGTACTGGCTGGAAAGCTTTCCGCTTCTTTGTTAACTTTTGAAACTGTCGGTGGACAAGAAAGTTTAAAAAGCCGCTTGACGACAATTTCGATCAAGCGCTTAGACTCAATTTCATTTTTTCTGACCGACAAATCCCAATCCAGTCCTGGTCCGGTGTTTCCTTCAACAAGGTAGATGTTTTTATTGTTGCTGATAATAAAATCAAGAGCAAAAAGGGAGGTTTTTTTACCAAGCTTTTTGGCAATCTTTCCGGAGGTGGCAATAAGACTGGTTGGCACCTGGCTTATGGGGATATATTTTAAGGTTCCTCCCTGGTGTTCGTTACAGCGAAAGTCTCCGGCTTTGGCCATTCTAATATATGACTGGACAATTTTTCCCCCCATATATATTAGTCTGATATCGGTTGAGATTGGCAGACTTCGATAGCTGTAGCCTTTATCAAATTTAACAAATGCCTGGATGATGAATGATTTATTTTGATGTTTTATTAATGATTCAGTTATTTCTTTATCCTGGTCGGTCCTGAATTTATACACATTTATTCCTCCGGCTCCAAATCGATCTTTCATGACAATGTCAGCAGAAAAATCATCCTTATTTGGATGTTTTTCGATTAATATTTTGAGGTTTTTCCTCGCTTTTTCGATGCTTTTTGTAGTACTGCCATTGACAATTGCGGTAGGAATAGAGAATTTAGCAAGCTTTTTGTATGTTTTTTGTTTATCAAAAAAGAGGTTGAAAAGATCCGGTTGATTAAACGACTTAACTCCTCGCGAGGAGAAAAGCAGTTTGCGGTTAACTTTAATTTTTTTACTGACTGGGGAAAACTTGTCAAAAATTAGCTTAGAGAAAGCCGGTCTTTTAACCTTTTTCCAACAACTGTTTTTAAAAGTCCAATAACTACTGCACTGTCCAGCGCCGATAATATCAGTCGAGGTGGTCAAGGCTACTTTCAGGTTATTTTTTTTGCAGGTTTCGAGGAAATAACTATATACAATATTGTAAGATTGGCTGGAAGATCCTTTGAGAAAAGGGGTCGGGGAGTGTTTGGTAGAGTTTACACTAACCGCAAGTCGGCTTGAGTATACGACTAGTACGTCAAAAATGTCCGTTTTTATCATATTTAAAAAAGAAATTAAAAAAAAACTAAATCTCTTGGGAGGGATTAGCGTCCGTTTAAGGGTTAGTAGATTTAATTATACACTATAGGAAAGAAACTTGAATTTATTGGCAATTATTTTAAGGTCGGTCTATTGCTATTTTTTCCAGTATTTGAGCTGTCCCAGAAGAATGCAAATTGCAAAAAGAGTGGAGATGAAAAGGCCAGAAAAATCGGTTAGGAAAAATCCCAGATCAACTATTCCCTGAGTTTCTGACATTCTAAAGATAAATCCCACACAGAACACTAAAAGGGGAATAGTAAAAAGGATTACCATTCTTTTCTCTCTGCCAAACTTTTTGAAAAGAGCGGCGATCAAAAAAGAAAATAAAGCTAATGTTGTCGTTACTGCCAGAATCTGTATTGTAAACATGGCCAAGTTTACAATTTATAATTTTATATACAAGGGGAAAAACGAGAAAGTGGTATTAAAGACTTTTACTGTATATGACGAAATCCTGGTTAAAGTAGTGGTTCGGAAAATCAGTCATCTTTTTAAAACCCAGTTTTATATAAAATTTGTTTGCCTGCCAGTTTTTACCGGTAAATAACCACAGTTTGTGACCTCCAAGTTTTTTTGTCCACTCGGCAATCTTTTCAATCATCATTTTTCCCACTCCTTCTTTTCTTGCGCTTTCGTTAACAATAAGGGTATTAATAAAAGTTACCCCTGACTCAAATTTTCCTGAGGCAGTTGCGATAATTTTTTCTTCATTTTTTGCCTTAAAGTGGAATTTTACTTCTTTCCATTGAACGGGCTTGCCGTAATGTTCAATGTTGGCTTTATTCCATGCGGTTTTATCAAACTCTTTCGTTTCTTTTTTGGTTGCTTTAGATATTGTTATCATTTTTTATCTTACTGGAGTTCCTGGAGGGACTTTTTTTTCCGGAACGATGAAAACCGGCTTATCGTCCAGGTCGGTGGCGATAATCATTCCTTCGCTTTTTTGTCCTCTAAATTCTCTCGGTTCAATGTTTACTAAAATTGGCATCTGTTTTCCTATTAAAACCGACTCATCAGGGAAAAACTCTCTCATGCCGGCGATGATTTGTATTTTTCTGTCTCCTGCGTCAAAAACAAATTTTAAAAGTTTATCGGTGTTGGCAACTTTCTCGACAGAAGTAATTTCTCCAATTCTTATATCAAGTTTTTCAAAATCGTTGAAGGTAATCATGGCTAGATTATAGCAAATTTAATAAGCAAGCTATTTTTAAGAAAGATGCTCACTCTTTGGAAGTTTGTTCACCCATTGATTTATGTCCGTTCCCGGTCTAAATTCAACAACATTTTCATCTGTTTCTGGAACTTCAAACTGATCAAAAACTTCTTGGAAATTTTTTTCTTCGACCTGATGTCTTTCTTCGATGGTTATATTTCTCATCTCTCTTTTTTTAATAAACTCTATCGGGGTGTTTAGGTAAACAATTACTCCCTTGGCGTTTGTCCTTTTGGCAATTTCTTTAAGTTCTTGTCTATGTTCTTTCCGGGCATTGGCGTCGTCGTAGACAACGGAAAAACCAGCAATTAAAAATTTTTCAATTTCTTCTAAAGCAAGGCCCCTAACAAATCTCCAGCCATCAACTCCTTGAGGGATGGGTTTTTCCATGTTTTTTTCTGCCCAAAGCTCGTCGAAGGAAACGATTTTGCTTTTAGTAGCGGAGGCAACTTCTCTGGCAAGAGTGCTTTTTCCGGAAAAAGGCAGACCACACATAATGTAGAGTGTTGACATTAATAAAGTATAACACTAGGAAAGCACAATGTTTTTATGCTCGTTTTATGGCGCGTGTTTTAAGATCAGTGTAAAATACGCTCATGGCATATCCAATCGTTGAGGTCACGACAAAAGATAAAATTATTCTTAGCGGTTTGCTTTCTCAGCCGGTTAAATTCAAAACTTTATATCTCAATATTCATGGTACCGGCAGTAGTTTTTTTTGTGAGGTTTTTCAGTCGGTTTTTTATGATCAACTTCCAAAGCTGGGTATTGATGTTTTGTTTACTAACAATCGAGGCAGTTGTGTTTTAGATGACTGGCAGGATATTGGAGCAGCTCTGGAGATGTTTGAAGATTCGCTACTAGATATTGATGCTTGGATGGAGTGGGCGTTGAAACAAAATTACCACAAAATAATTCTTTCCGGTCATAGCTTCGGCACAGAAAAGGCGGTTTATTATATGAATTACGGAAAGCACAAAGATAAAGTATCTGGTTTAGTGCTTATGGGATTTTGTGATTCGGTGGGCAGTCAGCAAAAATTTGAAAAAACTATCAAAGAAGATTTAGTGGCCGAGGCTAGACAGAAGTTGAAGGCGGGAAAAGGTTATGAACTTCTTACTGGTCAAAGAAAAGCCCAGGCAGGAGAAACGGCGATAAGTGCCGAAACATATATCAACTTATTTTCCAAAAATTCTGAGCTTTCTAAGGTCATCCCGCTTCGCAAAAACTCGACTTTGCCTATGATTAGAAAGATAAACGTTCCCACCCTGGCAACTGTTGGTGATCATGATGAATACACAATAATCCCTATTAAAAAGGCAATGGCTTTACTGGAGAAGGAAAATGAGCGAATAGAAATTCATCAGCTTAAGGGGTCAAACCATTGCTATGAGGGTTACCAACAGGAGTTGATTAAGATTGTAAAGAAATTCCTGCTTAAAAACAGTCTTGTTTAGTTTTTATATCTCCATCCCGTCAGCAATTTTACTGCCAATCCAAACGCCAGCAACTGCTCCAATGCTGTTCCCAAGTAGATAGGAAAAAGAAAATATAGGAGCTCCGAGAAGTTTTGCTATGTAGCCGCCGATGATTGAGCCGGCAAACATTGCTATCCAGATAATCAGTTTTCTTGACACAACACATATTAACAAGATTAAAATAATTTTGCTTTAAAAGATTTGGATTATTTGTATCTTTTTGTTTCTCCAGGGACGAGCGTTCCTGACGGATCTGACCAATAAGTGGTCATTTCGTAGGTTAGGCCTGGAGGATAACCACCTTCTTGTGCTGCTGCTTTTGCCATTCGGGTAGTTTATTCCAAACTAATGGGTTGCCTCCAGGCCTCAAATTTAACCATAGATAGGCCCGGTGAACATGATTGTATCGAGTGGAACACTGAACGGGGATATGGGCGCATAATCTAAGCTACCATAGGGATTACATAACCGGAGAACTGCTTCTTCTTCTGGGTTAATTCGGATAATTCTACTGTGGTTGCCTCCATATCCGCCGGTTGGGGGTGTGTCAAAAAGAACACCACTTTTTAGTAGTAATTTTTTGTCTATCTGCGAAAAAATATCTACTAATTACAATGGCTTAACACCATTTTGCTCCGCTAGTCTTAAGTTTCTTTTAGTATCGTGAGTGATGAACTTCGCAAGGTAAACATCATCTAAATCAGCAGATACTCCATCGACGAAGGTTACAGTTCCCGGGCATTTTGGTCTGAAAAGTATATCCAAAAACCGCTTTTTCTGGGTGCTTCTACTGCCGTCATTTTTTGATGTATATATTATACAACATAAATAACTTTTTGTGCATTTATGTACTAAACTTACATTATTTTGAGTTATAATTTCTTGAGAAACTGGGGGCAGATTATATATAATGACATATGGACAGGTTACCCAAATTTGCTTTGCCCTTGCTTATTGTTTCCCTCGTCGCTAACGGATATCTGCTTTTAGGAAAACTTCCCGACAACAAAACTACCGAGGTAGCCACTGTCCAGCGGGTAGTTGACGGTGATACTTTTATAACTACTAGCGGCGATACGATTAGACTTGCCGCCATTGATGCTCCCGAATTTCCTGACGGTTGTTTATCTCTGGCATCAAAAGAAGAGTTGGAAAGTTTAATTTCGGAAAAAGATGTGGAGATTGAGGAGGCGGGAAAAGATAATTTCGGTCGTTTGGTTTGTTTCGTTTATCTTGATGGGGTAATGATAAATGAGTTTTTGGTTGGCAAGGGTTTGGCTTATTTTTCTGACGATGGAGCAAAATATGCCCCTAGTTTGGTGAAAGCAGAAACAGAAGCAAAAACATTAAAACAGGGAGTTTGGTCGACCGCTTGTACAAAAGAGGGTAATTGCAATATCAAGGGCAATGTCAGAAAAGACAACAATACCAAGATTTATCATCTTTCTGATTGTTTTAATTACGAGAAGGTGGTCATTGATGAGAGTAATCAGGATCGATGGTTTTGCACGGAGGAAGAAGCAGTGGAAGCGGGATTTGTTAGATCTCAAGATTGCCCATAATTTTCTTTTGCCATCAGCTCTTCTACCGGGGTTAGGTGGCGATAGATTGCCCGAAGAACCTGATCGCTCCAATAAAGGGAAGCATGTCCGCCATTTCTCTCAAGTAACCTGTTGCCAACCAAGAGAGGCTCATTTCGGCGCTCATCTTTGTTGATTAGTCTCTATTCAACCGAAAAACGATAGAGAGTGAGATTTTATCACATAATCCTATAATTTTGTATATTTTTTGATGGGGAAGTCAGGACCAATATGATTATGTTGGACTGCGGTTGTGCGGCAAGTCTACGAAGTTTTCCCGAACTTTTTCAAGTCCGGGGTCCATCTAGGGGAGGGGGGACAGTTGCTTTTCTTGATGGGAAAAATGGTCAAACTTGATGACACTGGGGTAGAAATATTTTTGGGAAACCAGTAGTCCCGGCCCTCTTTTGCGGTTTTTTGCAAGTTTTTCTTGGACTTTTTATAAAGCTAATCTTGGATTTAGCGTGACTGTTTTATATATATAAAGGCAGAAAAAGACAAGCATTATTGTCACAGCTGTCCAGCGCAGTTTTTTTGGCAGCTTGCTGATAATAAAATAGATGGCTACTCCTAAGACAATATGGGCGAGGGGATGTAAAACTAGAGAAACTAATTTGCTCTGCCAGATCAAATTAAAATCAAATTTCAAAAATGAGTTGGCAATTACCGAGGGGAAGTCTTGGTTTACAAATTCAATTGACCTGGGGAAAAGTTTAACCCCGACAAATCTTAGTGCATCCCAACCAATTACAAAATAATGCTGTCCATTAAGTTGAATGTATCGCAGGGTACTGATTAAAAAGTCTATTCCAAAAGTGAGGGGTAGGATTAATGCGAGTAATTTAGTATTTTTGATTTTCTTTTGGAAAAATTTAAGTAGAGGAACAAAAAAAGAAAAAGAGACCACTGGTGCAAGAAACTGAGTCAAGGAAATGTTTTTAACAATCGGCCCAAAGTAAACGTTCCAGCCGAATTTGGAAAAGCTCATTAAGGTGGTTAGAAATGACGCAATAACAAAAAAACTAATGGCCCAGTAGTATCTAGTAAGGCCGAAATATTTAAAAATGACAAATCCAAAGGCAAAGGAAATAAAGATTAATATTGGCGATGAGGTGCTAGTGGTTTCCTGGTGGCTTACCGGTAGAACTCTATCCAAAAAGTCAGACTTGTCGGCAACAAAATAATCAGGAAAAGCTAAGTTGCTCTGGTAGATAATTTCATCTTCTAACTTTGTATTTTCTCTATTTTCCGGAGTTAAGACCCACCGAGACTGGTCATCCTCTAGGGTTAGTTTTTCTGGGTTGGACGGGTAAGTTTTTTTAAACTGGTTTGAAAATTCACTCATAGTAATGCTTTTTAGGTTTTCGATTTTATTCAACGTTCTCAGTTGGTTTTCGTACTCGGAAAAAGACTTGACGCTTTCGATTCCTGTTTCTAGGCCCACGGTTATCTGACCGACAGGTAAGTTACAGTTAAGGTAGGTTTCTGCTAGTTTTTCAAAATATGAGACGTCAAGTTTTCTTTCAGTGTAATCGTTGGCCTGAAGAGAATAGTTGGAAAAGCTGGATCCTTTGCCGTAGGCTTTGGAAAGGTCTCTTTGAGCCCATTGTAAAATCACAACATCTTGTTTGTCTTTTTCGCTTCGAGCAGGCACTAACACATTGGCTTTGGAGGGGTAGTAAGCCACTCCCCACCACTGCCCCCAGACTCCATAGTTGTCAGTTGTTTTTTGGTCGGCGACAATCAAAATAGTTTTTATCTTGTATTTATCTTTCAGATAGTTAAGAGAATATGAGTCGATCCACCAGGTGCCGACAGAAGCGGGGAAACTGCCAAATTCGCTTTTGAATTTTGAAAAAACAGTATCGATAAGTTTTTTTCGTTCGCTTTGTGAGTAACCGGAAAGAAAAACTGCCTGAGGATCATACCAGGAAACGGCATGGGGATAGATCACTCGGGAAGAGTAAGCCAAACTGGGAGAAACCTCCAAAAATATTCCCAGCTCCTGGTCTTGGGAGAAGCTCTCTTTAATATAGTTTGTCAGCTCTTGATCTTTTATAGCATCGTACTGCAGAAGCCAACTGGCCGGGAAGTTTTCGTTTTTTATTGCCTGGTACTGGTCCTCTAGTGGTTTTAGACTTTGGTCAAACCACAAATCTCTTCCTCTTACTGGGTTTATTAAAGTTAAGAATCGGTTGTCGCAGTTTATTTCTTCTTGTGCAAAGGCTTTATTTAAGCCCGGGAAAAGAAAAATTAGCAGGAAAAACCAGCCAATTATTTTTCTTGTCATGCCTTAGTATAAAGTATATAATCCTTTCATGTTAAGAGCTTTTAAACTGGCAGTAGCTTTTGTTTTAGTGTCTCTGATTTTTCCGAGAACTGCTTATGCATATCTTGATCCGGGAAGTGGCAGCTATCTTATTCAAATTATTGTTGCTTCTCTAGCCGGGGCGGGCTATGGCCTTAAGGCCAATTGGGGAAAGGTGAAGGAAATATTCTCAAAAAAAGGCCAGAAAAAGTCAGATGAAAAAGAGGACAACTAACCTAGAAACCTCGTCTTTTCGTGATCCGGACGGATTTGTCTATTTTATTAGTGGCAGATTGTATCGCCAGGTCAACCTCTCCAGTAAGGATAATTTTGATTTACTGATGTCTTCCGGTTTATATCAGGAGCTGGTGGAGGGAAAACTGCTTGTTTCTCACAGGGAGGTTTCGGAAAAACTGGGTTTAACAAAAGATTGTTATAAAGTAATCAAGCCCGAACTTATTCCTTTTGTTTCTTATCCTTACGAGTGGTCCTTTTCCCAGCTCAAGGATGCGGCCTTATTAACCCTGAAAATCCAAAGACTTTCCATTGAGCGCGGAATGAGTTTAAAAGACGCTACTGGTTTTAATGTTCAATTCATCGGTTGCCGTCCGGTATTTATCGACACTTTGTCTTTTGAAAGATATAGGGAGGGCAGTCCTTGGATAGCTTATCGACAGTTTTGTCAGCATTTTTTGGCCCCCTTGGCACTGATGGCGGAAAATGACTTAAGATTAAATATATTACTGGCTGATTTTATTGACGGAATTCCTCTAGATCTGGCTAGCAAGATTTTGCCGGCAAAAAGCAAACTAAATTTTTCTTTGCTGGCCCACATTCATCTTCATGCTTCCAATCAAAAAAGAATGGCCAGCAAAAAGGTTGGAAAAGGAAGATTCAATATGACCAGGTTTCAAATGATTTCTTTTATTACCAGCCTTGAGTCGTCAGTAAAAAATTTAAAAATTGGTAGAAGCCAAACCGAGTGGGGAAGATACTACACTTTTACCAACTATTCGACCAAGGCTTTTGGGAAAAAACAGCTTATCCTTAAAAGTTTTTTAAAAAAAATTAATCCAAAGTTGGTAGTTGACCTGGGGGCAAACATGGGCAGGTTTTCCCGAATTGCTACCAAGCTTGGTGCTTACACTATTGCCTGCGATATTGACCCACTGGCGGTGGAAAGAGGG
>Ga0066639_10002835_pt1 | contig 15072 bp, 13 predicted proteins | sample CryGeyCG2114_010_2_FD_59504 | JGI IMG/M metagenome (GOLD analysis project Ga0066639, IMG submission 59504) | Groundwater microbial communities from aquifer - Crystal Geyser CG10_big_fil_rev_8/21/14_0.10 | ecosystem: Environmental > Aquatic > Deep subsurface > Groundwater | place: USA: Utah...
CGAAAAAGTTTGGAACTTGCCCGTTAAAGATCTCTCTATGATTTGGGCCGATCGTATTCCTAAACCCCCTGCTGAAGATGTCATTAAATCGGCAGTCGGTTGGCAAACAGAAGGGTACACCCATCAATTGTATTTCTACTATCCAAAATATGGGGGCATTGACGCCATGAATAAAGCGATGGCTCAACTGGTCAGAGATCTCATAATTACTAACGTGACTGTAAAAAGCGTTGAGCAGAAAGACCGAGCTTGGGTAGTGACAGATGAAAAAGGAGAGAAACGTGAGTATGACATTATCATCAACACCACGCCTATTCAATCTTTCGTCAAAACAGCCAAACTAAAATATACGCAAAGTGAAAAGAAAGCCATTACCGATTTAGTACAAAACCCCATGATTACCGTCATGTTAGGAGTAAATAAACCTGACACCAACCGCTTCACCGCCATTTATTTCCCCGAAAAAGAATTTTTAGTTAATCGCCTTGCCTATGATGGTGTTTTCTCCCCTTACAACGACCCTGAAGATCAACACGGCATGGTGGCCGAAATTACTTGCAAGTTAACCGATCCGGCTTGGAAAATGACCGACAAACAAATCATTGAACATGTCGTTTCCAATTTAGAACAAAGAGGGTTGGTCAACAGAGAAGATATAGTTCATAAGTCTGTCCGACGAATGCCTTTCGCCTACGTGGTGTACAATAAGCATTATGCTAAAAATCAACCAGTTGCTGTCAAAGCATTTGAGAAAAACAAAAACTTGTACATGTTTGGCCGTTTCGCCGAGCACTTATATTTCAATAGTGATCAAATAATTGAACACGCCATAGATGTTATTGGAAAGATTAATAAACAAAAAGTTAAACTACCTAATTACACCCAAATTCAAAGAATGCGCCATGAACAGAACGCCAACATTGAGTGGCCTGGCCTTCCATCCGTCTTTAATCCTCCTCCCCTTCACAAATTAGATGAAAACTTATTTGTTGGCCCACCACCAAGAGCTTTGAGTGAATATAAGAAGCTTGGAAAAATAGCCATTACCATGCCCGTGTATAACGAAGAAGAAATTATTGAAAAAGTAGTAAGGGAGTTTCACGAAATTGCCCGTCAACTGCCCGATGCCATGGTTATTGTTTCAGAAGACGGAAGCTCCGATAAAACTAAAGAGATTCTCACCCGCCTAGAGAAAGAATTGCCCAAGTTCAAGCCGTTCATGTCACCTGACAGAGCCGGAGCCGCTCAAGGTCAGAGAAACGCCTTGAAAAGAGCTTCCGATGAAGCAGACACTGTGGTCATTACAGACTCAGACGGGCAACATGTAGCAGAAGATGTTTACCTACTATTAGATGCCCTACTTGACGGAGCCGATTACGCCACGGGTAGAAAAATTGACCGTGATGATCCGCCGGCTCGGTTGTACGGCTCTAAAGTTTGGAACTTTTACATTAGGACCATGTTTAATTTAAAAACTCGAGACGTCAATTCAGGCTTCAAAGCAATGAATAAAAGAATTGTCCGAAAAATTTTGCCTAAAAATCATACCTTCGCTGAATGTGTATTGACTGAATTCACCGCTCGCGTCAAAGCAGACGGATATAAAATAAAAGAAGTACCTGTGCGACACCGCGCCCGTAAAGGTGAAGCTCGCGCTTGGAATGTGAAGAAAATTCCGACCATTGCTTGGAACCTGTTCAAAGCATCCTTCGTTCTGAAAAAAGAATTAACCAATACGACGTATGAGTAAAAAATCAATCAAACGCATGGATAGTACGTACAACGAGTACTACGAAGAAGAGTATTCATTTCGTAAGCACTGGTTTGGGCCAATTACAGACGACTATATTCTACCCAACTACTACCGCTGGACCAACCGCTTTTTAGATGGCTTGCCAGCATCAACTATTGTTGAGCTAGGAGCTGGCGATGGTGAAGTAACCGACATTATTAAACAGAATAATCCTACCTGGTATAAAGAAATTACACCGACTGAAGTGGTAGAACAGGGTGTTACTAAATTGAAAGAAAAGGGTTACGCCAAAGCGGTCATGGCTGATGCTTGTGAAACTCCCTTCGCCGACAAGCAGTTTGACGTAGCTTTGGCTTACGATGTCATGCATCACGTCGCCGAACCAAAAGAGATGGCTAAAGAGATGGTGCGCATTGCCAAAAAGAGAATTTTTCTCATAGAAGCCAATGGCGCCTCCATCATTAGAAAACTATTAGAACACACCGAGACTTATAAGAAAGCTGGCGAAAATAGCTATACTCCGGCACAATATCGCTCTTTTTTTGAGAACCTACCCGGCGTTTTACGAGTGGAAATTGACCCACTACAATTTATTCCACCTAAAATAATCAGTCCGGTAGACAAAATCACCATTAGCTTCTCTGAAGGCTTACAGTTCGTACCCCTTCTGCGATGGCAGTGCTCGGGAGTTAGAATCAGAGTGACTCTTCGCTAAAGCTCCATAAAGAATTGACTAAATATAAGATAGCCACCGTCAATACGATGGCCGTAATTTTTCCACTGTTGATTGAAAAGCCCAAAAAGTCCACAGTGAACAGCAATATAAGATTAGACAACATTAAACCGCTGGTGTTGACTGTAAAGAATTTCAGCATGCTTTTACGAGAATTTGTTTTTCTATGTTTGAAAGTAAAAGTCTTATGCCCGACAAAAGCTAAAACGGTGGCTAAAACGAAGCTGGTACTGTTGGCAATGATTTTATCTGTACCACTATAAACTAAGGCAATAAAGAGTAAATAATCATAAACAGTACCGGTCGCGCCAACAGTCACGTAACGTATTAGTTGGCTTTTTGCCCAAAGAGTGCGCAAGCTCATTTTTTTATCACTGAATCAATAGCCTCTTTGAAATCTTGATAAGTTTTTTGCCATGTTCTCTCTTTAGCTCTGGCGTGTGCCTGAATTCTTAACTGTTCATACTTCTTCTTATCATGCCATAAATCAAGACTGGTCTTCGCCAAACTCTGAGGGTTGTTCTGTTTTGTTAAAAGCCCTGTTTTGTTATGCTCGTTACTGTCTCTGACACCGGCTATATCATAAGTCACCCCAACCGTACCTAAAGCATTCGCTTCAGGGACTGTTAAACCCCATCCTTCTTTGATAGATGTTATTAAAACAATATGAGCTTTGCTCATTAAATTTTGCTTCTCTTTTAAAGAAACAAAACCCTTAAAAATTACTTGAGGGGAAATTTTTAATTTTGACGCCAGACCCTTCAACTTATCAACGTACTTTTGCTCCCCGTCTCCTAAAATCCATAATTTAGCCTGTGGCTCTTTTTTTAAGAGATAGGACATCATTTTAATAGCCTCTTCTGGTCTTTTAAGCGGAACCAAGCGCGCCGCGAAAATGAAGGTTAATTCTTTCTCCTTTGAACTAAAAGGTGGTAGCTTCGCTAAGGGTTTGGTATCACAAGCCAAACGCATTGTTTTGATAGAGGCTTTATGGCCTAATGCCCGCAAATCTTTAGTGGTTGAATTAGAAATAGTAACGGCGGGTACATTGGCATAGAGTTTAATAAAGAGAGCTTCAAGTGCGCGATAAATATAGCCCAAACCAAAGGGTAGCATTTGGTTAGCAATCACTCCCGCAGTCTCATTGACATAAAAAAGAACGGGGCACAAAGCGAAGCGAAAAGAGAAGAAAGGTACGCCGTGATATTGATCAATAATTAAATCAAAATTGCTGTTTTGCTGGTAATATTTTCTGGCTTCTTTTTGAACAGTCAAAGAATTTCCCGCTCGCACTATGGTAACACCATCTAACACTTCCGTTTTTTTAGCGCCCGAAAAAGTTGTAGCAAACCAGACCACCTCGTATTTTTCTTTAACCAACTGCTTTAAGAGTTCAAATGAGACATACTCTGCCCCACCGCTTTTCTTGTTCTTAGGGCAACGCCAATTCAAAAAGAGTATTCTTTTCATAACATAATAATGTTAGCAGGATTTACTATTTCAAACAATACATGTTAGAATAGCTTTGTTTATATGAGCACAAGCCAAAATGTCACCAATACTGAATTTTTAGAGAGTCACATAGAAGACCTCCCTAAAGATGAGTTTCGTTTGGCCAGCCTAAACAATTTAGTACTGAAACTTTTACCCCCCACCGGCACTGTTTTGGACTTCGGCTGTGGTGGTGGGCACCTAGTAGAGAAAATTCAATCCAAACACCAGAACGTGCAAATAGAGGCTTCAGAGGTGGTAGATGTTATGTTGAAAAATCTGACCAAAAGATTTCAAGACAAAGTCACCGTTATTGATTATCGTCAAAAAACTTTAGTTGAGAATCACTACGACTGCATTTACTCACTTGATGTTTTAGAGCATATTGAAGACGACCGTCAAGCTTTTAAAGATCTATACAGGGCGCTAAAAGTTGGTGGCAAGTTATTAGTAAACGTACCGGCCCACATGAGCATCTTTTCTGATTTTGATACAGAACTAGGCCATTACAGAAGATACGAGAAATATGAATTAGAGCAGAAGCTTAAAGATGCAGGATTTCATATTGTTAACATTAGATTTTGGAACAGACTCGGTTTAAGTGTTATTAAATACACCCAAGCAAAGAAGTTGAAAAGGCCGAACGCAGTCGCCGGTCAAAGATCTTTCGCTCAGAACATTGTCAATTTTATGCTCACGTTGTATTTTAGCCTGATAGAAAATAATATTCCTCCGGGTGATGGGTTGTCTCTAATAGCCATCGCCCAAAAATAAATCATGAAAGAATTGAAGTTGCTGGAATTAGCCATTGTTCGCTTTGCTATCGTCGGCTCTTTCGCCACCGCCATAGACCTTTCCACTTATTTTTTGCTTATTCAACTGACATCACTCGGTGCGGTGGCGTCCAACATTGGAGCTTTTCTAGTATCCTTACTCATTAGTTTTAGTGTTCATTCCAGATGGACTTTTCGCTATGAATCTAAAAGGCTGAGACGGGAGCTGATCAAATTTGTTATTGTTGCCACCATTGGGGTCATGCTTTCAACTCTGATTATTTTTGCCTTAGTTAATAACGGCCTATCAGAAATCACAGCTAAGTTAATATCAATTTTGGCTATTTCCATCTGGAATTTTCAGTTAAACAAAATTTGGACTTTCAAACCCAAACCTAAAATACCCCAAAGCTACAACGAGTTACTAGATTTATCTGTCGTGGTTCCCGCCTACAATGAAGAAAAGCGCATCACTAAAACCGTTCAAGAGTATCACGAATTTTTAAGTCAAAATAAACTAACGTTTGAAATTATTGTCGTCAACGATGGAAGCAAAGATAATACCGCCCGAGTCATTAGCCAATTGGCTAAAACTTATGAAGAAGTGCACGGCATCAATCTCCCTTTTAACCAAGGTAAAGGCAAAGCTACCCAAACGGGCATGCTTGAAGCTCAAGCCAGATTAGTTTTATTGGCCGACGCCGACCACTCCACCCCAATAGAAGAAGTCATAACTTTTATGACTCTTTGTGACAGAGATAATTACGATGTTGTTATCGGCTCACGCCACGAGGAGCAAAGTAAGATTGTAAAAAACATGCCTCTAAGAAGACAGGTAGTCAGCCGACTAGGTAATATTTTTTTGCAGTTTATATTACTACCAGGCATTAAAGACACGCAGTGCGGTTTTAAGTTATTTAAAAATAGGGTGGCCAAAGAAATTTTTTCTCGTTTAAAAATAAAACGATTCGGTTTTGACGTTGAGGTGCTGGTCATTGCTAAATTACACAACTGCAAAATAGCCGTACAGCCAGTTAAGTGGAATCATGATGAGCGAAGTACAGTCAGAGAATTCTCCAACACCCTCAACTTTTTCAAAGAGACTATGCTAATTTTTATCAACAAAATAACCGGTCGGTATAATTAATTTTTTATAAAGACTGCTCCGCCCTCACCAGTTGAAATATCTGATTGCTTGACATAGTCAAGACTCAACAAGTGCTCATCCGTCAATTGATAGCGATTATTCGGTGCCAGCCAGACAATTCTTTGTCCGTATTTTTCTAAATAATGTAGAACATCTTCCGGTTTTTCCAACGCCAGTAATTCGGGTTTAAGTTCATGGTGAATATATTCTGTATCTTTTAAGGGGTAGTTAAGGATTGGTTTGGGGCCCATCGCCGCCACTACCTTACAGCCCGCGAAGGCCGGATACATTATCTCTCTTGTTTGATTGAAGATATCAACAGGAGAATTAGGGTCATCCGTATTAATTGGTAGAGCAAAGAAGCAAAGATCATTCGGCCTCACTTTCATTTTTATATCTTTCACCACAGATACCTCCTCAATTGGCAAGGTGCGATCAAGTGGGCTGTCATAGATAACTCCCAACCCGTTGGGTATAGCTAATAAAGTTAAAATAATAAAGACATAGGCTGACCACTTGAGCCGAGAAATGAAAACAGCTGTTAAAATTGACAAAGGCAAAAAGGCACTAAAAATAAACTGCCACTGGTTACCCAGAGTCAGTAAAGTACCATAAGTTAACAATATGCCCATCAAGCCAAGAGACCCCATGGAGAAAATAGCCAATCTATTCTCTGGCTTCTCTTTCCAAAGCGTAAATAATGGAATTAAACCTAATAGTTTCAAAAAGACCGCCCCACCAATTGAGAGAAGAGTGATTTTGAAAAAAAGGATTATCACTTCTTGAGTCGGGTTATTGGCGAACCAGTAATGCAGTTGGTTCGCCGGAAAATTAATTGTTTGCAAAATTAACTCATGATATTTAGGCACATTATTAAATGATCCTACCGCCTGATTAAAAGGTGCGAAAATAACATTCTGCTCCCCTTCCGCCAATAAAACCGCTCGGTTGTGCCACAGAAGAGGAAGAATCACTAAAAGATAACCAGCTAAGAAAGCAAGGCCCGATTTAAACCAATCCAGAATATTTTTGAAATTGACACACCAAATAATAGACAGAAGCCAACCAATAAAAAATACTGTAATTGCCCCAGCTACGGCCAAAAAAGCCTGCGCTTTAAACAATAAGAGGGCGCCACCTGTTACCGCTGACAAGAAGTAGTACAAATATCTTCTTTCTTTGAGAATGGTTGCCAGGTAAAGAAAATACATAAAGAGCGCAGTAAAGAGAGTCGAAAACTGGTGAGAATTACCGTTAATGTAAGCGTGTTTGTGATCGGTAAAAACAGTTTGCCACCACCGACCTACAACGTATGTGTAGTCTTGACTAAACAAATAACCCGCTGAATCCCACAGAAAAAATACGATAACTGCAAAAACACCCGCCAGTATTTTTTTCGTCAGACCAAAAGCTATCTGATAGATGAACGCAGAAACAATAAAACCAATTAGAGTGGGAATCAACCAGAAATTGGCAATCAGAGAGTCAAAGCCAAATCTGGCTATGGCGGTTTGAATGACTGTGCCGAAGTAATGATACTGCAAAGGTACGTTCAGCCAGTAAGGATGCGTCGGCGGTAATTCTTGATAAACGGATGTTCCATGCCCCGTCATCATTAACCGCTCGCCCCCCAACCAGACAGACAGAATTAAATCTCCTTCTTTATTCGTTAGTCCCGTCGTAAGAGTAGGTAAAGTCCAAGTTAAGATGAGAACGAAAAAAAGAATCAAAAGCCATTTCTTGGTCAAAGCCAATTTGTACAAATGGAAATATTCAAACAGTTGCTTCTGATTACGATAAGATAACCAAACCAACACAACCACAGGTAGGAAAAAAATTACACCAGAAAGCTGTAAAGCCACATTCAAGTACTGCCAAAAAAAGAGGGCGGTCAGACCAATACCTAGGGAGAGGGGTAAATCTATCAGGCTACGTCTGGAAATTCTTAGTGCCTGTAAAATGAAGTAACCAGATAATCCTATAAAAACCATACAGAAAAGAATGAAAAGTAGAGAAACGAAAATAAAAGACAGCCAACTCAAAAAGCTAACCTCTGAGAATTGGTTGGCGGTTGAGGCTATTATTTTAAATAGAACGTTAAACACATTTACCACATCAAAAGTATATCAATAAAATTATTTGTTATACTCAATTTATGAATAATAACAACGAAAACCGACTCACCAACTGGCAGATAGGCTTATTAGTAGTTATCGCCTTGACCGCTGGTTATTACTTTGGGAACTTTTGGAAATCTGTGCCCTCACAAGATGAAATAGTGGCCGACTCTAACACTCAATCAACTAACGCGACTGATGCTACCTCTTCATCTGATCAATCATATTCCGTAGAAACTTTCGGGCGAGGTAAGTTTGGAGAAGAATTTCGCTACACCATTAAAACAAGTTGGAAAAGTGATGGGGACTTACGCTCAAAAGACAAAACCGAAGGCAATGCCACAATTCGCGAGCACAAAGAGGGAGGCAAGGTTGTCTTTACTTTATCCGCTTTTGATCAAAGCGCCGAAGACTATTTGGGCGCAAACAATATTACCGATGCCAAGCAGACAAATATTGGGGTAGCTGAAGGATTTTCATTCTCCACTGACACAGACAGTTATTTAGTCACTGTTCCTAATGCAGATCGGTCTTACCTTTTATCTTTCCCAAAAGACCTGAGTTCAAGCGATCTAGATCAGGTTTTGGGCTCTGTTAAGTTGAATTAAAAAAACCGCCCCGACTTGCATCTGCAAGAATTATAGAGCGGTCAAAGTTAAATCATGGTACGAGGTGGTTTGAAATGCATCACCCCTGCCGGGCCTTCGGCGACCGTGGCATCGGGGTTGTACCAAACATTGTCGTCGGCCAAAGAAAGCTGAATGAGTCGGTGCCGTTTTTCAGGGTCATCGCAGAAAACTACGAAGTAGCCACCGTGGCCGGCACCCGTAATGCGAATAAAGTTAACACCCAAAGATACGGCTTGGTTGTAGAAGTTTCTAGCCTGCGCGGGAATGACATTGGGGTCAATGACCAGTTTTAATTCCCAAGACGCGCGAATGGTCTGGGCGCAGGTAGCAAAGTCGCAATTAGACAGAGCCTGAGCCGCCAGCTTGGTCAAATAAGCTGTTTCGCTAATGTCTCGCAAACTCGGCGTGATCGACGCCAACCTTTCAGAAGCGTCGCTTTGTCTGGGCAGAATACTGAACATCATCAAGTTGTTATCAACCCAAGACATCGCTTCTGACCGAAAAGGCAAAGCCTCCTCAAAAACAGGTTCCGTCCAAGCCCAATTCTCCGGTTCGTAAATCGCCGGACGAATAGGCATCGCCACCAAAGAAGAACCTGTCAAATTGGTGGCCAAACAGCCAACCACATCTTGTACGCCATGGGCGCCCTGCAATGAGATGCCGTTTGACTTGGGCCCCAGCTCCAAAAAGCTGACGATACGCACCAAGTCTTGTGGTTTGAGGGGCACTCGCCCATTGTGTCTCCAGTGCCAGCAAGCAATTTGTAAAGCGGCCATCATGGCTGAAGAGCCACCGAGCCCCATGCGGGCAGATACACTGCCTTGCAAATCAATTTGCAACTTATCAAGCTGATTGTACAGCATGGCCGCCCGTACATAAGGATGAGCGATATCAACCACATTCTCCACATGTTGCTCGCTGGTGGTCATATTGCCTTTTTCGTCTCGCACAGCGGCCTTGATAATATTGCATTGGCCCGAAAACATGGGCACCACTCGCACAATGGCGTGCAGGCCCAAGGGTAGAGAGAAAAGCCATCCTTCAATATCGTGTTGTAAAATCCAGTCGGGCTTATCCATGCTGGAGAGGCTGGCTCTCATTGGTACAACGGCTTCAATGCCGATGTAGAAATGGTTAACAGATGAGGCGGTAATCGGTAGGTTAGGAATCATCGGGGTCTCCTTGTTGTTCAGATGCAAGTCCCAAAGGGGACATTAGCACCATATACAAAACACCCACTCAATACAAGAAAAAAAGAGCAGACTATCTGCTCTTTGGAGTAGGGCGGGCCAAAATACGGTCAGCGACCGCTTGAAGATTACGAAAAGTTTCTACTTGGTCAAATTTCTCGTCAGGGCTGTAAGGGGCTTGAATAAGCATCAAACGGTGCTTGGGAATACCTGCCTGTAAACCGGCCAACATATCAACCGCTCGGTCACCCACCATGTAGCACTGGCGAAAGTCAATGGGACGTTTAATGCTGGCTTCTAGCATAGCGTGTTTGAGTAACATTCCCGGGTTTGGTTTGCGATCGGGGTGATTGGGGTGATAGTAAGGATTGTTTCGGCCCCCAGGCATTCGTTCATGCTTCTCTGAATGAAGACAGTGTAAAATGCCGTCAATAACCCCACCAACTTTCGCCACTTCCACCAACAGATGATCGTGCATCTCGTCAATCACCTCCTCGCTGGCAATTTTACCGTAAGCAATGCCCGGCTGATTAGTGACGACAAAGATGCGAAATCTGGCTGACAGACGAGCAATGGCTTCCGCCGCGCCGGGGAAGAATTCAAAGTCGTCCACCGTGTGGGGCGAGTCATAAACAAGTAATCCTTCTTCATCAAGGTACTTTGGCATGGTGTTAATAACGCCATCTCGGTCTAAAAAGACGCAGGGCTGATGGTATTTCATCTATTTATCAAACTTAGGAATAAACACGTTCTGCCCACAACCAAGACAGGGAATGAACCAACCGGCTCTACTATCTGAGCCGAATCGTCCGTACACAACGGCAGGCACGACTATGGGCTCATTTGGCACAACTTTCATTTGAGTGCCACACAGCACACAGTCAAACCTTCTACCGACTTCCGGCTGTTGAGGGTGCTCCTTCTGCGCCTCTTTTATCAACTCTGGCATAAGCGTCTCCGTGGCTCCTACAGTAACAAAGATCTACTTACCAATCAAGCGAAAATGTGGTTTACGGTAATACTTCAAAATATATAATCTATACCAAACGGCCAGCATATCAACAAACATGTTTTTAATAGCTTTAAAATTAGCCGCTCCGCCACCCTCGGTGTTGAACTCCATATTTACGGGCGCTTCAAAAACTCTTTTGTAACCAAGCATTTTAGCAATGACTAATAACTCTAAATCAAAAGCGTACTGCTTGACCACCGCTCGGGGCATAATATCTTCAATGACTTCTCTTTTGGCCACTTTCAAACCAGTTTGTGTGTCAGTCACGTTCAGTCGGAATAAAAGGCGGATTAACTTGCGCCAGCCCCAACTGAAAATTCGTCTAGATTTGGGGTAATTAACTTTAGAAGCCGGATGCAATTTTGAACCAATGACAATGTCGGCGTCAAAAACTTCCAGCATTTTGACAAAACGGTCAATGTGGTCGGGGTGAAAGTCGCCTCCCGCATCAAAAAAAGTAACAATTTCACCTTTAGAATGTTTAACTCCGTAATATATGGCGTAGCCCTTACCTTTATTTTTCTTATACGATAAAACGCGCAAATAATCACAAGAAACTTTTTTGGCATGCTCTTCAGTGCGGTCAGGACTGCCATCAACCACCACAATAATTTCCTTTGAATACTCCAGTTTGTCTAATTCATCCCGCAGTTGACGAATAGTACTTTGAATATTAGCTTCTTCTTTATAAGCGGGAATAATAACAGATAGTTTCATTAAAATTGAGGAGGATTAAGCTGACGTTTTATTAATTGAGCCACCTCTTCGCTCTCTCCCACCAGCGAACTGACGGGCGTAGAAAAATTAAAATTGTCTAATGGGGGAGTCGGCGTGGCGAAATTTCCGCGAGTGGCTCGGCCGACGGAAGCGTAAACAAAGCCCGCTTCTTCCATCTGTTTAGGATCATAAATGTTTCTCGTATCAAAAACAATAGGGGAGCGCATCACCTTTTTCATAGTGTGTTTGTCTAGCGAAATGAACTCTTTCCACTCTGTCAGAATCATTAAGGCGTCGGCATCTGTAATGGCTTCATAAGGATTCTGATAATATTTGACATCGCTAAATTCCTCTTTCGCCCGCTCCTGTGCCACGGGGTCAAAAGCATGCACGCTCGCCCCTTTAGCTTGCAGGGCGGGAATGACAATTTGGGAGGCGGCGTCGCGCAAGTCATCTGTTTCGGGTTTAAAGGCAAGCCCCCAAAGAGCAATCCTTTTGCCTGACAAGCCCCCCGTAATTTGTTCTAAGCGAGCAACTAAACTTTGCCGATGCTCTTCGTTGACTTCGTTAACCATTTTCAAAATTTTTAAATCTACCCCATTGTCTTGGGCAATTGAAACAATGCCCTTAACGTCTTTGGGAAAGCACGACCCACCGTAACCGGGCCCGGCGGACAAGAAAGCTTGCGCGCCAATGCGTTTGTCTAATTTCATGCCCGCAGAAACCATTTCAATGTCAGCCCCGACCTTCTCGCACAGCCAAGAGAGGTTGTTAATAAAGCTGATGCTGGTGGCCAAGAATGAGTTGGAGGCGTACTTAATCATTTCAGCGGTCTGCACATCTGTAAAAAGGATAGGTGCTTTGAAAGGTTTGTACAGCTCTTGCATAATCTCTTTAGTCTTAGGGTGGCCGTTGCCGATAACGATACGGTCGGGGTGAAAACAGTCATTGACCGCTTGCCCTTCGCGCAAGAACTCGGGGTTAGAGACAACATCAAACTCGCCGTCGTAATGCTCGGCAATTAAATCTTTGACCAAGTCAGCCGTGCCGACAGGCACGGTAGATTTATTGACAATTACTTTAAAGAACCTCTTGTCTGCGGGCATGCTCGCTAAAGCCTTGCCCACGTCAGCGCTGGCTGAACGCATTGAGCCCATATTGACGGAACCGTCGTCGGCAGACGGGGTATCAACGGCATTAAAAATTACTTGGGCATCAAAGACAGCTTCGGCGTGCACTGTCGTAAAATGTAGGCGAGATGCGGTAATATTTCTTTTGATTAATTCTTCTAGCCCGGGCTCGTAAATAGGTGAGACCCCTTGTCGCAACTGGTTAACTTTTTCGGCTGAAATATCTACACAAATGACATTATTACCCAGTTCCGCCAAAACAGTGCCCGTGACCAACCCGACATAACCTGTTCCAATAATGGCTATATTCATAAGTTTTGACTACTTTTCATGAATTCAATCATTTTTGATAACCCTACTTCAAGAGAAATGTTGGGCTCCCAATTTAGCTCTGACTTCGCTTTAGAGATGTCAGGGCGACGTCTGGTGGGGTCGTCAGAGGGCAGAGGTTCGTAAATAATTTTAACGTCAGCATCGGTCAATTGAATAACCAGTTCAGCCAACTGTTTAATAGTGAATTCTGTCGGGTTGCCAATATTGACGGGCCCTTCCAAGTCTGACTCCAACATAGCCATTTGACCCGCAATTTGGTCATCTACATAGCAGAAAGACCTCGTCTGCGAGCCATCGCCATAGACAGTAATATCTTCACCCTTTAAGGCCTGCTTAATGAAGTTAGTCATGACCCGACCATCTGACGGGCGCATGCGGGGGCCGTAAGTGTTGAAAATTCGCGTGATGCCCGAATTAACTTGATACATTTTGCGATAAGAGAAGATCAACGCTTCGGTGTATCTTTTTCCTTCGTCATAACAGCTTCGCTCGCCGTAAGAGTTGACGTTGCCCCAATACTTCTCTGTCTGCGGGTGCTCGTGCGGGTCTCCGTAAACCTCCGAGGTGGAAGTGTGGGTGAAGCGAGCGTTGTCGCGCTTGGCAAGCATTAATAAGTTTTCGGCTCCCGTAGAGCAGACACGTAGTGTGGCAATCGGTTTTTCTTGGTAGTCAATAGGGGAGGCGGGGCAGGCGAGATTGGCAATCGCCTGATATGTATTTTGAGTAATTGATTCGGGTAATGGCTCTATAATATCGTGCTCAATAAATTGAAAATTAGCATTATTCTTTAAGTGGTCTAAGTTTGCTCGGTTGCCCGTAACAAAGTTATCCACAGCCACTACTCTATTCCCCTTTGCTAAGAGGGCATCTACTAAATGGGAGCCTAAAAAACCGGCCGCGCCGGCTACTAAGACAGTTGATTTATTTTCCATTACTATAATTGAAAAAGCTTACTAATTGTTCTTTCTTCATCATGCCATAAATAAGGATTAGCAACAAAAGAAGAACGGTCTGAGCGACTATGACCATTTGAATGACTTGTACTATGGTGCTGTGGAAAAGAGTGATTAAGACTATCTCCACTACCGCCATTACCCCCAGAGGAATTAAAAAGGTGTAATCTTTCAAAGATAAAAAGTAGTTCGTCATTACATTAACCAAGCCGAAAACCAAGAAGATAACCGTCATGGGTACCAAGAATTCGGCTACTCCGACGTAATCGGGCGTGAGGAAGCCAACAATGGCGGCGGGCGCGGCGGCAAAAACGCCCAGCACTACCACCGAAGTGACCATAACCGTCACCAGTGTGGCCACGAGTAGAGTGTAATGTTTGACTCCTTTTTTAATGCGATCGGCGATCATGGGGAACATTACTGTGACAATTGGCCCCGTAATGTAAAAGACAAGTTTGGCCAAGGTGGAGAGAGTGGCGTACTCCCCCGCGTTCGTCGGTGTCAACGAGGTGCCAAACGCGGCGAACCGGTTGACCAAGATTATGTCAATGTTGAAAAGCAGAGATAAAAAGATGTACATAATTAAAGTCGGCCAGACATAGCGATTGACTTCAGATAAGTTTATTTTGGTCTTTACCTTTTTCCCTTTCAGCACGTTAGCAATTGGCCCGAAAGAGATTAAGAAAGCCAAAAAGGTTCCCCCCACTACCGCCCCCACCGCCCCCGCCACCGCCCAATCATGATCAATCTTTAACGACTGAGTCATAATGTTAATAATAGATTCCCTAAAAGGCAGAGCGGTCAGGGGTAACAAGAAGGCTAGACCTAAAATTATTCTGAAGAAAGAGTCCCCCACGAAGTTGACAGACAGGCCGAAGAATTGCTGTCGCCCTTGCATGAATCCTCTATTAATCGGAATTAGCAGGGTAAAGATATAGGCCAAACCAATTAAAATGACCGGAATAATTAAAGATTGCGTCGGCTTATCTACAAAGAATGAGGCAATTTGACCGGGAAAAATGGCGAACAGGGCAAAAACAATTAAACCAACAATAAACAACCGGCTAAACAAGTAAGAATATAAAGACCTTTGT